>Ga0190272_10000532_pt1 | contig 19690 bp, 8 predicted proteins | sample Popmic504T_FD_133746 | JGI IMG/M metagenome (GOLD analysis project Ga0190272, IMG submission 133746) | Populus adjacent soil microbial communities from riparian zone of Shoshone River, Wyoming, USA - 504 T | ecosystem: Environmental > Terrestrial > Soil > Riparian zone | place: USA: Wyoming... | reverse complement strand
CGATGGACTGGTTTTTCGACCAGAGGCTTTACAAGATGGGGCACCCCATCTTTGAAGTTACGGACAAATGGGAAAACGGGAAACTTACCCTTAACGTCAAACAAACACAAAAGATCGATATTCTGAACGAATACCCTCAGGTCGAGTTTTTCCAGACCTATGTGGATATCGAGATCGATGACCGCGTTGAGCGCGTCTGGATCGAGCCGAAAGCCGGGAATGTGTTTACTTTCGATGTGGCCGTGAAACCTAAGCTTGTAACTTTCGACAACGAGGGGACGCTCATCAAGGAGTTGAAGTATGAGAAATCTACAGACGACCTGATCTACCAGCTTCAGAATGACAAGGACGTGCTCGGCCGAAACTGGGCGCTGAATCAATTGAGCCCACGCGTTAAAACCGGTGACATAGAGAAAATACAGGCTGCGATAGTTAAAGTGGTCGTGGATGAAGCCTTCTGGCCGCTTCGCCGCGATGCCGTCAATATCGTGGCCGGTTGGCCCCCGCCAACGCCTGTTGCCGGAACACCTGGGGTACGTCCGGCTTATTTATCGGCATTCGAAATTGCCGTGAAGGACAAGAATTCGAACGTCCGGGCGGCCGCGATCACGGCTTTGGCGAAATGGAAACAATACCCTTATGCGGATTCATACCTGGCCGCGCTTAACGATCAAAGTTACGGGGTTATCGAAGCCGCTGCCGCTGCGTTGGGAGGAACAGGAGACGGACGCGCTTACGATGCGCTTGCGAAGCTGGCCGGAACCGATTCATGGAGAAACCGGATCCGCGTGGCGGGCTTGCAGGGCCTGGCGGCGCTTGGCGACAAGCGCGGGCTCGACCTGGCGCTTAAATACACCGGGAAGACCTACCCGGCGAATGTTCGAAACTCGGCGCTTTCCGTGATCTCGGCGACGGGTAAAGGGGATGCGCGGGCGTTTCCGCTTTTGATGGATGCATTCAAGGATGCGCTGGAAGCAAACGATTTCCAATCGCTCAATACCGGTTTCCGGAATTTTATTGCCGTGGCCGACCCGCGGGCGCAGGAAGCCTTCGACCTGGCGAAAGAGAAATTCAAAGATAACCAGGGACTGTCAGGCTTTGTCGCGAATTTGGAAAAGCAATTCCATGAGGCGATCAAACCGAAATAAGGGAAAATTTGTAGCGCCGCCATCCTGCTCCCTCCTTGGAAAAGGAGGGGTGGCAGCCGCCTCGGCTGACGGGGTGGTTCGTCGCCGGGATCGCACGCACCCTTGCGTGTATGAACGCGCAGCGGCCACCTCTTCAAATCCGCAATCCCAAATCCCAAATCCGAAATCGGTTGGGTTGACTGAAAGCACGAATCTTTGTAAACTCTTATTTCGAACGTGGTGAGTTAAAGCGACTTGCGGCCACATAAAAGAAACCGCTAAACAGCTAAGAGTTTAACTTAAATTTTTCAAAAACTCTGTGTTGTTTGGCACAGGGTTTTTTACTTTTGATAACGGTTTTCCTATAAACCGCAGTTTTATGGCAAAGAGTTTTCTCGATCTGTTAAAAGAAAAGATCGTCGTTTTTGACGGCGCGATGGGCAGCAATCTGCAGGGCCAGGACCTGACCATAGAAGATTGGGGCGGCGCGAATTTTGAGAACTGTTCCGAAAACCTGCTTTACACCAAGCCCGAGGCCATCGAGAGGGTCCACACCAGCTTTCTCGATATAGGCTGCGACGTGATCGAGACCAACAGCTTTGGCGGCGGCAAGGTCGTCCTCGCAGAATTCGGGATCGCCGAAAAGTCTTACGATGTAAATCTTCGCGCGGCCGAACTCGCAAAACGCCTCGCAAACGATTACTCCACCCCGAATCATCCCCGGTTTGTCGCCGGTTCGATCGGCCCCGGGACCAAACTGCCGACCCTCGGCCATATCGGTTACCGCGATCTAAAAGAATCTTATGTAGACGAGGTCCAGGGGCTTTTCGACGGCGGGGTGGACCTGTTTATCGTCGAAACCTGCCAGGACCTTCTCCAGACGAAAGCCGTGCTGGCGGCGATTTTCGACCTTTTCGAGAAGAACAAGGTAAGAATACCGGTCATCGCTCAGGTAACCATCGAAACATTCGGCACCATGCTCAACGGCACCGAGATCGCAGCCGCGCTGACGGCCCTCGAACCGTTCCCGATCGACGTCATCGGGATGAACTGCGGCACCGGCCCCAAGCAAATGGCCGAGAGCCTTAAATACCTGTGCGAAAATGCCCCGCTGCCGGTTTCCGTGCTGCCGAACGCCGGTCTGCCCGAGGTAAAGGACGGCCAGCAGCATTATGACGAGACGCCGGAGAGCTTTGCCGCTCAGGTCGAGCATTTTGCAAAGGATTTCGGCGCGAACATCGTCGGTGGCTGCTGCGGCACGTCACCCGAGCATATTCGCCTGGTCATCGAGAAAATGCAGGCCGTTTCGCCAAAGCAGCGCAACGCTAAACTGACGCCGGCAGCCTCGTCCATCTATTTCCAACAGCCGTACACGCAGGACAGCTCGTTTCTGATCATCGGCGAGCGCGTCAATGCTTCGGGTTCGAAGAAAATGCGCGACCTGCTCGAGGCCGAGGACTGGGACGGCCTTGTGAACCTCGCGAAATCGCAGGAGAAAGAGGGTGCTCACATCCTCGATGTAAACGTCGATTTCGTGGGCCGCGACGGCGTGGCCGATATGCACTCGCTGGTTTCACGCCTTGTAACCAGCGTCAAGATACCGCTGATGCTCGATTCCACCGAGTGGGAAAAGATGGAAGCCGGGCTCGAGTTGGCCGGCGGCAAATGCCTTCTGAATTCGACCAATTTCGAGGATGGCGAGCCGCGGTTCTTCAAGCTGTTAGAACTGGCTAAAAAGCATGGCGCGGGTGTCGTGATCGGCCTTATCGATGAAACGGGTATGGCGCGTACCGCCGTGGATAAGCTCGCCATCGCGCGGAGGGCTTACGATAAGGCGACCGAATTCGGGATCGGGGCGCATGACATTTTCTTCGACCCGCTCGCCCTGCCCATCTCGACCGGTATCGAGGAAGACCGCCGCAATGCTGCCGAGACCATTATCGCCATCAAGCAGATCCGCGAAGAAATGCCCGAGGCCAATATTCTGCTGGGCGTATCGAATATTTCTTTCGGGTTAAACCCGGCGGCGCGCGTCGTTCTAAACTCGGTATTCCTTCACGAGTGCGTCGAGGCGGGGATGAATTCCGCCATCGTAAACGCCTCTAAGATACTGCCGCTCGTCCGTTTTAACGAGCATGAGATCGATGTCGCGCGCGATTTGATCTACGACGTTCGAAAGTTTGACGGGGAAGTCTGTGTTTACGACCCGCTGGGCGAATTCACGACGATGTTCGAAGGCAAGACGACAAAGTCGATGAAGCAGGACATCTCCCTCCTGCCGATCGAAGATCGATTGAAGCACCACATCATCGATGGCGAGAAGATCGGGCTCGAGGATTCGCTGAAAACGGCCCTCGAAACCTACCCGCCGCTCGAGATCATAAATAATCTGCTGCTCGACGGCATGAAGGTCGTCGGCGATCTTTTCGGGAGCGGCCAGATGCAGCTTCCATTCGTGCTGCAATCGGCCGAGGCTATGAAAGCGGCCGTAAAGTTCCTCGAGCCCTTTATGGAAAAGGCCGATGCCTCCGACAAGGGAACGCTTGTGCTGGCGACGGTCAAGGGTGACGTGCACGACATCGGCAAAAACCTGGTCGACATTATTCTCACCAACAACGGCTACCGGGTGATCAATCTGGGTATCAAACAGCCGGTCGACGACATCCTGAATTCGTGGGAAGAAACCGGCGCGGACGCGATCGGAATGAGCGGTTTGCTTGTAAAATCGACGCTCGTCATGCGCGATAACCTCGAGATCATGAACGAGCGGGGAATTTCGGTCCCGGTCATACTGGGCGGCGCGGCGCTGAATCGCAGGTACGTCGACAGCGACCTGATCCCGCTCTATAACGGGAAGCTCTTCTATGCGCGCGACGCCTTTGACGGCCTTCACGCGATGGACCAGCTGACGCAAAAAGAGGGAGTAAGGGCACAGTCTGCCGGCGCTAACGGCGATGCGGCTGTCTTGTCAGAACCGGGAGCGGTAGCGACTGGGTTAAGTGATGGCATACAGACAGTGACAGATGCGGAAGACCTGGTCGGCGAAGACGCCAAACTGGGCAAAGCAGCAGCGAGGGTTTCGACCCGTTCCGGCGGCGACACGTCTCACATCACCCGCTCGGATATCGCCAGCGACGTCCCGATTCCCGAAGCGCCGTTTTATGGGCCGAAGGTCGTCGATGATATCGATCTGGATGACGTCTTTGCCTTTGTCAATGAAACCGCCTTGTTCAAAGGTCAGTGGCAGTACAAGCAGGGAAGGTCGTCGAAAGAAGACTACGCCGAACTTCTCAAAAACACCGTCTATCCGAAATACGAGGCGATCAAGGAAAAAGCGAAACGTGAGAATCTGCTTACTCCGAAAGTGGTTTACGGCTATTTCCCTTGCAAGTCCGAGGGCAATGACCTGATCGTTTATACGGACGATCTCAGGTCCGAACGGCTCCGGTTCAGTTTCCCCCGGCAGCCGCTCGACCAGCGCGGCGGCAAAAATCTATGTCTAGCCGATTTCTTCGCGTCGCGCGAATCCGGGCGGATGGACACGGTTGCGTTTCAGCTTGTAACGATGGGCCGGCGCGCGAGCGAATACGCGATGGAGCTGTTCAAATCCGATAATTATACGGATTACCTTTTGTTCCACGGCCTTTCGGTTGAATCGGCCGAGGCGCTGGCCGAGATGTGGCACAAGCGGATCCGCGAGGAACTCGATTTTGCCGGTAAGGACGCGCCTGAGCTTGCGAAGCTTTTCCACCAGGGTTACCAGGGCTCGCGCTACAGTTTCGGCTATCCGGCCTGCCCGAATCTCGAAGACCAGGCGAAAATGTTCGAGCTAATCCCGGCCGACGCGATAGGCGTTACTATGTCGGAGGAATTCCAGCTCGAGCCTGAGCAGTCGACCTCGGCGATAATAATCCACCACCCCGACGCGAAGTATTTCAATATCGAGTAATGGTTGGTTGTTAGTGGTTGGTGGTTCGTGGTCGGTGGTTCGTGGTTGGTGGTTTGTTGCCGGTAGCTTGGCTCAACACCACGACTGGAGCGCAAGCGTCCCACTTGCATGGACGCGCAGCGTTCAAAAGGCTCCCCTCCTTGGAAAAGGAGGGGAGGCAGCCGCTTCGGCTGACGGGGTGGTTCGTTCTTCCTCCTTAACTCGGTCAACTCGGTTAACTCGGTAAACTGCGTTCAATTTCTTGCAGATACCGGAATGTCGGTGCTTAGGCCCCAGTAAATTACCTTCATCGTATTAGTACTGCTGCTGAAGATGTACCAGATACGGTCGCTCGGGCGCCAAACGCTGATGTCCGTCTTAAAGTCGCCGTCGTAATCGGCCGGGACCGGAATATCCGTCGAGAGTCCCCATTGCAGCGCGTAAAAACCACCGTCAGAGCTATTTAGCCTATACCATACCCCGTCCGAGGGGCGCCACACGGCGATATCCGTCTTGCCGTCGCCATCGTAATCGTCCTGTACCGGTATGTCGGCGGGAGCCCCGAAATGGAGGAACAGCAGGCCTCCCGTGCTTTTGATGATATACCAGTCGCCCAAAGAGGGACGAAAAACCGCAATGTCATCACGTCCGTCCCCGTCATAATCGCCGGGTACCGGTTTGTCGCCGTTCAATCCCCAATGAAGGGCGGTTATCGAGTCGTCATTACTGTTCCTGATCCACCAGTCACCGGTCGAAGGTCTGAAAACGGTCAGGTCTGTCTTGGCATCACCGTCGAAATCCCCCGGCGTAGGAATATCGCCGTTTTGTCCCCAATGTTTAACGATAGTATCTGCCGGTATTCCAGTGTTAGGAGAGATATACCAGTCCCCGGTGCTGGGACGGAAGTAAGCCATTTCCACCGCAAAGTCGTCCTTATAGGAGAAGTTCTTAATGTAATCCGCCGGAACGAGGATGTCGCTTGCCGTACCGAAGGGATAGTGCCCGATTCCATACCACTGCATATTTGAGGGGCGAAAGACAGTGGCATCTGCTATACCGTCCATTGAAAAAACAAAGTCGAAAGGGTTCGCTTTGAACCGGTAGGATTCATTTGGCACGCCGGTTATCCGGGCAAACCGCAGCTTATAGGGAGGGGAAAAGTTGCTGCCAAGCAAGACTCCGCAAAACACGAATTTTCCTTTCGGCAATACGACTACATGGTTCCCTTGAGACATTTGGGGAAACCCCGGCATAAGAAACTTTTCGTTTACCACACCGGCGGGTGAGAGCAGCGCTGCACCGCCTACCCTGTCTCTATATTTACTTCGGTTTACAGCGATCTCAGCGTATCCGCTTAAGAGGATCTGCCCATTCGAAAGAGGAGTGATCCCCTGGACGCCTCCGGTGCTGAATCGGGCCCAGTTTAAGGTAAGCGAACCGCCGGTGCCAAAACCGCTGTCGATCGTTCCATCCGCGTTAAAGCGCTTGATCACAGTATCGTAATACGATCGGCCGACGGATTCGTTCCTGATGACATAGGAGGCTGCAAGTATCTTGTCGTCCGGCTGAATGGCAATAGGACCATATGACGTATTATCTACGGGAAAGCTGCCGTCGAGGGATCCGTCCGCGTTGAATCTTCTGAGATAACCGCCGTTATCAACGCCGACAATGGCAACATATTTTCCGGTCGACTGCATTTGCAAGGCCGTCGGAAAATATGATACGCCCGGTACGCTATAACCCTGGTTCCCGAACCCGCTATCCAATGTTCCGTCAGGGTTATAACGGATAAAGAATGCCGGGTCGCCAATGATGTTCGTATTGCCGCCAACTACGATCTTTCCATCGGGTTGGATCAAGACTGACCGGATCCTGTCGGTCCCACCAGTATGAATGCTGGGGCGGTCGATGCCGTCATTTGAAAAACTCGTATCCGTGGTCCCGTCCGGGTTGAATCTTAGAACAAATCCATCATTATTATCTGTACCGGCAACGACAATCTTTCCGTCCGGCTGCCTGGCCGCGGCGCGAATGCCTAATTCGCCGAAGTTGGATATGAAAGGGATGGGAAGCTGCGCGACACCGCCGTTTCCGTACGAGGTATCCGTGCTGCCGTCCGCGTTAAGCCTGATAAGATCATAAGGCCCGGAACCGTTGGAGCCGGTGGCCGCTCGGTTCGAGACAACCAAAAACTTTCCATCCGGCAAAGCAAAGAAACCCAACGAAGTTCGGCTGTTAGAGTCTACAAAGGCTGAAATCCCGTTCGTTCCAAATGTCGGATCAAGCTGGGCGTTAACGCGTACAAAGCTCGAACCAAGCGTAAGCGCAATGGCGCTCACGGCGATGCAAAACCTTTTGAGCGACGGCCAAAAAGTGAATACACTATTCATACTTATCTCCGGTAATTTGAAACTGATTCCGACTCTGAAATTACTGCCGGACGGGAGAGCACAAAGTAATTTTCCGATAGTTTTCGCACAATTTTCCTGAAATCAGGTTTCTCCCATCGAAAACGTTGTTATGTGCGAACCACATCAACTTTATAGACTTGCGGGTTCGTAAATCAAATTAAATTTTATTAAATCTTTTTGGTTCCAAAGCTCCCCTCCTTGGAAAAGGAGGGGTGGCAGCCGCTTCGGCTGACGGGGTGGTTCGTTCTTCCTCCTTAACTCGCTTAACACTGCAAACCTTGGATAACTCGGATAACTGTCTTCAAATCTGCAATCCCAAGTCCGAAATCGGTGGGGGTGGTTCTTGCACTGAGCGCGAAGCGCGAATATTGGGCGTAACTCCATATTGATTTTTCGCCTTGTCCATTCGCAAACTCCGACCTGGTCATTGTAAAATTTCTACAGGATAAATCTTTACCAAATTCATTTCTATCTCTATGACAAAAAAGATCTTCATCGCCGGTTCGGGCGGGATCGGTGAGGCCGCAGGACTGCTCTTACGCGAATGGTCGACGTTCGAGCTCGACATTTTTATCGGCGATATCTCCGAAGCAAATCTAATCAAAGCCAAAGACTTTATCACACGTAATTCTGACAGGACGTCGCCGGTTGAAACAGTTCTGATGGCCCCGGAGGGCATCAACGATGCGATGAAAGACGCCTTCGAGCGCTCCAACGTGCTTCTCGATTGCTCGCCGGGCTCGCAGGCGCCGCGGCTGGCGCGTTTTGCAAGGGATTTCAAAATGCACTACGCGAACCTCACCGAATACGTTGCCGAGACCGAAGAAATAATGGAGCTGGCAAAAGACGCCGAGACCGGGTTTATTCTCCAAACGGGCCTTGCCCCCGGATTTATCAATGTCCTGGCGATGTCGCTTTACCGCGGATTCACCGAGCGGTTCGAGAATGAGAAGGTCGAGAATGTCGGGATGAAGGTCGGCGCGATTACCGCCCACGCTCATCAGCCGCATTTCTATGGGTTTACGTGGTCACCGATCGGCGTTGCGACCGAGTATGTAAAAAGTTCGCGCGTCATCCGCGACTATAAGATAGTCAAAAAGCCGGCGCTCTCCTCGCGGGAGACGATCGTCATAGGCGGCCGCACGTTTGAAGCCGATCTCACTTCGGGCGGCGCTGCCGATCTGCCCGATTTCTTCGAGGGCAAGGCGCGCTCGCTCGATTACAAGACGCTCCGGTATACAGGGCATTACGACTGGGTCGAATCGCTTATCCGTAAGCTGCCGAAGGATGCCAGCCTGCCCGCGCGGCTCGAAAAGGTAATGCTTGAAGAGATACCGTCCGTCGAAGACGACCTCGTTCTGGCGCAGGCATCGGTCGACGGTTTCGATTCGGGAGGCAGGCGGCGTATGGTAGAAAAGGCTTACTTTGTCGAACCGATCGAGATCAACGGCCAGCGGCTTCGGGCGATCCAGACAACCACCGCCGCGCCGCTTTGCGAATCGGCGGCGATGCTCCTGACCGGAAATTACAAAGGCGTTATCTTGCAAAGCCAGCTCGACCCCGGGGAATTTTTGAGCGGAGATTTCGTCAGCCGGGTTTACCGGAACTAGAATAAAACTGTCCCAGTAGTGGGACAAGATGGGACAGCCGCTGCCGGCGAGGCGAAACCCAACTCGAATTGTCCATAATTTCAGGGCTTCAATCCCAAATCCCAAATCCGAAATCCCAAACTGTTCTGTCCCACCCTGGGACAAAACTGGGACAAAAATTGTGCTAATATCGCCTCACACCGGTAATTTATGCGAATTATTTGCATTTCCGATACCCACAACCGCGAGATATCCGTACCTGACGGCAATCTGCTCATCCACGCGGGCGACGCCACAATGCGCGGAACGGTGGAAGAGATCACGGAATTCAACTCCTGGTTTAGCGCTCTGCCTCACAAACACAAAATATTCATAGCCGGAAATCACGACTGGCTGTTCGAAACGCAGCCGGCCAGTGCGCAAAAGCTTTTGGACGGCGATATTATCTATCTGCAGGACAGCGGCACCAATATAGAAGGCTTTCATATCTACGGCTCGCCCTGGCAACCGCGGTTCTACGACTGGGCGTTCAATCTGAACCGTGGAAGTGAAATGGCCGAAAAATGGGAACTGATCCCAGCGCAGACGGATATCCTGATCACCCACGGCCCGCCCTCCGGGATCCTTGACCTCACGATGCAGGGCGATCATGCAGGGTGCGAGGAATTGATAAAAAAAGTGGAAGAGATCAGGCCGCGCGTTCATATTTTCGGCCATATCCACGAGGATTACGGCATCCTGGAGCAGTCCGGGACCCGGTTCGTCAACGCTTCAAATTGTGATGAGGGATACCGTCTTATAAACCCGCCGATTGTCATAGATCTATAAGAACTTAAACACAAGGGACACAATGAAAAACCGGCGACGGAATATCCATCGCCGGCTTTCTATTTTTTACGAAGGAGTCCAAACTCCGGTCCCTCGTCTTAGGTTTCCCTTTACGGTATGTAGTTCTTCGGTACCGGTTTGTCCGAGCCCCCGGCCGCGCCGAAGTGGGCGGCAAAGAAGCCCGCAGTGCTCCGGTTCACGTACCAGTTGCCCTCGGACGGGCGGTAGACGGCTTGATCGTCCTTGCCGTCGCCGTCGTAATCACCCGGTACGGCAATGTCGGATCCGAGGCCGAACGGAATAGAAACAACCACACCGTCAATGCTCCGTTTATAGTGCCACGTTCCACCGCGATAAACGGCAAGGTCATCCTTGTTGTCGCCGTCGTAATCGGCCGGAACGATAACGTCGCCTACCAATCCGAACGTGTCGGATGCAGTACCGCCGGTCGACTTCGTGGTGAGCCATATGCCCGATCCGCGATAAACCGTTCGATCTGCCTTTCCGTCGCCATCGAAGTCTCCGGCAACCGGAATGTCACCCGCCTGTCCGAATGCCAGGAACGAGTTTCCTATCAAGCTTCCAAAGACGTACCAGGTGTTATCCGACGGGCGGAATACAGCATAGTCCGTCTTACCGTCGCCGTCATAGTCGGCGAATACCGGAACGTCGCCGGGGCTGCCCCACGAGAAGGCGGTGAAGGTAAACCCGTTGCTGTTCAGGATATACAGGTCCGGATCACCCGGAGTCGCCGTTGGACGGTAAACCGCAGTGTCGGCCTTGCCGTCGCCGTCATAATCACCTGGGATAGGTATATCAGCCGCAAGCCCGAACTTGACCGCGAAGAAACCGGCCGTCGAGCGGTCGACATACCAGGTTGCATCCCCCGGGCGATATACCGACATGTCCGTCTTGCCGTCGCCGTCAAAGTCGGCGCGGGGCTTCGGTACGACCGCCACACCGCTAACCGTGAAGTTAGCATCGGAAACATCGAAGAAGATGTTGCCGACCGCTTCAACCTTGATACGGGCGGTGGTCGTGTTCCCGATGGGAATGGTAACGCCCTGCGACCCGTCGTTGGGCGTGCTGGCGAGCAGCACGGTCGGGAATGTAAGGCCGCCGTCGGTGGAGTAGGAGATCTTCACGTTGGCCGCGTTTACCGGCAAGCTTGAGGTGTTGTTGACGTTCCAGGTCACGGTCTGGATCGAGTTGCCCGCGTATGTGACGCCGGTGTTCGGCGACGTCACGGCAAACGGGCCGCTGGCGGCATCCACCGTGACCAGGGACGTGGCGGTATTGACGCCACCGGTGTTGGCGCGATTGTCGCGCACGACCGCCTGGAAGGTCATGACCCGGCCGCCGATCTGCGGCATCAGCTCGCCTGTCAGGAAACCGGCGCCGGTCGTTGAAGGCGGCACGTTGGCGTTATTCAGGATGTACTCCAATGACGGGAAATATCTTGTTCCCGTAGCAACCGGATAATACGGACGAAAGATCGGCCGGGCGACCGGGTTATCGGAATTCGGGATTGCGTTTGTCGACGTGCCGAGGTCATATTCCTGCCAGTCATAGCTGAGCGTATCGCCGTTCGCATCGGTCGCGCTCGCGGTCAGAGCAAACGGGGTAAGTTTCGGAACGGTAAAGTTGCCGGGTCCGGTAACGACCGGCGGCGTATTGCCGGATGCCGTTGTTACCGGGCAATTATTTCCGGAGCCGGTAGTGGTGTAGTTAACGATAACTTCAATGCTTTTGACGTGAAAAGTGTCGATACTATGAGCGGCGAGGTCCTGAGCACCACAGATACCGGCATAGGCCATCACCGTGATTCCGCTGCCAGGCTCGTAGGCCGAGCCGGAGCTGCGGTTGCCGCCGCAGTTGCTCTGGGTGGAGTTGAATGTATGGTTGGCGCCGAACTGGTGTCCCATTTCATGGGCCACGAAATCGATAGCGAAATCGTCACCGAGCGGGTTAGGCAGCCCGGTTTCACCGCGCGCCTTGTTTCCTGTATTACAGGGGCCGTTCAAGGATGCGACGCCGCCGCCGCCCGTGCTGAATACGTGACCGACGTCATAATTCGCGTCACCGATCACCGTATCCAAGTTCGTCTGGTTTTGGCTAAGCAGTGAACTCGGGTTGTTGTTTGTGTATGGATCGGGCTCGGCGGTATAGACGATCAAATTATTATTGGCGACGATGTTCATATGCACTGCTACATCACGCTCATAAACACCATTTACACGGTTCATGACCACGACCTGGGCGGCCAATCCTCCGGCGACCGTACCGCTTCCGACCGCGTTCGTATATTCCTGAGTAGCGGCGAGTGCCAGACGGTAGGTACGCAGGTTAGTGCCCGAGGTTACTTCCGGGGCCGGGGTAGTCGCAGCCGCGGGAATAAAATCGGCATCGTCATACTTGTTCATGGAGAGGGCCCTCTCCAGTACGCCGTCACCGACCTTGCATTCGAATCCTTCTTTTGACAGGGATGAATCTCTCTTGTAATACGAGATAGCGTTTTCGGTATCACCCGGTGCGTACGGATTGATCAGTACGCTGCCCGCACTGGACAGGATCAATGCATGAAATCCGCTGGGCATAAAGTCGAAACGCGCCGTAGCTGTCGGGTCGTCAATGCCCTGGCCGCGATAGGTCCGTGAAAGCTCGGGGAATTTGTCCAGCAAACCACGCTCTACCACCAGCGAATGTTCGAAAGAGAATCTGGCAAACTTGCCGTCAGGCATCGGCAGGCTGATGATGGTCTGGCCGCTCCGGGCGGCGTCGGTATATTCTTCGGGTGCGCTGTTAAGAAGCGCCAGCAAATTTGTTTTATTAATTTGAAAAGTTCGGTAAGCATTTGGCTTCGACGCTTGTTCCGGCCCCCGCCGCAATGCTGAATCATTGATCTCCGTCCAGATACGGTCGCTCGAAACGCCGGCAGTTACCAGCGCAGGCAAGGCCATGAGGCCCAAGAGCAAACCGCACAAAACGGTAATAAAGTTTTTCTTAAACATGCAAACTCCTTTTGTTTTTTATAAATAAGCTAGGATTGCGAATTCGCTTCTGGCCATGTCGATCAATGAAATTGATCCGCTTAGGGGAACGTTGACTACGCCTTCGAGATTTCGTCAGACTTGAGCTAAGTATATTATCCGAAAAAGTCAAAAATGTCTAATAAAGCGGGGCCTAAAGACGCGCTAATTAAACTCCGGTTAAACGCAGATATTTAGGCGCTCCGGGGAGTTTTTTGACAGGACGCCGAAAATGCTAAAATAGCCCTTTATTTTATGTCTGAAAACGGCACCGGCGCCACCGAAAATTTACAGGTCACAGAATCCTCAAAACCGCTTGTTCCTACCCGCGAAGAGATCGCTGTCCTGAACGCGACACAGAGGCTTGGATTTCGTCTGACCCACACAATGAACAAAGGGGCCTGGAAGCGTTTCTGGACGTTCTGCCAGCGTCACATAGGGTCGTTATGGATAAAGATCTGCACCTATAACCTGATGAATGTCTTCGGGCTGGAAAACGTAGAAAATTCTGATCCCGGCAAACCCCTCCTGCTCGTGGCCAATCACCGTTCGTTCTTCGATATGTACACGGTTTCGAGCGTTATCTTTCGGCGCACCACTCGTCCGGTCACGCTTTTCTTCCCGGTGCGCGCAAAATTTTTCTATGAGGGTCCGGCAGGATGGCTCGTCAACTTCGTTATGGGGTGGTGGGCCATGTACCCGCCATTTTTTCGCGAGAAAGGGGAAATAGTAAAACGCGAGTTCGATAAATTTTCGGTGCGAAGACTGGTCCAGCTGGCGTCGGTCGGCCCGGGAAACGTGATCGGCTTTCACCCGGAGGGGAAGCGGAATTTCGGCAGCGACCCGTATGAGTTCCTGCCGGCGCAGCCCGGGGTGGGCAAGGTGATCTACTCGGCCAAACCTCAGGTCATACCTGTATTTATCGCGGGTCTGGGAAACGACCTCGCGAAACAGGTGCTCGGAAACTGGACCGGCGGCGAAAAGGTCAGGATATGGTTCGGCGAGCCGATAGATTTCTCGGAGCTCTACGAAAAGGACGACCGCCTCCGGACGCACAAGGAAATTGCCGATTTTACAATGGTCAAGATAGGCGAACTGGCGGAAAAGGACCGGGAGAAGTTTGGGAAGAGTTTGCCGAGTTGACCGACTTAACCGAGTTTACCGAGTTGATCAAAGATCAAAGGTCAAAGATCAAAAATCCAAGGTCCAGGATCCGGATTATCGTACATTTTCCTCCCCTGCTTTCATTAATCTATTCAAGAAACTAAAATATTCATAGGCAATCATTTAAGGGGGCTTGTTGGTGGAAGGAACTTCAAAAGCGGAAACAAAACTAGACACTGAAAAACCGAGGCTTGAAATGTCGTCCAGGCGTCGATGGGCGGTAACCATCGGGGTAATGACCGGGATGTTCATCGCCGCGCTCGAGGCGACAGTTGTAGGCACCGCCATGCCCACGGTTATCGCTACGCTCGGCGGCCTTAACCGTTATAGCTGGGTTTTTACCGCCTATATCGTCACGTCTACGGTTACCGTGCCCGTTTGGGGAAAACTTTCGGATCTTTACGGCCGGAGACTTCTCTACCAGGTGGGTATCGGAGTATTTTTGTTGGGGACGCTTCTTTCCGGGCTGTCTGCTTCGATGAACCAATTGATCGTTTTCAGGGCAATCCAGGGCCTCGGGGCCGGCGCGCTGATTCCGCTGGCTATGACCATCATCGGCGATATCTTTACCCTCAGGGAACGCGCGCGGATGCAGGCCCTGTTCAGCGGGGTTTGGGGCTTGTCGAGCGTCATCGGGCCAATAATCGGCGGCTTTATTACCGACCAGATCTCCTGGCGATGGGTCTTTTTTATCAACCTGCCGATCGGTGTTATCGCCGCCGTCATTATCGGTTTTTCCCTGAAAGAGCCGAAGCTCGACGAAAAGCCGAAGATCGACTACGCGGGCGCAACGATCCTGATGGCGGCGATCAGCCTGCTGATGCTGGCCATGGTCGAAGGCGGGACCTCGATCGCGACCCTCCTGGCGCCTCTCAACCTGCTGCTTTTCGGGGTCTCCGTATTGCTCCTGGCTATTTTCGTGTGGATCGAGAAGCGGGCGGCCGACCCGATCATACCATTCGAGCTATTTAGCAATCGTACCGTTTCCGTCTCGGTGATCGCCGGGTTCCTGGCGGGTTTCGCGATGTTCGGGGGGATCTCGTTCATCCCCCTTTTCGCGCAGGGCGGGCTGGGCGCGACGGCCACTGAAGCCGGTTCGCTGCTGACCCCGCTAATGCTGAGCTGGGTCATAATGTCGGTGATCGGGGGACGGGTCCTTTTGAAGATCGGTTACCGCACGATCTCGATCGTCGGATTTATCATTCTATCGGCGGGTTTCCTGATGTTGACACAGTTCGAACGCACAACCCCGAAATTCTGGCTCTACTTCGACCTCGTTCTGATCGGGTCGGGGCTCGGCCTGACGATGCTGACGCTTCTGATCGCCGTTCAGCAGGCGGTTGAGCGGACAAAGCTCGGGATCGTCACCTCGCTCAATCAGTTTACGCGGTCGATCGGTGGGGCGTTCGGTGTGGCGATAATGGGAGCGGTGCTGACGGCGGGGTTGGCCACCCAGCTGCACAACGTCGCGTTGAGCGGTACGACCTCATTGACGGTGGAGCAGGCGGAGGTTTTTGCATCGAACCCGAATGCGTTGATCGATCCGGAGGCAAAAGCCACCTTACCGCCCGGAACGCTCGTCATCCTTCAGGACGCGATGGCCGCTGCCATTCACCCGTCGTTCTGGGTGGCGGCCTTTATATCGGTCCTGGCATTGATCGCGACGTTCTTTTTACCGCGCGACCACCACGATATGTATTCGGAAATTCACCGGACCGACGGGAATGCGGGCGAGCGGATGATAATGGCCGAGCAAACGACGATAAACGCGCGCAGCCAGCCGGTCGCGGAAAGGGGAAATGGATGATTGAAGCCGTTAGACAGGTCAAGGCTTATCGAAATCTAAACTTGGGACCTTTCCGGTCTTAATTTGCTCCTGCCACGATTTCAGCGCGCTGATCTCGGATTTGTAGAGATCAACCGACTCCTTTTCCCTCTCGCGCAGAGACAAGCATAACCTGAGGTATTCCAGTATCGCGTCCTTTTCGCCCTTAGCCAGAAGCTCGCGGGCAAGATCGAAATCTATATCCGAAAGCCAGACGGATTCACTCCGCAGAGGCGCCCTGATCGCGATCAAAAGATGTTCTTTGGCCTTTGCAATATCGTTTTCAGCGAGCGCTATGCGTCCCAAAACTATATTGCCTTTATGGGCCGCCTCTTCATAACCGAAATCGTCCTGGTCGTTTCCGAAATCCAGGATCAATTCGGTCGCAAAGGCACGTGTCCGATCATATTTCTTGAGCTCCAGTCCGACCTTGCTCAGGTTTACCAGAAGCTTTTTCCGGTCGCGGTCTCTCGCCCGCGAGCGTTCTTTTTTGATCTGCGAAAGGGCCTGTTCTCCTTTTTCGAGGGTCAGGGTCAGATAGCTGCGCTGCGAGGCGGCTTCGACTTTCGGACTCCTCGACCTGGATGCGTAGATTTCTGCCAGCTTAAGCGGAAATTCATATTCTTCCGGGTCGATCTTTTCGCCTTCCGACAGCAAGCTTATCGCGGCGGAAGGTTCAACATATTCCATTAACGAAGCCGCGTTCAGCCTGATTTGGGAATTGCGCGGATGAAGCGCGACCTGCTTTAACCACTCCGCTTTTAACAGATCGTATACCGCGTCCTTGCTGAATTTCGCCAGATCGAAAAATCCGGTAACTTCGTACCCGGACATTTCCGGGCGGTTCTGAATGAACCATATCCGATGTTTGAGCCGCGCTTTTTCGATCGCGGCGGTCTGTTTCGTTTCGTAGTTACCGTAATAGGCCAGCAGGGATTTTCTCGCCTCTATATTCCCGGGTTCGCGGACCAGCAGGGCCTCCGTGTTTTTCACCTCGCCCGCTGTAAGCTTTTTCGGCTCCCGGAACATCAGGTCTATTAAATCGGTTGGTGATTGCGGGCCTTTCCGTACGACGGGTTTGGCGCTGGTCCCGGAGAGTGCGGCCTTTTGCAGCAAAGGATCGACCACGTACGTCATTTCGGCGCTGGAAGCGACGGTGGCCCGGATCAGGTCACGAAATCCAGGGTAATCGGCAGGCTTGAGGATGTCCTTATTTACCGTTAGTTCACGGGTAACCCGAATCGAATTGCCTTCGATCTTGAATTCGGAGCGGAACTTGCCTACCGCGTTCACAAAATTCACCGGCGCCGGAACGACCGTTATTTTCACGCTTTCGGGAAACTTGAGGATGAAGTTTTCCTGCATGCGAGAGGCCCCCACAACAAGGTTGGTTACTCGCTTTTCCTCGACGATGAACTTTCCGAGCTCGATCATATTCAGCAAGTTGACGGCGATCGGAAGCCCTATAGAGCCTTTGGCCGTAAACGCTGACGGGCTTTGCAGATCGACTTCCATCTCTACTTCAAAGGGTTCCCCCACCTTGAAGGGATTTCCTACCTTTGAAAGCCGTCCCGTCCCCTCCAAACCGTAGTAGGCCAGCAGTGTTTTCACAAAAAACTCGGAGTACGCCGCCGATTGGCCACCGGCAAACATCGGGCGAAACAGTATTTCGTTGCGGCCGCGATACGTATTTTTCGAAAGCGCTTTCATCCCGCCGTCGGGCGCATATGTAACCACTACATCGCTAAGGATCTCACTGTCACCGGGGCGGTCGCCCGGGGTCTTTATAACACCGGTTTTTTCGCCGGCCAGAAACCCCTGTTTACCGACGATGGCCTGCGGTATCAGGCCCAGGCGCGTATTGGGCGCCGTGGCATCGGCAAAAAGATCGATGCTCGGAATATAAAGTATTGCGTGATTAAAAAAGCTGGGCAGGGCTATATCGGGGACCCAATCGGTCATATCCGACCGGATGATCACCGGATAGCTTTCGATCCCTTTAACTTTTAGAAGCGTCTTGATGAGTATCGTATAATCCTTGCAGTCGCCGTAACCGTTTTTGACGATCTGGGACGCATCATGCGGGATCCACCCCCCGCGATCGAGGAACACCAGGAGATAGCGAATGTTCTTGTTTACCCACTCGTAGATCGCGGAAGCCTGCTGGCGCGGGTCTGAGATGTCCTTCGTGATGCGGTTAGCTAACTCGATGATCTCCGGGGTGATATTCGCCTTGCTTTCGGCCATCGCCCAAAAAGCGGTCCCAAGCTCGTCATAACTCTTAAAACTCGTGATACCAAGCCGGGAACTCGGCGTGATCCCATCAAGCATTGCGGTTTCAACTTCCAGGGCCTTAACAGGTCCCTTATGCCATCGCCATCTTGATTTGCCATCCTGGTCCGGCAGCGGGCCCCCCTCCAGACCGACTGCCTGTGTATACAACGCGAAACTTGTGGGGGCCGACATGGTTATTTCTGCCGAAACCCATTCGAACACGCCGGGCAAGACCGCAAACTCATCAAAATGGCCCGGGAAATTCGGCTTAATGTGTATCAAGCGGTATTTGAAATAGACGGAATCGCCCACTTTGAGGTCGGCGAACCTGATATCGAGCATTTTGAGAGACGAAAATGCGGGTGCGGCTTCTGCCTGCGGAGTGAGGTTGATCTGGATAGCTTCGGGCGCGACCGGGGTTTTAGCGGCGGCGCCTTTTCGAAGGAAATACGCATCGATTACTTCCACCTTTGTCAGGTCGCCATTAAAGACCCTCTGATGCTTGCCGAAATAATTAATAGCTACCTGCGAATCGAGACGCATTTGTGTTTCAAAGGTCTGCACGGACGTCCCATCGGAATTAACTTCAATATTGAGAGAATATTTCTCAACCAAAACCCCCAGGATTTTCAATTCCGGTGCGGGCGGCGGGGCCGTCTTATTTATGGCGGAAGCGGCCGGTTTTGTAACGGTCTTCGGGGCAGCGTTTTTGCGTTGTGCCGTAACGGCGCCCGTAACCGCTGCGATTATCAGAAGTGCAGAGAGTAATGTTTTCATGGCGATATATAGATCTCCGCATTGAGATGCAGAAAAAGGTCTGGCTAAGCAAAAATATTTATTTGTATTGTTCGAAATGGGGGGGCCTGGCTTCTTATTGTAGCACCTCCGAGGTCCGGGCTGCATTGCCGGCGCGCGTTCGCGTTTATTATTTCCCGAGGTCCACAGCTCTCTTATACGCGGCATAAACGGCTTTGGAAAGTATCGTGCGGAGGCCGCCTTTCTCCATTTCGTAGATCGCCGCGGCCGAGGTGCCGCCGGGCGATGTCACCATGTTTCGGAGCTCGGCCGGGTGCTTGTGCGAATCGATCGCGAAGAGTGTCGAGCCGAGCATGGTCTGCTGCACCAGTTCTTTCGATATCTCTCTTGAAAATCCCATATGGACGCCGGCATCCGTCAGCGCTTCCATCATCATAAATATATAGGTCGGGCCGGTCGCGCTCAGCGAGGTGGCCATGTCGATCATGTTCTCGTTTTCGACGTAAAGCTCGCGTCCGAGCGCTTTGAAAAGCTCGCCGGCAACAGCTTTGTGGTTCTCGTCCGTTTCCGGGGAACTGGTCCAAACAGTCATCCCGGCGCCGATCTGCGCGGGCGTGTTGGGCATAGCGCGGACGACGAGCTTATTATTCAGCGCCTCCGATATTGCGGCTATCCTGGCCCCGGCCACGATGGATATGACCAGCTGGGCCGGACGGACCGTACCGCTCAGCTCCTCCAGGACCCTGTTTATCCGCT
>Ga0190272_10000531_pt1 | contig 19693 bp, 22 predicted proteins | sample Popmic504T_FD_133746 | JGI IMG/M metagenome (GOLD analysis project Ga0190272, IMG submission 133746) | Populus adjacent soil microbial communities from riparian zone of Shoshone River, Wyoming, USA - 504 T | ecosystem: Environmental > Terrestrial > Soil > Riparian zone | place: USA: Wyoming... | reverse complement strand
TGAGGTCGCTATCTACGTTTCGTTGACCTGCAACAATTCGAGGAACCCTAGGAAACACAGTGCATTCTGGTTCGGGGTGGTGCCGCCTAAATCTGTCTAGTTCTGCCTGTCTTGCGGACTTTTGCGGACTGAAACGAACGTTGGTGAACAGAATGAACGACCCAGGACCAGCAGCCTATTCTGCTGTAGGTGCGGCCGAGCCAGGCGCTCGACCCGGGGTTAGTGAGTATGCGACGGGTGGTGCACTCACTACCCGGCGAAAAATTCCTGGCAAAACTGCAATCGCACAGTTAAATACTGTTTGGCGTCGGTACGGGCAGATCACGAGCGGGTCAGGACGAACCCGAGCAGATTGTTTGCCACAAGAGACTAGGGCTGACCTGGATTCATGCGTGCGTGACGCTCGCATAAGAGCGTCAGCACCAGCTTTGGTGTTTGCCACTTGACGCTCAATCGCGCGGCGCATCGTTGCTCAAGCCCACGACCACCTGGACTGACCCTTTGCTGTTGGCAATGCCAACCTGGATGAGGGCAGAGCACCACGCGTCGACGTCCAAGCCGTCGCCACCATCGCATTGGTCCCCTCCCGGGCCGCCATCCAGGACATCGCGGCCGGTTCCCGCAGTCAGGGCGTCTGCGCCGGTGCCGCCGAACAACGTGTCATTGCCTGGACCACCGGCAATCGCGTCGTTGCCGGGGCCCGCATAGACCGTATCCGCGCCTCCGCGAGCATCAATGCGGTCTGCCCCACCGAGCGCGCAGATCACATCGTTACCCGACGTGCCGACAATGTTGTCGGCAGCAGCAGATCCAGTCACAGTGCATAGGGGTTGCCAGTCCGGTTGAGTGCCGTCGGTGACATCGGACAGGAATGTGCCATCGGTGCGCCAAACCAGAATTCTGCCGGTAGACGTAGCGACCAGTTGGCCATCTGGAGCCCACGCGCCATCGGTGCCTTCGAGATAAATTTCGTTGTCGCCTGTGAGGCAAACGCCAGAGGTGTCGGTAACGGCGACCTGCATGCCGTCCGGAGACCACTCGGCGGCCACTGATGTACCCGAGCAGTCCGGCGCGTGCCCGGTGGCGCCGGGTACGAACGCGATCGTGTCGATGGAGTGGAGGAAGTTGTCAGGCCCCCCCTGCTCGTGGGTGTACGCGATAACCCGCCCGTCAGGCGACCAGGCGGGCCGGCGAGCGAAATCATAGAAATCACTCCCGGCACGTGACTTCACCAAAAGCCTGACGCGACTACCTGAGGCGGACATCACCAAGACTCCTGCTTGTGAATCGAAGGCGATCCGTGTGCCGTCTGGCGACCAGTCGGGGTGGCCACCGGTGACACCTGTGCTCATGATTGCGCCGCCCGCTGCATCCATCGTGTGAATTACTCCGTTGCGGACGAAGGCGACGTGACGTCCGTCCGACGACCACTGCGGATCACGATCGACCGCCGCCCCAGACGTTAACTGTAGGGGCGCTGTCGTTAGTCCGACAGTCCACAAGTCGCCGTCTCGCTCGAAGATAATCGAGCCGTTTCTACCGGGGAAAGCCGCCGTCGCAGGGGCCGTCCAACTGGCTGTTGCCATGATGAATAGCCCAAGGGAAACAACTACGGCGACGCGGCGGCGGTGCATGACTTGCTTCTTTCGTGAGGTCCCCCTCACCCCTCTGTATAGACCCCACGCCGAATCCGTACAAGGCAGGCGCCACACCTAGGCTCTTACAAGAAGTCGACGAGTCGGGAGCCACCACCTCGCCATCGCACAGCGATAATTGCGACCCGCCTACGCAGTGTGATCGGTCGTTGCGTTTCGTCACCGATCCGAATAAATGCTATTCGCCGACCGGCGCAACAGCCGCTGCAGGGAGAAGAGTCTGGCCACAAGACGGAAGTGACGCGGCTTAGGGCTCGGATTCACCGTCTTGTATTGCGACGAAGCAGAGAATGGTAAGTACCGCGGCGATGACTAGCGGATTCAGAATGAACACAAGGTGGGCTGCGAAGGCGACACCACCGGCAATCACCGCTAACGGTTGTGGTCTTAAGGGTGAACGACCTGTTGCCCTATGTTTTCCCATGGCGAAGAGATACCCAAAGACCGTTGTTGATACACCAGTAGTCGGGGAAGCACAGAGGGTCACCAGGCATTCCCCCGTCTGGTGACCCTCCGGCTCTTCACTGGATACCCAGGTGGCCTGGTAGGGAAACTTCTCAACTTCGGGTTCGGTTCCCCCGCGAAACCACAAAGTCTCGACATCCTTACGTTCTCGGTGCCGCTAGTGGGTGGCTTCGGGCTACGCGGGGGTCGGCTGCCGAAGGTCGTCATCAACGCGGACTGGTATCCAACAACTCATCAGGTAAGACCTTGGTGTACAAATCAAAGGTGAGAGCTATGGACGAATGGCCCTCAATCTCTGTGCTACCTGTGGATGTACACCTGAACTCTTGAGAGCGTGAGCATAGGTATATCTAAGCGAATGGATAGTGACCCTGGAGACGTCCTTGAGACGTTTTCTTCCCCATGAGTAGGAGCACGGAAAGTCCTCGAAATAGCCCACATAAGGCACTACTCGGGACTGCAAGTTCTTTGTCGGACCGTGAGTCGACTGCGTCACATGCAGTAGGTCATCGCTGACATCGCTTGAAGTAAGAGCTTGACACTCGCTCCATCGCAGCCCATGCGAGCCAAGGAAGCGGAATAGGTTGTTGTAGGAACCAAAATCCAGGGAGTCCAACTCCTGCCAAGTCAAGAAATCACGTTCAGGCCTTTGATAGGGCTTCTTTCGCACTCCCGTCATGCAATTGTTCTCTAGCAGTTCATAGTTCATCGCTTCCCTGACAAGGGTTTTTAGCACTGGTAATGCGTACTTCCCCTTGACCGCTTCGATGGAAAGAATCCACGACTGCACCTCGCGTCGGGTTATCTGTTCCAATTCACGTTGCGCGAACACAGGTGAGAGATTCACTCGATTTTGACTTTTGTAGACCTTGAGTGTGTAGAGACGTACGGCCAAGAGACCCCAACAAGTCTGGGCCCATTCATCCAACGTCATTTCGCCCTCCTAATTACACAGAGAGCAATCAAGTGGGGCGGGTGGGGCTCGAACCCACGACCGACGGATTATGAGTCCGCTGCTCTAACCGGCTGAGCTACCGCCCCGGGCGTCATACGCATAGGCGAGCATAGAGACCGCCACCCAAACCGCAGCTATTGACCCATTTCGGCCGACAGACGGGGAGTCGGGCTCCGAGCAGCGCGTGCGGCATGATCGGTCCATGCGGCTTACCCCCACTGAGCGCGATCGGCTCCTCATCTTCAGTGCCGCCCAACTGGCTCGGACACGGCGGGATCGTGGCCTCCTGCTTAACGTGCCAGAATCAACGGCCCTGATCAGCGACACCGTGTGCGAGGCAGCGCGCGACGGTGCCCGCTTGGCCGCCGCAGTCGAGGCCGGCCGCAACGCTCTGAGCGTCGACGATGTCCTCCCCGGCGTGGCCGATGTGGTGACCGAGGTGTGGGTGGAGGCGGTCTTCGACGACGGCAGCCGGCTCGTCGTCGTTCCAGAGCCGATTGCTGGCGCATCTTTGGGTAAGCACGCTCCTGGTGCAGTCTCGTCACCTGCAGAAAGCATCGGCGCAGAGCCGATGGCGAGCGTGCAGGTGGACGTAGAGAACACCTCGGACGTACCGATCAGTGTCACCTCCCACTTTCACTTCTTCGAAGTGAACCCGCGCCTCCGCTTCGACAGGGCAGCCGCATACGGCACGCGACTATCCATCGCCTCGGGCTCAACGGTCCGCTTCGATCCGCACGCTCACACGACGGTGTCCTTGACGCCCATCGGCGGCACCCGAACCATCATCGGATTCTCCGGACTGGTCGACGGCCCCCTGGACGCGCCAGGCGCCAAGGAGCAGGCCCTGGAACGTGCCCGAGCGACCGGCTTCCTCGGAGTAGGTGAAGCGGAGTGAAGCGCTCGGAGTACGCCGGAATCTATGGCCCCACTGCTGGGGATCGGATCAATCTCGCCGACACCGGGCTAGTCATCGAGGTCACGCAGGACTCCCAAGCACCAGGTGAAGAGTTCCTCATGGGCTTTGGTAAATCAGCACGCGACGGCATGCACCTGCAGGCGACCACCGTCCAGGAAACCTGCGACGTCGTCATTTCGAACGTGGTGGTCCTGGACGCAGTACTCGGCGTGCGCAAGACCTCGATCGGAATCCGCGAAGGACGAATCTGCGCCATCGGACGAGCCGGAAACCCGCACACCCTCGACCATGTCGACGTCGTGGTCGGCACGGGAACCGCTGTCATCAATGGCGAGGGCCTCATCGCAACGGCCGGCGCCATCGACACTCACGTCCACACGATGTCGCCGCGCATCATGGAAGCTGCCCTGTCGTCCGGGGTCACCACCATCATCGGCCAAGAGTTCGGACCTGTCTGGGGGGTGGGCGTCAACTCACCGTGGGCGCTGCGCACAACGTTGCAGGCGTTTGACGATTGGCCCGTCAACATTGGGTTCCTCGGACGTGGGTCCGCCTCTGTGGAAGCGCCACTCAAAGAAGCCCTCGAGGAGGGTGGCGTCTGTGGATTCAAAGTTCACGAAGACACCGGAGCTCATGCGCGAGCCCTGGACACCGCGCTGCACGTAGCGGACGAGTATGACGTCCAGGTTGCCGTGCATACCGATGGCCTTAACGAAAGCCTGTCGGCCGCCGACACCCTTGCTGTCATCGAGGGCCGGACGATTCACGCCTTCCACGTCGAGGGATGCGGAGGTGGGCACGTCCCCGACGTGCTCAATCTGGCTGGCGTACCAAACGTCATTGGCTCTTCCACAAACCCGACGCTCCCCTACGGGCGTGACGCCGTCGCCGAACATCTCGACATGATTATGGCCAGCCACGCGCTCAAACGAGACCTGCCGACTGACGTCGCCATGGCCCACGACCGCATTCGCGGCGCAACCATGGCTGCCGAGGATGTACTCCACGACCTCGGGGTAATACCCATTACCTCTTCTGATGCGCAAGGCATGGGGCGAGCCGGCGAGACCGTCAAACGCACCTTCGCGATGGCGGCTAAGAACAAACGCGACCGCGGCCCGCTGGCCACGGATACCGACAAGCACGACAACGGCCGGGTGCTGCAGTACATCGCCAAGCTCACCATCAACCCTGCGATTGCCCATGGACTCTCGCACGAAGTCGGGTCGCTGGAAGTAGGCAAGCTGGCAGACATCGTTCTCTGGGACTCTGCTTGGTTTGGTGCCAAGCCTTGGTTGGTGTTGAAGTCTGGCTATCCGGCCTGGGGAGTTACTGGCGATCCGAATGCCAGTGTCGACCGCGCCGAACCGTTAGTTTTCGGGCCACAGTTTGGGTCACATGGCGCCGCTCCCGCCGAGCTCTCCGTCGCATTCGTCAGCAGCGGATTCGACGTCAACCTTTCTAAGACACGACGGCGCCACGTAGCAGTCAAGAACTGTCGAGACGTCGGGCTTCACTCCATGGTGCTCAATGCCACTATCGGAACTACCCACGTCGATGCAGATGGTGCGAGGGTGACGTTCAACGATGAGGAACTACGCGCAGAACCTGCGGAGACAGTAAGCCTGAACCGGCTCTACTTTCTCTAGCGACAGCTAAGACCTAGCCGGCGCCAGTCATCGTCTGAGTAATTTGTGTCGACGAATCTCCGCTCCGACGCAGCACGATCGCGACCAGACTGATCGCGGCAAGTGTGAGCGCCAACAAAATCGTGGAAACAGAGGCGATGTCGGGCCTCAGGCCGGAACGAACCGCCGAGAAGATATATATCGGCAAGGTGTCCGAGCCTGCCACTGAGATGAAGGAAGCGATGATGGTGTTGTCGAGGCTCAAGGTGAACGCAAGAAGTGCGGCAGCAATTACCGCGGGCGCCATCAGTGGAAGGGTAATCTGACGGAAGCGATTCCACGGAGTTGCATATAGATCCGCCGCTGACTCCTCCAAAGACTCATCGAGCCCGCTCATACGTGCGCGAATAATGAGCGCCACAACTGCAGTGGCAAAAATGCCGGTACCAATGGTGAGGCGAACCAAGCCATTGTTGAAGATCGTGAGTTGGGCGTCCCCGCCCAACCAGACAAACCAGGGAAGCAGCGCCACCGCATCGACGATTTCAGGGGTGACCAGGACCAGGGCGACCAACGCAAGGAAGCCGTACGTCCACTTACCCGGCCGACGGGCTAGAGCCACTCCGGCAAGCGTCCCGATGACGGTCGCGAGGATCGCCGATAGCACAGCAACGCGAATAGACATCCAAAGCGCGTTCTTGATTTGGTCGTCTTGCAAGACAGCTTCGTATCCGGTGAAGCCAAATCCATTCCATGACACCAGCAAGCGACCGGTGTTGAACGAATAGATAACGATGATAAAGATGGGCGCAAACAGGAACAGGAAGACAATCACTCCCCATCCCCGGAGTATCGGGGTCATCCAATCTCGTGGCGGCTTGCTCACGTCGGTACTCACAGTGCACCTTCAATGTTGATTCGACGGCGGCTGCGAACGATGGACTGAATGATCCAGCCAATCAATCCGAAGAATGCCGCGGTGCCGAGAATGAATCCGATGAGGATGACGGCGGTAGCGGACCCAAGCGCCCAATTCTGCGCGCTGTTAAACATATCGGCCACAAGCACACCGATCATCGTTCCTTTGGTTCCACCAAGCAAAGACGCAGTGATGTAGTCACCCATGAGCGGAATGAAGACCAACAGCAAGCCAGCAACGACACCCGGCATTGCCAGGGGAAGGCTGACCTGGCGAAAGGTTGCCCACCTACTTGCATACAAGTCCTTGCTAGCTTCTCTGAGTGTCGAATCCAACCGGTCGAACGCAACAAAGAGCGGCAGGATCATCAGTGGCAGGTAGTTGTAAACCACGCCGATCTGCACTGCCCACCGAGTCTTATCGATGGCTAAGGGGCTCCCGAGAAGCTTGAGGTCCTGCAGAAAGCCGGAGAGGAACCCATCGGGCGCGAGGATGATTTGCCACCCGATCGTGCGCACCAAGAAGTTGGTCCAAAAGGGCACCAACACCAGGCCGAGCAGCAGGCCGCGCCACTTTGGCTTGACCTTGACGGCAAGCCAGTACGCAAACGGCACGCCGATCACCAAGCACAGGAAGGTGCCGATGATTGAGATCTCTAGGGTGTTCCGGAAGATCGGCGTGTAGTTCGGGTTGAACGCTTCGACGTACCGATCGAAGGACAACTTGTCGGTGGCAACTGTCCCGAAGATGCCCGGCTTGTATCCGAAGCTGTAGTAGATGATGAGCCCGACCGGAGCAGCAAAGAAAACGAGGAACCAAAGCCAAGCCGGGGTAGCCAAAATCCACTTTGGCATCCACGACCTACGCCGCCCCCGGCTCCGACCCTGTGGCGGAGGAGTCGGATCCGAGGGACTGACGTCCGTTACTTCGGGCGCGAGAGTCACGACTGACTAGACCGCCGCTGCCTTTACGTTGTTGAAGATTTCCACGCGGCGGGTTTGGCTGTCATTGACCTCGCCAGCATCCATTGTCGCGACCTGTTCCGGGGTGAAGAAGATCATGTCGAGTCGCTCGATCCCGGCTTCTTCTGCCGCAGGTTCGATGTCCGCCACCGCCGTGTGGTAGCCAACCCAACTCAGTGTCTCCAGGGAGACCTCCGGATCAAGGTTGTAGTTAATCCATTCATAGGCGGCGTTCGGGTTGGGTGCACCGGTAGGAATCGTCCAGTTGTCCATCCACAACTCACTGCGTGGTCCCGGGAAGACCCACACCCAATTGTCGGTCCCGGAATCGATGATCCCTTGTCGGCCGTCACCGTTCCATGCCTGGCAGAGGTAGTACGAACCCTGCGGGATCCCGTTCGTGCCGGGGTAGGACTCAAATGCCTTGACGTGTGGGGCGATGTTGTCGATCAGATAGTCCTCGCAGGCGTCGAGCGCGGCAGTGTCCGTGGTATTCCAGTCTTCGTCGTTCGCCCAGAAATAGGCACCAATAACTTCGTTCGGGTCGGCCAGCATCGATGTTTGCCCGCTCGCCTCATCTGCCGCGGCATCGAAGAAGTCCTGCCATGTTGCCATGGGGCGAGTGACCTTGGTCTTGTCGTACACGTACCCCGTGGTTCCCCATGCCTTGGGCACTGAGTATCCGTTGCCCGGGTCCCATGGCTGGTCGCGATACTCCTCCGCGATGTTCTCAAAGTTAGGAATCCGCGCGAGGTCGAGCGGTTCAAGCAACTCGGCCTGCACCATTTGCGGAATGAACACACCAGTCGGGACGACGATGTCGAAGCCAGAGGTGCCTTTGGTGGCCACCAACTTCGAAATCATCTGTTCGTTCGAGTCGTAGGAACTCAACTTCAGCGCTGGGCCAAACTCCTCTGTGAACTGCTTCATTACCTTGGGATAGTCGTACGCACCCCAGGTGTACATATTGATCTGGTCTTCCAACGGCCCGCTCGACGAACCCGTCCCACCCGTTGTCGGTGCCTCGTCTTCACCGCAGCCGGTGAGGATGAGCGAGCCACCCGCGACGGTGGCGGTCGCGCCCGCAAGGAACGCGCGCCGAGAAACCTGCTTGATCGTCGCATGTGGTGCGAGGACGCTGATGACGTCTTTCTGGTCGCTCATCGATGACTCTCTTTCCCTAGTCTTCTTTGGGTCTTCCTGGTCCTGAAACAGTCGGTAACTCCGCTAGCCGCCAGCTATCACTTCCGATAAGTCACTCGCTGGGTCAGCGAGTACAAACTCAGCTTGCTCGTCGCTAAACACGTGCAGGTGTGCGGCGTCCCACTGGCACCAGACCTCGGCTCCCGGGAGCAATCGCGGCGCCTTCGTTCTGGGAAGCCGAGCCAAAATCTCTCGCGCATCTCGTGTCGTCACCACGAACTGAATGACGTCTCCCAGGTGCGAAACGCCAGCGAGTACCCCGGAGACGACATTCTCGGTGGCAGCGGGCGCCGTCTCATGGATCTCGATGGCCTCGGGTCGAACGGCCGCCAAAGCATTCGACCCGTTGGGCAACTCCGGAGTGGTTCGGCTCGACCGGCACACCCAGCCTTCGCCCTTTACCACTGCCCCGTTCTCAGCGGCGATTCCGCTGAAGAAGTTCTGCTGCCCGATAAACCCGGCGACAAAAGCTGAAGTCGGGTGTTCATAAATGGTGTAGGGGTCGCCGAGCTGCTCAATGCGCCCGTCGAGCATGACGGCAATGCGGTCGCTCATCGAGAGCGCCTCTTCTTGGTCGTGGGTGACGAAGATGAAGGTGATGCCGAGTTGCGACTGCAAAAGCTTCAACTCGATCTGCATCTCTTCGCGAAGCTTGCGGTCGAGTGCACCAAGAGGTTCGTCGAGCAGCAGCAGGCTGGGTCGATTGACCAAGGCACGTGCCAGCGCCACACGTTGTTGTTGTCCGCCAGACAATTGTTTGGGTCGGCGGGCTGCCAACGGCGTCATCTTCACCATGTCGAGGGCCTCAGCGACCCGTTGGCGCATCTCGGGCTTTGCGACCTTCTTCTGGCGCAAGCCATACGCGACGTTCTCAGCCACTGACATGTGCGGGAACAGGCCGTAAGCCTGGAACACGGTGTTGACGTTGCGCTTGTGCGGCGGTACCCCCTGCACGGGGTTGCCGGAGATGAGCAGAGTGCCCGACGTTGGTTCCTCAAATCCGGCCAACATGCGTAGCGTTGTCGTCTTGCCGCATCCGCTCGGCCCGAGGAGCGAAAGAAACTCGCCAGGCTCGACTTGCAGGCTGAGGTTGTCGACAGCGGTGAAGTCGCCGAACATCTTGACCACGTCAATGAGTTCAACTGACCCATCTGCGGTCGAGGCGGTGTCGGTAGCCACTTCCGGTTAGCCCTCCTTGCCGTCAAGCAACCAGGCGGGAGGGGTGGGACGCCCTTCCGCGACGTACTCCCCCGCGCGCAGTGTTCCAGACCTTGCCACCTTCAGGGCAGATTTGCGACCAAGTCGTGACCTCAACACGTCGCGGCTTCCTGTTCAGGGAGTCAAGATCAGGCGGAGCCGGCGTCGTAGACGTTGCGGCCGGAGCTGTAGGTGAGTTCCACCTGCGCATCACCGATCGGACCTGCCGACTCGGCGAAGATGTTGTGATTCAGAACCGCCAAGTCGGCGCGCATGCCCGCCACCAGGCGACCCGAATGCTCATCGTCGTGGTTGATGAAGGCGGTGCCCGAGGTGAAAGCGGCGACCGCGTCGGCCAGGCTCACCCGCTCCTCTGGGAGGAAGGGTGCGTTGTCGCGATTTTCTGGATCGATGCGGTTCACCATCACTTCGATCTCTTCCAGGGGGTTGGCCGTGGTCACCGACCAGTCACTCCCGCCCGCGAGCCTGGCGCCACTGCGCTGAATGCTGCCGAACGGATACTGAAGGTCTGACCGCTCGCGTCCCAGGAAAGGCACCGTGAGCTCCTCCATCTGGGGTTCCATCTGCGCCCAGTAGGGCTGGCAGTTGGCCACGACGTCAAGCTCGGCAAACCTTGGCACGTCCTCTGGTTGCACGATTTGGACGTGTGCGATGTGGTGACGCGCGTCCGAATTCCCGTTTGCGGCTCGCGCCGCATGCACCGCATTGAGTGCGTTGCGGACGGCGCGGTCACCAATGGCGTGCATGTGAACCTGAAACCCAAGTTCGTCAAGTTCGGAGACCGCTGCGTTCAGCAGATCGGGCTCCACGTATGACAGGCCTTTGTTGTCGGTATGTCCGCCACAACCGTCGCAGTATGGCTCCAGCAGGGCGCCGGTGAAGTTCTCCAAGACGCCATCCGTCATTATTTTCACGGTCCGCGCGGAGTAGTTGCGCACCATGCCGTTCTCACGTTGCGCCAGGAACTGCGGAATCTGCTCCAACTCTTGGTGCCGATCCCACCAGAGCGAGCCGACGACATGGGCCGTCAATGCCCCGGACGCAGACAACGAGCGATACGCCTCATGCGTACCGGGCGTCACCCACGCATCCTGCCAACCCGTGATACCCAAAGAGTGCAGGTACCTCTGCGCATTCAGGATGGCTGCTTCCCACTCCTCACCGCTCGGCAGAGGAATGACTGTGTCGTTGAATGTGTAGGCGGCACCCTCGTGCAGCACCCCGGTGGGTTCTCCCGTTGCCGGATCCCGCTCGATGATGCCGTCAGACGGATTGGGGGTGTCCTTGCTGATCCCGGCCATCTCGAGAGCCTTGGAGTTGACCCAAGCACCGTGGACGTCCCGGTTGAACAAGAAGACGGGCCGGTCGGGCACGATCGCGTCAAGATCGTCTTTGCTCGGCAAGCCGCCCGGAAAATACTCCATGGCCCACCCCCCGCCGATGATCCACGGTTCGTCCGGGTTCGCCCGCGCGTAGTGCGCGATCGCGTCGAGGTAGGCCGCCCGCCCCTCGAGGTCGTTGAGAAAGATGCGGAGCCGGTTGCGACCAGCAAAGGGCGCATGGATATGCGCGTCCTGAAATCCGGGAAGCACCAGGCGTCCAGGCAGTGAGCGCACCTCGGTTCGCGGACCAACGAGGTCGGCCACAGTGTCGGAATCCACACCGATCCGCTGGATCCGCTCGCCTCTAATGGCAATCGCTTTGGCCCAACCACGCGAATGGTCGTTGGTGTAGACGCTGGCGTCGGTAATGACGAGGTCTGCTGGTCCCTGGATGTCCTCGGAAGGTGGCATGCAGTGAATCATCGACTCAGCCCGACCCCGATGGCAACAGGGACCGGAAAACGAGCGTGCGAGGTCTTACGACCAAGGGACAATGGCGCAGGTTTTCCCGGTGGCTGATCCTCAAGTGAGTCAGAAAACACGCGGACCGCTCACCACCAGGAGGAAGCTATGAAAGGCACTCGCGCCACAGCCATCATCGGGGCCACAGCCATGCTGGGTTCCATCGCTTTGCTGGGCACGCCAGCACTCGCCAACGACGACGACGTCATCAGGGAAGGCAACTGCTCGGGACGTTCAGACTGGAAGCTCAAGGCCAGCCCGGAGAACGGCCGCATCGAGGTCGAGGGCGAGGTTGACAGCAACGTCAACGGACAGACCTGGCGTTGGAGGATTCTCCACGACGGCAACGTGTCTGCTCGCGGTACCAAGGAGACCAAGGGTCCATCCGGTTCATTTGAAGTCCGCCGGGTCGTGGTAAACGCCGCCGGAACAGACCAGATCGGATGGCGCGCCAAGAACCCCAACACGGGCGAAACGTGCAGTGGGAACCTCCAGTTCTAAGCGAAACTGGCCATTAGGTGGCCCAGTAACCGAAACTGAGCTTGATGACACCAAGGCAATCGCAAGCTTCACGAGCTGCACGGCCGGGCTGGATGCGCCCGGTCGTGCAGTTTGTTGCGGTTGGACTGGTCGCCGCGCTGATACTCGCCCTGCTCACGAGCTGGCTGAGTCGAAAGGCAGCGGTAGACGAAGTCATCGCCGATGCCACCTTCACGACGGAAGTGTTGGCTCGCTCTGTCGTGCAGCCCGCCATGCCACGGGGGCTCGTGGATACCGAGTCCGCCAGCGTCGACAAGTTTGACCGATTGATTCGTCACCGCGTCCTCGTCGGGGAGGTGCTGCGCGTAAAAATCTGGGACGAGGAAGGCACCGTCATTTACTCCGACGAGCCTCGCCTGATCGGGCAGCAGTTTGAGTTGGGGGACGGCTCGCTCGATGTGTTGCGCAACGGCGGAGCCGAAGCCGAAGTCTCAGACGTCAGCAAGGCCGAGAATCCTTTCGAGGAACCGCTCGGGCAGTTGCTCGAGGTGTACACCCAGATCAACTCTCCCGAGGGCGAGCCCCTGCTGTTTGAAGCGTACTTCGCCTACGACGACGTCGAGCGACAGAGCGAAGAGGTGTTCTCGGCCTTCCGGCCAATCACCGTCGGTGGGATCCTGCTGTTCTTGCTGCTCACCACGCCCATCGTGTGGCTGCTCGCTCGCAGGCTCAGCGACTCCGCAACGGAGCGCGAACGCCTACTCCTAATTGCTGCCCAGGCTTCCGACGCTGAACGTCGACGAATCGCTCGCGACTTGCACGATGGCGTCGTTCAGGAACTAGCTGGTACGTCCTATTCGCTCGCCGCGGCAGCTCAGGACGTCGATGGACTGGATGCTTCTGCCGAGCAAAAGCTCAGCCTGCGCACACAGCTTGAATCGTTGGCATCGACGCTACGACAAAACCTTCGGAGCCTGCGCTCCTTGCTTGTTGAGATCTACCCGCCTGAGCTGTCCCCACCAGGGTTGGCCGCGGCGCTTGACGACCTTGTGGCACCCGCAGCTGCGCAAGGGACCCAGGTAACCCTTGATGTAGCGGACACCAGTGCCCTCTCTCAGGAGGCAGTGGCACTGGTTTGGCGAACCGCGCAAGAGGCCGTGAGAAACTCACTCCGACACGGACACCCACAGGCAATTGCTATTCAACTCTCGGTCGAACCGGACACCGTCGTGCTCGTGGTTGACGACGACGGGGCTGGCTTCGACACCACAGCGACAAGAAGCCCCGACAACTTCGGGCTGCGCGGTCTCACCGACCTCGCACATGAGGCAGGGGGCGAACTCTTGGTGACGTCGAAGCATGATGCTGGCACGACGGTGCGACTCGAGGTGCCACGCCGATGATTCGCGTGATGCTTGTCGATGACCACGCCATGGTTCGGCATGGGCTGCAGCAACTGCTCGATGGCGTCGCAGATCTCGAGGTGGTCGCGTCGACCAGCGATGGCAGTCAAGCGTCCGCCTTGGCGCAGGAACACTCCCCGGACGTGGTGTTGATGGACCTGCAGATGCCAACGGTCGACGGCGTGGCTGCGACCAGAAGCATCGTCGCGGACGTTGCCAATACTCGCGTTGTGGTGCTCACATCCTTTTCTGACCGAGAGCGCATCGTCGCCGCGCTCGACGCGGGCGCTGTGGGGTACCTCCTCAAAGATGCTGAACCCGAAGAACTGGTAAGCGGAATTCGGGCTGCGGCTCGAGGTGAGTCACCGTTGCATCCGCGCGCCGCTCGAGAGTTGTTGGCTGCGAGATCGACCACCGAAGCGTCGACGAGCGAATCGTTGACTCCCCGTGAAGTTGAAGTGCTTGCTCTTGTCCGCGAGGGCCTGGCCAACAAACAGATCGCTCGGCGCCTCGGAATCAGCGAAAGAACCGTCAAGGCGCACATGACCTCGCTCTTCCAACGCATCGGAGTGACGGATCGCACTCAGGCTGCGCTCTGGGCCGAGCGACATGGCATCGACGGTTAGTCGACGGCTCCGTGGGTCATCTTCTCGGGACTGTTTGCGTGGACGTACTGGTGGGGGATGCGGATGCGGGCTCGGAAACCGCCTGCCGTCTCACCACCAAACTCACCCCCGCAATGACCAATGCTGCGCCGATCCACTGACGCGCAGCCATCCGCTCCCCCACTAGGTGAGCGGCCGCCACTCCAAAAACTGGGATCAGCGTGAGGAACGTCCCCGCCGTTGAGGCTTTGACATGCCGCAAGCCACTGAGATAGAGCCAGAAGGCCAGCGCGTAGTAGAGGACACCGGAAATGATGGCGCCCACCCACGTCATCGGGGACACCGTCACCGCCGACGATGTCGTGTACGTGAGGTCGGTTGCGACGAGTAGGACGCCCGAGACCACCAAAGCAAAGAGCAACGCCGCACCCTGCTGCAGCAGCGTGACCGTCAACAGCGAGTCATCGACGTTCAACGCACGTGCAGCCACCGTGTAGAAAGCGCACAGAGACACCGCCGCGAGCGTCAAGCCGACGCCGATGACGCTGCCAGAGACCCCCGGCTGAAATACCACCAGGAGCACGCCAGCAATGGCGATGGCCATGGCGACTACGACATTCTTGCCAGGGCGTTCACCCAAGAGTGCGATTGCGAGTACGAGAATGAGCACCGGCTCGGCTGCCCATAGGAGCACCGATGTGCTGGCGCTGATGTATGTCAGGCCCACCAGACCCAAGGCGTAGGCCAGACCTGGGTTCAGGAATCCAAGACTGGCGGCCTTGAACAACTGCCGACTCCATTGGACGCGTGTGCGCATCACCAGCGACAGGGTTGCTAGGAAGAGTGTGCTCGTCGTGAGTTGAACAGTGAGCAGCGCCATGGGCGCCAACTCCTCGAGAACTTGCTTGCTGATGACGGTGCCGACGCCCCAGGAGGCTGCTGCGCCAATGAGCAGAAGTGAAGAACGAACGCTGATGCCAACGGCCATGACTGTGGTCCTCCAAAACAAGGGTGGAGGGAACTGGAGGTGGAAATAGGGATGGAGAGAAGAAGAAACTGAAAGGCAAAAACATCAACCCGAATTAGTTGGGTGAGTCTTCTCCATCACAAGTGGCATATGCAGGCAGCCGACGCTGGCACACCATCGGGGGCGTCGGGGCGTAGCTCACGACGTCAGGCTAACACCGCACTGAGTGGGGGCGAATGTGCGGCTAGCCGTTGTTGGCGGTCAGCTGTGTCACTAAACCCTGGACCCGAGCTTTGATGTGGTCTCGAATCTTGCGGGTGGCTTCTATCGACTGTTGCGCGGGATCGTCCACCGCCCAGTCCAGGTATTGCTTTCCCGGAAAGATCGGGCATGCGTCGCCGCATCCCATCGTGATGACAATGTCTGACTGCTTGACGGCCTCCGTCTCCAGAATCTTCGGCTGAGCAGCCGCCAGATCGATGCCCTCTTCGGCCATCGCTGCCACAACCATCGGATTGATTTCCGATGCTGGCGCTGAGCCAGCAGAGAGCACCTCAACGGTTTCGTCCGTCATGGCATCGAGGTAGGCGGCCGCGATTTGTGAGCGACCAGCATTGTGCACGCACACAAAGAGCACCGTTTGTTTTGGCACAGCTACTCCACTTTCCTTAGTCGCTGGCTTGACGGATAGAACAGGAGGGCCAACGACAACCCAAAGGCGGCACCCACCAATTGGAACGCGATGAATGCCGGGACGTCATCGGGCGCAATCCCAGTGAAGGTGTCAGTCAGACTGCGAGCGATGGTGACCGCCGGGTTGGCGAACGACGTCGATGAGGTGAAGAGGTACGCAGCGCCGATCCAAGCTGGGATCAAGATGGCGACAACGTTCAGTGTTCGGGCGTGGTCAAAAGGACCCCGCGTCAAAGCGGCAATGATGAAAATCAGTCCAGCAGTTGCCACCAACTCGCCGAGCCACACGCCGCTACTGCTGCGTTCGGTTGTGGACAACGTCCAGGCAGGAAGGTCGAACATCAGGTCAGCAACCGCCGTCCCCAAGACCGCGCCGGATATTTGAGCGACAACGTAACCCGAGGCATGGGTCGCGGGGATTCGCCGTTGTGCGAGTTCGACAGCGGTCACTGCGGGGTTGAAATGGGCACCCGAGACTGGCGCCAAGCAGTAGATGAGCACGCCCAGCGCGGCAACCGTCGAGGCTGCGTTGAAGAGCAGCTGAAGGGCGACATCGTCGGTCAACTTGGTAGCCATGACTCCCGAGCCGACGACAGCTGCAAGCAACGCGCCTGTACCCAGCGCCTCGGCAACCAGTCGGCGAGGCAATGAAACGTTCACCTTCACCTCGCCGATTCCTGCGTCCGTTGACGTCGAATCAGCGGCTGGCGTTAACAACAGGCGGCCACACGGGTCTTGGTGTCGTCACTTTCGTCGCTGGCTACTGACTCGCCGCAGCAGACTCCGGGTCCGCAGTCGGCTGCTTCGCCCTCAACCGCGGTCTTTGGGCTATTGCCGAAAACTTCGCTGTCGGCGAGCACGGTGTAGACCTCCCACCGCTCGCCTCCAGGTGACTGCACCCACACCTTGTCTTGAGTGGCAAAGCAACACGTCGTGCCGATTTCCTCTTCGGTGAAGAGGCCCTCGTCGGTGAGACGAGCAATCTCAGCCCTGACCTTGTCCTGGCTGGGGACCTCGACGCCGAGATGGTTGATCGTGCCGCCTTGCCCGGCGTTCTCGATGAGCACGAGCTTCAGCGGTGGGTTCTGGACCGCGAAGTTTGCATAGCCCTCGCGCACCTTGGCTGGCGGCGTCCCGAAGAGTTTGGTGTAGAAGGCGATCGAGGTTTCCAGGTCATCGACGTTGAGCGCGAGCTGAAGGCGGCCCTCATTCGGAACCGGCGCAGGGCTGGCGTCCAGGCTGGAATCTGACTGAATCACGGTCATGTCGAGCTCTCTTTCCTTGATGAATATCGAACGTGTGGCTACCTTCCCCGATGATTAGACATTCGTCAAGGCCTTCCTAGACATTTATCAAATCTATGCGAGAATGTGGCCATGCCCAAGGCCCTCCCCGTGATCGACATCAGTGCTCCCGTCAGCGCCGCGCAGTTGGCCGCTGGCCCCATGACCCCCGACGACGCCCTTTCCATCGCATTGCGCCTGAAGGCGCTCGCGGATCCGGTGCGGGTTCAGCTGATGAGCCTGCTGCTGGCTTCGAAGGAAGAAGGAATCTGCACCTGCGACCTAGCGCCCGGAGTGGGGCTCTCAGAAGCGACGGTGAGCCACCACCTCAAGCAGCTGCGAGAGGCTGGCCTCGTCCAGGGAACGCGCAAAGGGACGAACGTGTACTACCGTCCTCGCACTGAGGCTCTTGGCGCGCTTTGCCGTGTCATAGATCCCGACTGCTGCTAGCCGCTACTACCCCAAGGAATCGCAACGGTGATTTCCCACCGCTTCAAGTGCGTGTACGTGCACGTCCCCAAGGCTGGCGGACAATCCATTGAGAGCGTGTTTGTTGAACAGCACGGGCTGACGTGGGAAACACGTGCGCCGCTCCTGCTGCGTCCTTGCAGCGACCGCCGCTTCGGCCCGCGCTTCTTGGCGCACCTGACGGCTCAGGAGTACGTCGGGCTTGGACACCTGAGCCAGCAGGACTGGGATGGGTACTTCACGTTCGCGGCGATCAGAAATCCGTGGAGCCGGATGCTCTCTACCTATCGTTACCTCAGTCCCGACGATGTTTCGTTTACTGAGTGGCTGGACACCACCGTTCGCAAACGCGTCGCAAACAACCACTACTTCTTCCTCCCCCAGACCGATTACCTCTGCGATGCTGACGGGAAAGTAATGGTCGACCACGTCATTCGTTTGGAAGACTTTCCGCAGGCCTTTGACGAGGTTCGCACGCGTTTGCAGATTCCCGGGAGTGGACTCCCCCGGGTCAACGTGTCGAGCCAGCACGCAGATCTGACGCTCGACGCCGCCTATGACTCGACCAGTGAGAGTTTAGTTGCCGAGTTGTACGCCAAGGACCTTCAACTCTGGGATTACCAGCCACCATCAGCAAGCAAGGGCGCGAACTAGCGAGAGCAGGACGTCGAATGACCAAGGCATTGCTCATCATTGACATCCAGCGCGACTATTTTCCCGGTGGGGCGTATCCGCTGGTGGAACCCGAGGCCGCCGCAGAGGTCGCCGGTCGCGTCTTGGCTGCCTACCGCGAGGCTGATGCTCCGGTCATCCACGTCCAACATCTTTGGGACGCTCCCGAAGCAACTTTCATGCGGCCCGGCACCGAGGGCATCGAGATTCACGCTGCTGTTACTCCCAATCCCGGCGAGCTCGTCATCACCAAGACCGAGCCCAACAGTTTCATCGGGACTGAACTTGAGGCCGAACTGCATTCGCGCGGCGTCACGCACCTCACCATCGCCGGAATGATGTCGAGCATGTGCGTCGACTCAACGACCCGAGCAGCCGCAGAGCTGGGTTTTGCCGCCACCGTTATCCATGACGCATGCGCGGCGCCAGATCTCGAGCTCAATGGCCTGACAGTGCCCGGCGCTCAGGTACATGCGGCGTTCATGGCCGCTCTTGGTGACGGATTTGCAGAGCTCATCCAAGGGGAAGACGCAGTCACGACGTTGTAACAGTGATTGCGCGAGTAGGGTTACATCCCACGCACGAACCTCAGCGGAAGGCCCGGCCATGGTTGACGGTTCGACAAAGGTAGCGGTAGTCCAGCGCCCACCAATCTTGCTCGATCGAGGCGCCACGATGACTGTGGCGGTCAATGCCGTGGGTGAGGCGGCAGCTGCCGGTGCGAACTTGGTTGTGTTTCCGGAGACATTCATTCCGGGATACCCCGCCTGGATCTGGTCGTTGCGACCTGGCGATGACTACGGGCTCTCCGAGGACATTCACACCAAGTTGCTCGAGGCAAGCGTTGACCTGACGTCTGATGACTTGCAGCCCCTTCGCACGGCCGCTGCCGAACACGGTGTGGTTGTCGTATGTGGCGTCCACGAGCGGGAGGGAACATTCAGCCGGGCGACGCTCTACAACACCCTGGTCACGATAGGGGCAGACGGATCTGTCCTGAACAGGCATCGCAAACTGATCCCCACCAATCCCGAGCGGATGGTCTGGGGGCAAGGTGACGCCTCGGGTCTACGCGTGGTCGACACGGAATTCGGACGACTAGGCGGGTTGATCTGCTGGGAGAATTACATGCCGCTAGCCAGATACGCCCTATACGCAGAGGGCGTACAGATCTACGTCGCTTCCACCTGGGATAGCGGTGATGCCTGGCTGTCATCGATGCGGCACATCACCTCAGAGGGTCGCTGCTGGGTTATCGGATCAGGCTGCGCCCTCAACTCACGCGACATCCCCGCAACATTCCCATCGAGGGACACCGTGTTCACCAACCCGGACAGCTGGATTAACTCAGGAG
>Ga0190272_10000530_pt1 | contig 19802 bp, 19 predicted proteins | sample Popmic504T_FD_133746 | JGI IMG/M metagenome (GOLD analysis project Ga0190272, IMG submission 133746) | Populus adjacent soil microbial communities from riparian zone of Shoshone River, Wyoming, USA - 504 T | ecosystem: Environmental > Terrestrial > Soil > Riparian zone | place: USA: Wyoming... | reverse complement strand
CTCGGCGCGCTCGTCGGGGTCGGCGGCGACGGTCTCGCCGCGCGTCTCCAGATATGGGGCGGCAACAGCGGCCTCGACCACGGCCTCGCGGGCGGCGGGAAAGCTGGGCAGCGAGCGCAACTCGCCGGCACGCTGCTCGACGTAGCGGCTGGTCAGCGGCACGTAGCTGTAGAAGGCGGACTTCTCGCCGGCGTCCTCGGCGACGTCGAAGGGAACCTGGTCGCCGCCGGCGACCAGCACGCTGAAGCGCGTCGCGGCATCGGTGGCCAGCCTCTTCAGCGCCTCGTTGAGCAGGAAGTCACGCACGCCCCCCGCTTCCGCCCCCCGCGCGGCGCTCCTGCGCCTGCACGTTTGCTTGCAGGCTGAAACCGGGCGTTCGTCAGGCGATCAGGCGCTGACGGCAGCCGGCTCGGGCTCGGCGTCGGCGCTGAACAACCAACGGGTGCCGTAGCGCCGCATGTCGTCGATCAGCGGCACCAGCGCCTCGCCCTTCTCGGTCAGGGCGTACTCGACCCGGGGCGGCACCTCGGGGAAGGTGTGGCGGGCGACGATGCCCTCCTCTTCCAGCGCCCGCAGTCGCAGCGAGAGCGTGCGCGGGCTGATCCCCTCCAGGGAGCGCTCCAGCTCGCAAAAGCGGCTGCTGCCCTCGGCCAGATCGCGGATCAGCAGCAGCGTCCACTTGCCGCAGACGACTTCCGCAGTGCGGCAAACGGGGCATTTGGAGTTGCTGAGAGCACTCATCGCGTCGCGAGGCGTGGGTGGAACGCCTCGTAGAGACGAGTGTAGCGCCAATGCTTCACTTACTGAAGCATTGGGCAAATCCAGACCGGATCGGGGTTTGCCGGCCAAAAGGGGCTAAAGCCGGGGCGCTCGCGGTCCGATGGGTAGGCATCGCTCTACGCAGAGACAGCTCGCCTGCCCCCTCGGAGGGCGGCTTCGCCCTGATCGAGGTCGTGGTCAGCGCCCTGATCGCGGTCACCGTCGCCGGCGGGGTGATGAGCCTGCTCAACGTCAGCGGCCGCGCCGGAGCCGAGTTGCGGCACCGCTCCCAGGCCTACTCGATCGCCCAGGAAGACCAGGCGCGGCTGCGCGGACTGCAGGTGACGAGCCTGATCGGGATCAGCGAACCCCCCCGCCCGGTGACGGTCGGCAACACCACCTACCAGGTCGTCTCGCGGGGGAAATTCGTCAACGACAAAACCGCCGAACTGAGCTGCAGCGAAGGAACCGGCTCAGCCGACTACATCCAGATCGGCTCCGAAGTGACCTGGCCCACTCTCAAAAAAGACCGCAAAGCGGTGCTGATCGAAAGCATCGTGACGCCGCCGACCGGCTCGCTCGACCCGACCCGCGGCACCCTGGTGGTCAACGCCGTCAACGCCAAAGGGACGCCGATCTCGGCCGTCGGCGTGACCGGCACCGGGCCCTCGACCTTCACGAGCTCGACCGACGCGACCGGCTGCGCGATCTTCCCCAACATCCCGGAAGGCAACTACACCGTCACCCCCTCCTACGCCGCCGGCTTCGTCAACAAAGACGGGGAAGCGCCGGTCGCGAAAACCCAGGGCGTCACCGGCGGCGGCACCAGCACGCTGCGGCTCGAATACGACCAGGCCGGGACCCTCGACGTCGGCTTTTCGGTCCGCAACTACAGCGGCACCATCGTCGCCTCGAAAGCGGACTCGATTGTCTACGTCAACAACCAGATGAAAGTGGCGCAGAAAACGATGGGGTCCCCGGGCGGCACCGAAAAAACCTCGTTCGCGATCACGCCCCTCTACCCCTTCGCCACCTCCGCCTACACGGTCTTCGCGGGCTGTGCGAAAAACGACCCGGAAGCAAGCGAAGCGAAGCCCAGCGCGCTCGTCCCCGCCGCCGGCTCGACCTCGGCCACGGTCCGCCTGCACCCCCTCTACGTCAACGTCTGGACCGGGCGCAACAGCTCCAACAAAGGCTCCGCCTTCAGCGCCGCCGACGTCTGGATCAGGGACGACGAATGCTCCTCGGCGCTGCGGCGTTTCGCCACCAACTCCTCCGGCCAACTCGACGACCCGGGCTTCCCCTGGAGCCGGTACGACGTCTGCGCCGACAACCAGAGCAGCTCCAGCCCCCGCCGTCAGCGGTACTTCGACGTCGACGTCAAAAACCTCAACGGCACCACGCTCAACTTCTACCTCGGATCCGGCACCAGTTCGGCCTCCGAAACCGGGTCGTGCTCGTGAGGCGCCGCCTCGAACTGATCCGCGACGAGCGCGGGATGACGCTGGTCGAGATGCTGATCGCGGCCGCGGCCGGCGTCGTCGTGGTCGCCGGGCTGAGCGCCACCTCGATCGTCACCCTGCGCGAGAGCAACCGGGTCACCAGCCACGTCGATGCCGACCAGCGGGCGCGGATGACGATGACGAAAGTGACCGACCAGCTGCACTCCGCCTGCTTCTCCTATGAGAACGCGCCGGTGCTGAAAGAAAGCGACGGCAGCAACCTGATCTTCACCCGGCCCACCCCGGCAACCCTGACCAAAGTCTCGCCGACCCCGCTCAAATCGAAAATCAGCCTGAGCGGCACGACGCTGACCCAGTACGACTACGCGGCGACCACCAGCGCCGCCCCCTGGAGCTACTCGAGCACGGCCTCGGCCACCACCGAACTGATGACCGGCGTCAACCCGGTCTCCGCCAGCGTGCCGATCTTCCGCTACTACGCCTACTCGAGCGGCAAAGTCTCGACCACGCCGCAGGCGGTCCCGCTCGACGAAGCGAACGCCCTGCGAACCGTGCAGGTCACCATCGCCTTCAAAGCCAGCCCGCTGAAGACGCCGCTCTCGGCGGCCTCGGACCCCAACTCCGCGACCGCGATCCAGAACAGCGTCCTGCTCCGCTTCACCCCGTCCGGCTACGAATCCAGTTCGGAGTACCTGCCATGCGAGTGAGGCACGGAAACCCGGAGGCGGGCTACACGATGATCATGACGATGCTGGCCGCGACGGTGATGATGACCCTCGCCGTGGTCGCTGTCACCGCGGTCAGGGGCGACACCAACCTGCAGCTCTACGACCTCAACCGCAAACAGGCCTACGAGGCGGCCCAGGCGGGAATCGAAGACTACGCATTCCACCTCAAGGTGGACAGCTCCTACTGGGAAAAATGCACCAACGTGACCAAACCGAGCGCGGTCAACCAGCAGGGCTCGACCACCAACAAACGCCCGGTGCCCGGCAAAACCGGCGCCGAATACGCGATCGAACTGGTGCCGGCGGAAAATCAGACGACCTCGCCGGCCTACACCGCCTGCAACACCTCCAACCCGCAGGCCAGCATGCTCGAGGCAAGCGGCTCGCTGGTCGGCTCCTTCCGGATCCGCTCGACCGGCTTCTTCGGCAAATCGAAAGTCTCCCTGGTTGCCACCTTCAAACGGCCGAGCTTCCTCGACTACGTCTACTTCACCCAGTTCGAGACTTCGGACCCGATCATCTACGCGGACGACGACTGGCTCTCCAACGCCTACAAACAGTGCGAAAAAACGATTCAGCAGGGGCGCTACAGCTCGTCGATCTCAGGCTCGAGCGGCGAGTACTGCAACGTGATCTCGTTCATCAACAGCGAGGAAATCGACGGCCCCCTGCACACCAACGACGCCTTCGTCGCCTGTGGCAGCCCGATCTTCGGCCGCACCGCCGCCGACTCGATCGAGGTCAGCGCCTCCTCCCCCGGCTGGTACTGGGGCGCCAGCAGCTCGCTCGGCAGCGCCCGGCTCAGCTCAAACAACTGCGCCTCCGCCAACCCGGTCTTCAAAGGCACCTTCAAGACCAACTCGCCAACCCTCGAACCGCCCGCGACCAACGGCGAACTGGCGACCATCGCGGAATCGAAATTCAAATACACCGGCCAGGTGAAAATCTGCCTCAGCGGCACCAACATGACGGTCGGCAAAAACGGCACCTGCACCGGGGTCTACTCGGGGGCGATTCCGGCCAACGGGGTCGTCTACGTCGCCAACGGGACCGGCTGCTCGACCGCCTACACGCCGTTCACCGCCACCTATCCGGCGACCTCGGGCTGCGGCAACGCCTACGTCAGCGGCAGCTACTCGGGGGCGCTCACGATCGCCGCCGAAAACGACATCGTCATCCCCGCCGACCTGACCCGCTCCGGCAACGGCCTGCTCGGCCTGATCGCCAACAACTTCGTCCGCGTCTTCCACAACTACCCGAGCCAGACGGCGAGCACCTGCCACCCGAGCGGGGACGGCAAAACCGACGCCGAAGACGATGCAGCCGAGGAATACGTCAAAGACATGGAGATCGACGCCGCGATGCTGGCGATCAACCACTCCTTCATCGTCGACCACTACAACTGCGGTCGCAGCCTCGGCACGCTGACCATCGAAGGGGCGATCGCCCAGAAGTTCCGCGGCCCGGTCGGGACCTTCAGCAGCTGGGGCGTCGGCACCGGCTACTCCAAGAACTATGAATACGACGACCGCCTGCGCTACGTCGAGCCGCCCAACTTCCTCGACCCGGTGACGAAATCCTGGGTGATCGGCAGGGAGACGCAGGGCTGACGTCGAAGTCCTGCCTCGGTTCTGCGAGGCGCCTGGGACAAAAGGTGCCGGGGCAAAAGTTCTCGCAGCGATCTGTCGATGGATATCCAGATGCTGCAGCTCAGCAAGAAGAAGGAGAAGTCGCTGGTCGGCCTCGAGATCGAGGCGGGCAGCGTCGCCGCGGCCGAGATCCGGGCCAACGGCACCAACCAGCTGACCGCGACCGCGATCGCCCCGATGCCGCCGGGGTCCTTCCACGACGGTGAGGTCGTCGACCCCGAGGCCGTCGCCGCGACCCTGAAGGCACTCTTCGCCCAGAACAAGCTCTCCCCCAACGTCCGGCTCGGCATCGCCAACCAGCGCGTCGTGGTCCGGACCATGCGCCTGCCGGCGATCGAGGACCCCAAGGAGCTCGAGGCCGCGATCCGCTTCGAGGCCGAGGAGCGGATCCCAATGCCCCTCGACCAGGCGGTCCTCGACTACCGCGTGGTCGGCGGCGTCGGCGGCACCGACGAGACGGCGCCGAAGATCGACGTGGTGGTCGTCGCGGCGCGGCGCGACATGATCGCCGCCTCGCTGAAACCGCTGCGCGACGCCGGCCTGAAGCCGGTCGGGGTCGACCTCTCCGCCTTCGGCCTGATCCGCGCCCTCGGCGGCGGCACCCCGGCCCCCAGCGAGCCGGACGTGCCGCCGGCGGCGATCCTCTACTGCAACGTCGGCGACGTCACCAACCTCGCTGTCGCCAAGGGCCACTCCTGCCTCTTCACCCGGGTCGCGCCCGCCGGCCTCGAGGACATCGCCACCAGCCTCGCGAGCAGCGCCGAGCTGACCCAGGACCACGCCCGGCTCTGGCTCTCCCACGTCGGGCTCGCCGAACCGGTCGAAGCGATCGAGGGCGACCCGGAAGTGGTCTCCAAGGCGCGGGCGGCCCTTGAGTCCGGCGCCTCGGCGCTGCTCGACGAGTTGCGCCTCTCGCTCGACTTCTACGGCGCCCAGGAGGGCGCGGTGCCGGTCGAGCGGGTCGTGCTGAGCGGGCCCGCCAGTGCGATCCCGGGCCTGGTCGACCGGATGTCGCCGGTGCTCGGGCTTCCGATCGAGGCCCGCCTCCCGTACGCGCTGACCGGCTTCGACCCGGCCTCGGCGGCGCGCCTGACCCTCTCCTACGGCCTCGCCCTGGAGCACTAGAGATGCGCCCCGTCAATCTGATCCCCAAGGATGAACGCCGCGGCGCGACGGTGCCGATGCGCGGCGGCCCGCTCGCCTACATCCTGCTCGGCTCGCTGCTGGCGGCGCTGGCGGCGGTCACCGTCCTGGTCGTCACCGACAACCAGATCTCCGACCGCGAAGCGGAAGCGACGACGCTGACCGCGGAAATAACCAGCGCCGAAGCACGCGCCGCCGAAGGAGCCGCCTACACCCAGTTCCACCAGGTCAGCGAACAGCGAGCCACCACCGTCGCCAACCTCGCCAACAGCCGCTTCGACTGGGAACGGGTGATGCGCCAGCTCTCCCTCGTCCTCCCCGGCGACGTCTGGCTGACCAACCTGACCGCCACCGTGAAGCCAGGCGTCTCAGTCAACGGGGCCGCCAGCATCGGGCTGCGCTCCTCCGTGGCGGGACCGGCGCTGCAGCTCGAAGGCTGCGCCGCCGGTCAGGAATCGGTCGCCCGCCTGGTCTCCTCCCTGGAAGAGATCGAGGGTGTGACCAGGGTCGGCATGCAGTCCTCGGCGCTGCCCACCGCCAGCGGCGAAGTAGGCTCCGCATCGGCCGGCGGCAGTTGCCAGACCAAGAACTTCATCGCCCAGTTCCAGATCGTCGTCGCCTTCGACGCCGCCCCGATCCCGTCCACGGGCGGCGAAGGTGGCGAAACGGAAGAAGTCGCCCCCGAAGCCGCCGCGACGGCCGAAACGGTTGCCCCCGAAAGCGAAGGGGGCTGAGATGAAGTCCTCGAACCGCCTGATCGCCGCGATGCTGATCGTCGCCCTGCTCGCCGGGGGCTTCTGGATCCTGATCCTGAGCCCGAAGCGGCAGCAGGCGGACGACCTCGGCCTCGAAGTCGAACAGCTGCAGAGTTCTCTGGCGCTGGCTGAGGGCCAGGCGATGGAAGCCGCCACGGCGAAACGGGAGTTCCCCGCCGACTACCGCGAGCTGGTCAGCCTCGGCAAGGCCGTGCCCGCCGGCGAGGAAACCTCGTCGCTGCTGGTCGAGCTGAACCGGATCGCCGACCGGTCGGGGATCGAATTCGACAGCATCCTGCTCGGCAGCGAGGGCGGCGGCGAAGCGACCGCTTCCACGACCGCGCCGGAAGCAGGGCCCGCCACGCCGGTCACCACCACGGTGCCCGCGACCGAGGCCGCCGCGGCGCTGACGCCGCTCGGCTCGGCGGTCGGCCCGGCCGGACTCTCGGTGATGCCGTATGACCTCACCTTCCGCGGCAGCTTCTTCGACGTCGCCGACTTCATCAAGGGCATCGACTCCCTGGTCACCACCGGCGAGTCGGGCACGACCGTCGACGGCCGCCTGCTGACGATCGACGGCTTCGTGCTGACCGAAGACAGCCGCGCCGGCTTCCCCAGCCTCAACGCCGACTTCTCGGTGACCAGCTACCTGGCGCCGCCCGGGCAGGGCATCACCGCCGGCGCCACCGCCTCGGCCCCGCCCGTCACCGAAACCGAAGCACCGGTCGAATCCCCGACCGGAACCCCGTCCTCCTTCTCCGCCCCCGCGCAATGAACCCGCTCAAGAAAGGCCCCGAGATCAAGCTGCCCGAGCTGCGCGTGCCGCCGGTCCTGGCCGACCTCTACTACGACCTCAAGGACCGGCATCTACTGCCCGTGGTCGGCCTGCTCCTGGTCGGCATCGTCGCTGTGCCGCTGCTGCTCGGCGGCTCCTCGGACTCCGAAGAAGTCCCGCCCCCGGCAGGCGCCTCAGCCAGCACCGCGCCGGCGAAGACCAGCTCCCTGGTCGTCACCGAGGAAGCGCCCGAGCTGCGCGACTACAAGCGTCGCCTCGAGCACCTCAGCGCCAAGGACCCCTTCGTCCAGCAGTACGTCGAAGGCGAAGAAGGGGAAGCGGCGCCCGAAGGCGGCGAAGGCGAAGGCGGCAGCCCCGGCGTCGAAGAAGAAGGCTCGGCCAGCGTCGAAGGCGGCGACGGCGGCAGCACTGCGCCGCAGGGGTCCGAGCCGGAGATCGTCTACTTCACCTTCGCGCTCGACGTCCGCGTCGTGCCCGTCTCGGTCGGCGGCAAGCGCAGCAAGGCGGAGCCCTACGTGCGCCGCGACCTGCCGCCGCTGACCATGCTCCCCAACCGCGAGACGCCGGCCCTGACCTACATGGGCCCGTCGAAAGACGGCAAGAAGGCGCTGATGATGGTCTCCTCCGACGTCACCTCGATCTTCGGCGACTCCGCCTGCGTGGTCGGCTCGCAGACCTGCCAGTTGTTGGCGCTGGAGCCAGGGCTACCGGAGACCGTCGTCTTCGGGGCGAAGGCCCGCACCTACCGGATCGAGCTGCTGAAGATCAAGGTCGAGGCGACCGACCGCCTCGAGCGTGCGCCGCTCGGCGAACCGAAGCACAGCGGCACCGGTCAGGCCAGGTAAAGGTCGATCAGCTCGTCGCCGGCAAGCATGCCGACGACGCCGCCGAGGGCGAGGAAGGGCCCGAAGGGGATCGCCATCTTGCGTGCCGCCGAGCCGTGGCGGGCGATCAGGGCCAGCCCGACGATGCTCCCGGCGAGCAGGGCGACGAGGATCGCCGGGGCCACCGCGCGGCCCAGGAAGAGGCCCATCGTCGCGGTCAGCTTGACGTCGCCGAGTCCCATCCCGCGCGGGTAGGCGAAGGCGACCGCGAACAACAGGCCGCCGGCCGCGGCCGCGGCGATCGCCCGCTCCGGCAGACCGCCCGGATCAGTGGGAACCGCAATCGCCAGGCAGAGCAGGGCACCTACCAGGAGGATCTTGTTGGGGATGATCCGCCGCTCGAGGTCGGTCAGGACGATCGCCGCCAGCATCGTCACGAAGACGAAGTCGATCGCGATCTCGGCCGGGTCGTCCCAGCCGACCAGCAGGGCGGCGACGAACAGCAGCCCGACCGCCAGCTCGGTGAGCGGGTAGAGCGGCGCAATCGGTGCCCCGCAGCAACGGGCGCGGCCGCGCAGCAGCAGCCAGGAGAACAGCGGGACGTTGTCGCGGGCGGCGATCTGGGCGCCGCAGCCGGGGCACTGCGAGCGCGGGCCGGCGACTGACATCCCGCGCGGCACCCGGTGAGCGACGGCAGCCGCGAAGCTGCCGGCGACGAGGCCGCAGACGAAGGCGAAGAGTGCGGCTCCGAACATGGAGCCGGAGTTCTACCGCTAGGAGCGGCCGACTACCTTGAAGCGGCGCTTCGCCGGGGCCGTCTCCTGGTTACCGGCGACGTCAGTGGCGCGGACCCTGACCAGGTGCCCCTTGACGCCCAGGCGCGGTACCCGCCAAGGGCTCTGACAGGCCTTCCACGGACGCCCGTCGAGCTTGCATACATACGAGACCCCCGGCGGCTCGCCGGTGATGTCGGCAAATCGGAAGACGGCGGTGCGCTTGCGCGTCTTCACCCCGGGCCCAAAAGTGATCCGGGTCACCGGGGCGGCCGAGTCCTCAGCGTAGGCGACCGGCTCGGGCGAGCAGCGCGAGCGCTCACCGTCGCTGTCGATCGCAACCGCCGAGAAGCGGGTGGTCGAGTTGGGCTCGACCCGAACCGGCACCCCGGCGGCGAACTCGGCCGCCGAGGCGGCGGCAGCACGAACCCCGCCGCAGTCCTCGCTGCGGAAGATCTCAAAGCTGGCGGCGCGCGCGGCGCTGCCGACGACGCGGGGCACGGCGTTGTTGGCACGGCCGCCGGGAACAGTGTGCAGCTGGGGCGGAGCCGGGCGGCCCGGCGTCGGCGCCGGCGGCGAGACGCCACCCGGGGATGGATCCTCGGGCTGCCCACCGGGATCCTGCGGCGGTGCCGTCACCTCCTGGTAGGTGACGGAGGTTGCGGAGCAGCCCGAGAGCAAACCCGCCCACGCGGCCGCCGCGTAGAAGGTCGTGGTCGAGTTGTCGGCGACGAACACCTCGACCCCAGCCGAGCCGAAGGCGACGGAACCGCCGGCGCCGAGTGGCGCCCCGGCGCAGGCCGCGTCGGCATAGATCGAGACGGTGGCGCCGGCCTCGGCGCTGCCGAACAGGCGCGGCGCATTGTGGTCGGCGGGCGACGCCGGGCTGACGCCGGTGAGGGAGGGTGCGGGAGGCGGGCCGGACACCTGTCGGTAGGTCAGGCCGGGGGCCGAGCAGGCCGACGGGACCCCTGGTTCGTCGGGATCGATCTGGGTCGCGAAGTATTCGGTCGTCGATCCCGACGTCACCGCCACCGCCACCGGGATGCCGGACCCCTCCAACTGGCTCAGCGTCCCGGTGGCGGCGACGGGCCCGGCGCAGGCGGCATCGGTGTAGATCGTGATCGTCGAGTTAGGGTCCGACGCAGCGGTAATCGGCCGGAATGCCCGCGAGACAACCGAGGTCCCGACCCCACCGGCGCGGCCGTAGATCTGCGGGGTAGTCGAGAAGTTCGGCGACTCGGGGTTGGTGCCGATCAGGATCGGCGACGACGGTTCCGCCTGCGCGGCCGACGGCAGCGCGAGCAAGGCGAGTAGCGCGACGAGAGCTACAAGAGTTCTGGGCGAAGACATGCACTACTCGGCTTCGACCCCCGCCCCACCCCCCATGAGCCAGGGGCCGTTCCCCTGGACAAACGCACGAGGGGCGGGCACAAAGGCCCGCCCCTCGGCGACGCTTGGGTCTGGCTCAGGCCAAATCCCTGTGCGTGCTGCGTGTTAGTTCCAGCTTCCTTCCGTGGCGCCCGTGCCGGGGCAACCGCCGCGTTTGTCGGCGGCAGTCACCGTGCAGGGGAAGGTCGTCGCGCCATTCGCTCGGACGATTTTGAACACGTTGCCGGTGGTCGAAGTGACCGCGATGGTGTAACCGACCGCGGCGTTCGGCGTCACCGCGAGGCTTTCGGTACCCGAGGCGGCGGTACTGGTCGGCAGCGTCGGCTCAATCGCAATCAGCTGCGAGTAGGTGCAGGTGGCGTAGCTGCCGGTGCTGTTTTCCGAGGCACAGGTTTCGATCGCGACCTGGGCCGAGTGAGCGTTTGACTTGGCCTTCGAGTCGGTCGCCTTGCTTTTCTGGTTGAAGAAAGCGGGCAGCGCGATCGCGGCCAGGATCCCGAGGATGAGCATGACGACGAGGAGCTCGATCAGCGTGAAACCAGCCTCGCTGTCACCGTTGAACCGGGCACCGATTCGAGCCCGGATGTTCTGGAGCAACATAGGTACCTCCTATTGGACCTATCGTTTGCGCCAGAGCCCGAACTCGCCTTTCGGCACCGGACTGCTGGCAGATCATTTGCGACTACGTACGGCTTATCGACAGGGAGCCGACTTGCTTTAGGACCGGAGGAGACATTTCCGAAGAACCCCGAATTTCGCATCTGGAAGCCAAAAAGTCGGGGTTCCGCGGTCCCCAAAATTAGGGTCGAAAAACCTTTCTAAGCGGCCGCACTCAACCGAACGTCCACCCCGCTGCGGGCCGTCCGGTCGCTGCCGGGGCGGAACAGTGAGATGGCGAGCAGCGTGGCAACCGAGACCGCGATCACGATGTAGGCGGCGTTGAAAGCGGCGACGTCGGAGAGGTGCCGCGACCAGTAGTCGAACAGGGCCAGGACCGCGGTGCCGGCAAGCGCCCGCAACGGCCAGCGCCGCGACTCGAAGGCATCCCAGCCGATCAGCGCCAGCAGTAAGGGCTCGTGGTAATAGAGGTTGCCGACCGGGTCGAGCGCGCAGCGCAGCAGCGCCAGCAGAGCGAGCAGGGCCATCGCGTCGGGCCCGGAGATGGCGAAGCTGCGGCGTCGCAGCGCCAGCGCCAGTGGCACCAGGAAGACGAGCAGGACGATCAACGGGTGCGAGAGCGAGCCGACCAGCGACGGGGCCCGGTGCACCTCGGCGCCGTAGCGCCTGCCGCCGATCGTGCTTTCCTCGACAGTGACCTCGGCCAGTGGGTACCAGACGCTCCACGGGTCGACGACCCCACCGGTGGAAGCGGCGTTGTGCTGGATCTCAGAGAAGGCGGCCGGCGAGGCGAGGAAGCCGGGCGCCATCAGGACGAAGGCGACGGCACCGGCGCCCAGCGCGACCCGGATCCGCCGCTCCGGCAGCGCCATCAGCACGGGCAAGATCGCAAGCACCGCCCACTGCTTCGAGGCGACCGCGAGGCCGAGCAGGAGGGCGGCTCGCCGCCCCTGGCCCTGCGCGGCGGTGGCGACTGCGGCGATCGCAAGCGCCGCGGTCAGCAGCTCCTCGGGGTGCCCCATCCGGATCGCGGCGAAGGTCAGCGGGTTGAGCAGGCAGAGCGCCGCGATCGCCCACCAGCCGAGCCGGGGAACGCCACGCCGTCCGGCAAGCCCCCCCAGATAAAGCCCGAGCAGCCCGACGGCGAGCAGGCAGGGAAGACAGGCCCACTGGTAGGCAACCAGACCCTCTCCCCCGCCGATCGCCGCGAAGGGCGCCTGCACAAGGGTCGCGAACGGTCCCATCATCACGTGCGTGGAGAGGTAGGCGGAGACGTCGCCGCGGGCCAGTGCCTCGACCGCGAGGGCGCCGTCGAGCGGGTAGTCGCCGGTGGCCGTATTGGTGAATGCGATCCAGGCGCTGGCGGTGACAACCAGGGCGAACGGGACGCAGCGTTTGAGAGCGGGCGCCATGGTCAGCTATCGGCCGGGCTCAAACGCGGGTTGAGCTCGGAAAGCCGCATTCCAGGCTCGCCCCCGGACGCTCACACCGGTTGAACGACGCTCAAGCCGTGTGCTTCGGCAGCCGCGGCCAAGCGCTGGTCGTAAGTGATCAAGACACCGAGCTCGTCGCCGACGCTGAGTGCCGTAGCGAGGTGCAAGACGTCGAGACTTCGCAGCTCGGGTGGCCGCAGGGGCAGCGAATCGCCAAGGATCTCTTCGTCGATCGGCAACAGGGAAAGGCCCTCCAACCACTCCCTTGCAAGCCGGGCGTACTCGGGTCCGTAGCGAGCACAGGCTCGAATCGCCTCGGCGCCGAGCAGGCCACTCGACACGTAGCCATCCCACCTGGCCAGCTCGGCCAGCAGTGCGTCGTGCTCAGCCTCCTGCAGGGGCAGCTTCACATAGGCGGAGCTGTCCAGATATGCGAGCCGACCCGCTACAGGCGCTCCTCGCGCATCTCGTCGATCACCTCGGCGCTCGGTCGCCCTTGGGCAGCCGGCACGGCTCGAGAGCCGGCAAGGGCGAGCAGGTCGCCCTTCGGCATGGTTGCTCCCCGCTCAGCAACGAGGCGGGCGATCGGAGAATCCGGCGGACCGGAAGGAGTGAGTCTCGCGACCTCTCTTCCCCGCTCGGTGACAACGAAGCTCTCACCCGCCTTGACCTCGACCAAGTAGCGAGACAGATTCTGCCGCAGCTCCCGCACCCCGACGCTGTTCATGTGCGTCAGGGTAGCACTTGGACGTCAGCGGATCTTTTCGTAGAGCTCGAACATCGGCAGGTACATGGCGACCACGATGAAGCCGACGATGCCGCCGACGAAGACGATCATCAGGGGCTCGATCAGGGCGGTCAGCGCCTTCACCTTGGCGTCGACCTCGGCCTCGTAGAAGTCGGCGACCTTGCTCAGCATGTGCTCGAGCTGGCCGGTTTCCTCGCCGACGGCGACCATGTGGCCGACCATCGGCGGGAAGATCGCGTTGGCCTCGATCGGGCCGGCCAGCGAGCCGCCCTGTTTGACCGACTGGTAGACGTCCTCCATCGCCTTCTCGATGACGACGTTGCCGGCCGTCTCGCCGGTCAGTTTGATCGCCTGCAGCATCGGCACGCCGGCCGAGACCGAGCCCGAGAAGGTGCGCGACCAGCGCGCCAGCGCGACCTTCTGGATCACGTCGCCGATTTTGAACGGGATCCGCAGTTTGAAGCGGTCCCAGGCGTCGTGCCCGCGTTCGGTTTTCTTCAGTTTGACGAAGGCGACCGCCGCGATGACGGTGCCGGGGATGATCAGGAACCAGTAGCTGGTGATCGCTTTCGAGGCCTTGATGCAGATTTCGGTCGGCAGCGGCAGGGCAGCGCTTTCGCCGGGGTTTTCCGAGGCCATTTCTTTGAAGATGTCGACGAAGACCGGGATCACGAAGGCGACGATCGCGACCAGGACCACGATCGCGACGCCGAAGGTCAGCGCCGGGTACATCAGCGCCGATTTGACCTGGCGCCGCAGGGCGTCGGATTTCTCGACCTGGAAGGCGATCCGGTCGAGCGCGTCCTCGAGCCGGCCCGACTGCTCGCCGGAGCGGACCATGGCGCGGAAGAGGCGGTCGAAGACCTTCGGGTGGCGCTCCATCGCCTGCTCCAGGGAGGAGCCGGCCTCGACGTCGGAGCGCACCGCCGCGACCGCGTCGCGGATCTGTTCGTCCTGGGTCTGCTCCTCGAGCGTGTGCAGGGTGCGCAGCATCGGCATCCCCGAGGCGACCAGGGTCGCGAACTGGCGCGAGAAGACCGCCAGTTCCCGCATGTCGACGCCCTGCCAGCGCCTGAAGACGTCCTCGAGGTTGAACGGCTCGCTCTTCTCGCTGACGTCGAGGACGATCAGGCCGCGCTGGCGCAGCTGCTCGGAGACCTGCCCTTTCGATTCGGCCTCGAGCTCCCCGGTCGACGGCGTGCCGGAGCCGTCGAGGGCCCGGAAGGTGAAGGTGGCGGCGCCGGCCATCGTCGCCTAGCCGCCGCTCGTGTAGTTGGGGGTCGCCAGGGGCTGCCCGGTGAGCGCCGCGGGAGCCTCGGCGCCGCCGCCGAGCAGCCGCTTCAGCTCCTCGGGCACCGACGCCCTTTCTTCGGCCAGCGAGCGGGTGATCTTGCCGCTGCGCACCAGGCGCGCCAGGTCGGCGTCCATGGTCTGCATCCCGACCGCGCCCGAGGTCTGCACCGCGGCGTAGATCTGGTGGGTCTTGCCCTCGCGGATCAGGTTGCGGATCGCCGGCGTCGGAATCAGCACCTCGGTGGCGACCGCCCGGCTCATCCCGTCAGCGGTCGGCAGCAGCTGCTGGGTGACGATCCCCTGCAGGGCGATCGAGAGCTGGGTGCGCACCTGCGCCTGCTGGTTGGGCGGGAAGACGTCGATGATCCGGTCGACCGTCTGCGCGGTCGACTGGGTGTGCAGGGTCGCGAAGACCAGGTGGCCGGTCTCGGCCGCGGTCAGCGCGGTCGAGACCGTCTCCAGGTCGCGCATCTCGCCGACCAGGATCACGTCGGGGTCCTGGCGCAGCGCCGCCCGCAGCCCGAGCGCGAAGTCGGGGGCGTCGGCGCCGACCTCGCGCTGGTTGACGATCGAGCGTTTGTGTTTGTGCAGGAACTCGATCGGGTCCTCGATCGTGAGGATGTGGTCGTCGCGCTCGCTGTTGATCAGGTCGACCATCGCCGCCAGCGTCGTCGACTTGCCCGAGCCGGTCGGGCCGGTGACGAGGACGAAGCCGCGCGGTTTCTTGGTCAGCTCGCGCAGCACCGGCGGTAGCGCCAGCGAGTCGAGGTTGGGGATCTCCTGCGGGATCAGGCGGAAGGCGGCGCTGACCGAGCCGCGCTGGAAATAGCAGTTGACGCGGAAGCGGGCCACGCCCGGAATCGCGTAGGCGAAGTCGAGTTGCTGCTCGTTCTCGAAGCGCTTGCGCTGGTCGTCGTTGAGGATGCTGTAGACGACCTCGCGGGTCTGCTGGCTGGTCAGCTTGCCGAAGCCCTCCATCGGCCGGATCCGGCCGCGCTCGCGGATCGCCGGCGGGAAGCCGGCGGTGATGTGGACGTCGGAGGCGCGCGCGGCGACCATCCCGTGCAGGACCTCCGAGAAGTCGAACTCGCGCTGCGGCACGGCGTCAGGTGGTGACACGGAGCACCTCCTCCAGGCTGGTCATCCCGGCGCGGACCTTGACCACGCCGTCCTCACGCAGGGTCAGCATTCCCTCCTCGTGGGCTACCGAGGCGAGGTCGGGCTCCGACGCGCAGGAGACGATCATCTCCTTGAGGCGTTCGGTCAGGCTCATCACCGAGTAGACGCCGACCCGGCCGCGGTAGCCGTTGTGACCGCAGCGCGGACAACCAACCGGCTCGTAGGCCTCGACGTCGGCGCCGGAGGGCACTCCGGCTTCGGCCAGCGCCACCGCGGGGATCACGACCCGGCGCTTGCAGTGCGAGCAGAGCTTGCGGGCGAGCCGCTGGGCGACCACGCAGTCGAGCGAGGAAGCGGTCAGGAAGGTCTCGATCCCCATCTCGTTGAGGCGGGCGATCGCCCCCGGCGCATCGTTGGTGTGCAGCGTGCTCAGCATCATGTGGCCGGTCAACGCCGCCTCGATCGCGATCCGCGCCGTCTCCGCGTCGCGGATCTCGCCGACCATCACGATGTCGGGATCGGCGCGCAGGATCGAGCGCAGCCCGGCGGCGAAGTCGAGCCCCGCCTTGCGGTTGACGTTGATCTGGCTGATCCCGTCGATCCGGTACTCGACCGGATCCTCGATCGTGATGATCTTCTTCTCGACCTGGTTGAGCGCCTGCAGGGCAGCGTAGAGCGTCGTCGACTTGCCCGAGCCGGTCGGGCCGGTAACCAGGACGGCGCCGTAGGCGCGCCGGAAGGCGGCCTCGAAGCCGGCCCGCGCCGAGCCGTCCATGCCGAGGTCGTCGAGCGTGCGGTGGGCGTTGCTTTCGTCGAGGATGCGGATCGTCGCCCCCTCGCCGCGCTGAGTCGGCAGGGTGGTTACACGCAGGTCGACGCGGCGGTCCTCGACGGCGACGCTGACGCGGCCGTCCTGGGGCACGCGCTTCTCGGCGATGTCGAGCTCGCTCATGATCTTCAGCCGCGAGATCACCGCGCCGATCATCCGCCGCGGCACGTGGGCAGTCTCCTTGAGGACGCCATCGACGCGGAAGCGAATCCGCAGCTCCCCCTCCTGGGGCTCAAGGTGAATGTCGGAGGCCCCCTCCCCCACCGCCTGGGCGAGGATGCTGTAGACGAGCTTGATCACCGGCGCGTCCTCGGCGCTGGCCTGCATCTCGCTGACCGCGGCGAGGCCGGATGCCTCGGCGGCTTCCTCGGCCTCTTCGATGCCTTCCTCGATGATTGCGCCGGCAGCAGCACTCTGCAAGGTGCCGAGGCGCGAGAGCAGCGCCTCGACGTCGTCCTCGGCGGCGACCGCGATCCGGCCGTCAAGGCCGGTGGCGATCTGGATGTCGTCGACGGCGAGCACGTTGGCGGGGTCGGCGGAGGCGATCAGCAGGGTCTGCTTGTCGACGTAGCCGACCGGGATCGCCTTGTAGCGGCGGGCCATCGCGACCGGGAACAGCGCCGCGGCGCCAAGGTCGACCTGGTAAACGGAGAGATCGACGTGGTCCAGCCCATAGCGCTCGGCGGTCGCCCGCGCCAGTTGGTCGCTGCTGATCGTGCCCTTCTCGAGCAGCAACGACTCGGGCGAGCGGCCCGCGGTCCGGGCCTCCTCGATCGCCGCCTGCACCTTCTCGCGACCTGCGTAGCCGAGCTCGACCAGGACGTCGGTGATGAAACCGTGGGAGTGGCCGCGGTGCAGCGGCGGCGTCACGCCAGGAGGGGCGCTCTGCAGCGGCGCCTCGACCGCATGGGCGGCGGCGCCGCCCATGCTGGGGACGGGGCGAAGATGGATGTGCTCGGCTGGGCTCACTGCGGGCTCATTCCGGGTGGTAGCTGACGGTGGGGCCGTCGTAGTTGGCGTCGCGGACCGCCTGCTCGACGCTCTGCGGGGTCTGGAAGCCGTAGGTGACCGAGGCTTCGGGGGTGCCCCCGCTGAGGTCGCGCGGCCGCATCACGACCAGCGCCGGGACCCGGTTGACGTCGACCCCGAGCGTGATCGCCGCGTAATGGGCGACCTGGTGCACGGGGACCACGAAGACGGCCGTGTCCGGCACCGAGCCCAGCCCTGCGACGGCCTGCTCGGCGAGCCTGTCGTCGATACCGCCGTCGCGGACGATCAGCAGGACCACAGTCTGACCGGCCGCATAGGCGGCGCGCACCGGCTTCGGCAGCGGGGGGGCCGGCACCGGCGAGGTGACAGCGGAAACGCTTTCGCCGGCGACGCCTTCGACTGCCGATTCGATCGCGCCTTCCACCGCTTCGCCGGGGGTGGCACCGGTAGCCGTGCCGGTGACGCCGGTGCCTTCGACCGCGACCGTCGCTTCGGTCGGGGCGATCCCGCCTTCTTCTTCTTCGCCACCCATCGCTTTGAGCAGCATGAAACCGGCCGCGACGATCAGGACGAGCACGACCGCGACCTGCGCGATCGGGTTTTCGTTGAGTTTCTCCCTCATCAGGCGACCGCTGCCTTCTCGTCGAGTTGCTCGATGCCGCTGGCGCGCTGTCCGCGCGCCGCCAGCATCAGCTTGAAGTCATGGGGGCTGGAAGCGGCGTCGAGCGCGACCTTCTCGGAGACCCGGCCCTCCATCACGTAGCCGAGCAGGGACTGGTCGAAGGTACGCATCCCGTAGTACTCGCCCTCGGCGATCACCTCGGTGATCCGGCCGGTTTCTTCGGGGTTGAGGATCAGGTCCTGGACCCGGCCGGTGACAACCAGCACCTCGGCGGCGGCGACCCGCCCCTCGCCGCTCAGGTCCGGCACCAGCCGCTGCGCGATCGCGCCTTTCAGGGTCGAGGCCAGCATCACGCGGCCCTGCTGCTGCAGGTGTGGGGGGAAGAAGTCGACGATCCGGTTGATCGTCTCGGTTGCGTCCAGGGTGTGGACGGTCGAGAGCACCAGGTGGCCGGTCTCGGCGGCGGAGAGCGCCGTACGGACGGTCTCCTCGTCGCGCATCTCGCCGACCAGGATCACGTCGGGGTCCTGGCGCAGGACGCGCCGCATCGCCCGCCCGAAGCTCTTCGTGTCGGAGCCGACTTCACGCTGGTTGATGAGCGAGAGATTGTCCCGGTGCAGGTACTCGATCGGGTCCTCGAGGGTGACGATGTGACGCGAGCGCGTCTTGTTGATGTGGTCGATCATCGCCGCCAGCGTCGTCGACTTGCCCGAGCCGGTGGTGCCGGTGACGAGGATGATCCCGCGCGGCTCCTCGGCCAGCGAGCGGACCACCTCGGGCAGGCCGAGGTCGTCGATCGAGCGGATCCCGTAGGGAATCGCCCGGCAGACGATCGAGATCGAACCGCGCTGTTTGAAGACGTTGACGCGGAAGCGGGCGACGTCGGGGATCGAGTAGGAGAAGTCGGCCTCACCGTCCTCCTCGAACTCGGTCAGCGAACGCTGCGCAGCGATTGTGTGGAAGGCTTTTTCGGTGTCCTCCGGCTTCAGCGGCTCATAGCCCTCGATGGGCAGGAGATCGCCGTGCAGGCGCACCACAGGTGGCGAGGCGACCTTGATGTGAAGATCGGATCCTTCGCGCTCGACCAGCTTGCGCAGTGCTGAGTCCATGTCGAACATCCCGACCGGTATCGGCCGGAACGTTCGTCCACTTAACTCAAGGCAAGAAAACTTCCTGAGGCGCGTCGCGGTGTGGCTGGCCAGGACGCAGGGAGCGTGGCGTGCTCTGCACGCGAGCGACCGAGGACGCCGCCAGGCGCTCCGCGACGCGCCTCAGGCGACCTCGCGGAGCTTCTGGGCCTCTCCGAGAGACTGGAGCTTTTTGAGGCTCTGGTTCTCGATCTGGCGAATCCGCTCGCGGGTGACGTTGAAGGTCCGCCCCACCTCGTCGAGGGTGCGGGGATGCTCCCCGCCAAGCCCGTAACGAAGCTCGAGCACGCGGCGCTCGCGGTAGGAGAGGTTCTCCAACGCCTCCTTCAGCGCCTCTTTGGTGAGCAGGTCCGCGGCCCGGTCGAAGGGAGACTCGGCCTTCTCGTCGGCGATGAACTGCCCGAACTCGGACTCCTCCTCATCGCCGACCGGCTTCTCGAGCGAGACCGGAGCCTGCGCGGAGCGCTTGATCGAGTCGACCTCCTCGGGATCGATCCCGGTTACCTCGGCGATCTCCTCAGGGGTCGGCTCGCGACCCAACTCGGTGACCAGCTTGCGCTCGGCGCGACCGATCTTGTTGAGCTTCTCGACGACGTGGACCGGGATCCGGATCGTCCGTGCCTTGTCGGCGAGCGCACGGGCGATCGCCTGGCGGATCCACCAGGTCGCGTAGGTCGAGAACTTGAAGCCCTTGCGGTAGTCGAACTTCTCCGCCGCACG
>Ga0190272_10000529_pt1 | contig 19827 bp, 9 predicted proteins | sample Popmic504T_FD_133746 | JGI IMG/M metagenome (GOLD analysis project Ga0190272, IMG submission 133746) | Populus adjacent soil microbial communities from riparian zone of Shoshone River, Wyoming, USA - 504 T | ecosystem: Environmental > Terrestrial > Soil > Riparian zone | place: USA: Wyoming... | reverse complement strand
GTCGAGGCCGGCGGCAAGCTCACTATCTGGGTCGACGAGGTCCTGAAATATACGTCCGTGCACGTTTATTATACCCAGCCGCTTTATTTCATGTGTGACGCCGTCGCACCCACCGGGACGAATTTCAAACCGCCCAAATTTATTGGGCCGACTGTCGGTTTCACTTATTTGCACGCCGAGGCGGCCGTCAATATTTTGCCCCCGATCCTTCTGCCTTACGAGGGCTGCGAGCTCTACTGCGATCCGCAGATGATGGCCCAGGCCGACGGCAGCACCGTCGGCACGCTGACCGATTATTCCGGCAAGGACCGCCACCTCACGGCCATCGCCCCCCTTCCCACCTTTAGGACCAACGTCCTCGGCGGCAAGTCCGTCGTCCGTTTCGACGGTACCCAGCAGCATCTCCGAAACCCCGCCGCCATTCCGGTCCGCTGCGGCTGGATCGTCACCAAATACAACGCCGGCACATTTCCGGCCGATCACAAGGGCCTGCTCACCGACTATAATTGGCAGGGCATCCTGGTCAGCAGCATCCTCGACCAGAGGTGGTACGATTTCGTGGCGCCCGGCTTCGAGTTCCGCTCAGACGACCGCATCTACCCGTCCAACGCCGCTCCGGGGCCGATGGCGCAATTCAGGATCATATTTTTCCGCTACTGGAACGGCGCTCTCCTCTGCGACGGCCTGCAGCTGGGCCGCGACCGCACCTTTACCGGCCGCCTCTGGAATGGCGACGTCGCCTTTCTCGCACTCTATTCACGCGATTTTAGCGAAGAGGAGGTCCGCGCCCACACCCAAAAGATCGCGACCAACTTCGGGATGGCGACGCTGGCCGACGTCTATCCGTACCAGGCCGACGTCAGCGACACGGCCGAAACGTCCCTCCGGACCGTCAACACCTACGACCCGCCCGAGGGCGATCGCATCGTCGAGGTGCTCGACGCGCCAAAGCGGCTGCTCAACCTGAAGTTCTCGGTGGCGGCCGAGGCCGAGGCCCGCGCGATGAAGAAATTCCACCGCGACCACTACCCCGAGGTCCCGTGCATCTACCGCGACTACCGCTTCACCCCGCCCGAAGACATCGAAGGCTACATCAACTCCCCCTACGAGCTCGAAGGCTCGACCAACGACTTCCAATACTCCTTCACCTTCCGCGAAAAATAACCCGACCTCTCCTGCGAGCTGCATCACAGGCGAAAATTAAGTTCTCGATCATAACCCTGACCCCAAATCAGGGTTATGTTTTTCACCGGCATAGCGTATCAACCCGAAGCGAGATATTTCACTAATTGGCGAATACAAATTACCATTAGCAGTATGAAGGTAGTAAATGTGATCGGCGGCGGGCTCGCCGGTGTGGAAGCAGCATGGCAGGCGGCGGAAAATGGCGCGAAGGTCAGGTTGTATGAGATGCGCCCTGTTATGCAGACCCCGGCACACCGGACAGATCTGTTGGCGGAGATAGTCTGTTCGAATTCTCTGAAATCCGATGAGGTTGGATCGGCCCCTTATCTTTTAAAGGAAGAACTCCGGCGCGGGTCGTCGCTCGTGATGCGGGCCGCGGAACACACAAAAGTTCCGGCTGGGGCCGCGCTGGCGGTGGACCGGCACAAATTTGCCGAATTTATCACCGAGAGTATAGTTCAAAATCCCGACATCGAGATCGTCCGGGATGAGGTCCGGGAAATTCCAGCGGACGATATCTCGATAATAGCCACCGGCCCCCTTACGTCTGATGCGCTTACCCAGGACATTATGAGATTCACGGGTGACGATCAGCTCTATTTTTATGATGCGATCGCTCCCATTGTTTCGGCTGACTCGATCGACATGAGCATTGCGTTTAAGGCAGCGCGTTACGGGAAAGGCGGCGATGATTATATCAACTGTCCGATGGACCGGGACCAATACCAGGTATTTTTCGATGAGTTAGTCGAGGCAAAATCGGTGCCGTTAAAGCGTTTTGAAGAGACCCGCTGGTTCGAATCCTGTTTGCCTATAGAAGAGATCGCGCGCCGCGGAGTCGACACTTTGCGGTTTGGCCCGATGAAACCGAAGGGATTACCCGATCCTAAAACGGGACTGGAACCATACGCCTGCGTCCAACTCAGGCAGGAAAATCTAATGGCGGACGCTTACAGTTTGGTTGGATTCCAGAATCACCTGCGTTATGGCGAGCAGGCGCGGGTGCTGCAGCTGATACCGGGCTTGGAAAACGCCGATTTCCTCCAATTCGGCCAAATTCACCGGAACACATTCATTAACTCCCCGCAAATTCTGAACGAGGCGCTGCAAACGCGCAAGAAATCGAATATTTTCTTTGCGGGACAGATAACCGGCGTCGAGGGATATATCGAATCGGTCGGTACAGGTTGGCTGGCGGGTATCAATGCCGCGAGGCTCGCAAAGGGCGAGGATATGATAACCGCCCCTAATCTATCGGCGATCGGCGCGCTCTGCCGGTATGTTTCTAATGTGGAAACAAAAAATTTCCAGCCGGTTAATATTACGTTCGGCCTTCTCGAACAATTGCCCGTCGAACTGCGTAAAAAGCATCGCAATAAGCGCGAGCGTCACATCGTACAAGTCGAGCTTGCTTTGAAGGAATGGGATGAATTTTTAAGCGGTCTTCATTTTGAAAAGCCGGCGGCGCAGGTCCTGAATGCTTGAGATCGGAATTATCATAGCGATTCTCGTCGTCGCGATCCTTTATTCGTCCGTCGGTCACGGAGGGGCCTCGGGTTATCTCGCGGTAATGGCTTTCCTGGCCGTTGCGCCGGAAATAACAAAACCGGCGGCTCTTTTGCTAAACGTTTTTGTTGCGTCGATCGCGACATTTCAGTTTTACCGGGCCGGTTATTTTTCGTGGCGAATATTTCTCCCGTTCGCGGTTACATCGGTCCCTTTTGCTTTTCTGGGCGGAATGATCCAGCTGCCGGTTCCGGCTTATAAGGTCGTTCTGGGTCTGGTATTGATATTTGCGGCGGTCCGCCTGGCCTGGAAACTTTCGGCCGACAAGGAGGTCTCGGATCCGCCGATCGGTGTTTCCCTCGTGATAGGCGCATTGATCGGGCTGCTTTCGGGGCTTGTAGGCGTTGGCGGGGGTATATTCCTGACTCCGGTGCTTCTTTTGATGAATTGGTCGGAAACAAAAAAGGCGGCGGGTGTTTCCGCGATGTTCATCCTGGTCAATTCGATCTCGGGGCTCGCGGGAAATTACTCCGGCGTAGTAAAACTTCCTGGAAATGTATGGATTTGGGTACTGGCGGCGGTTGTTGGCGGGGTTATCGGCTCGACGCTCGGAAGCAAGAAATTCAATTCACTCACTCTCCGGCGAGTTTTAGCGGTCGTTTTGTTGTTTGCCGGGGTTAAACTATTATTTGTTTGAGCCGGTCGTATGATGGATATTGATAGCCGGTCAAATAAAAGCATTAAGAACGGCAAACGAAAGCTCGGTTTGCCGCGTCAAACAGGGCGACTGTCTCGTAATGAGTCCATTGCTGTTGCATTCATCTTCCGCGGGAACGAAACCCCGCAGACGACGTATTATTCATTTGGACTACTCCGATATCGAATTACCCGGCGGTTTAACTTGGTATGGTTCGTAAAAGCGTCTTAACAATTTTGGTCTGCGTATTTAGCGCAACACTTTTTGCGCAGTCCGGGCGTGTTAAACCCGTGGAAACTCCGACGCCGGATCCGCGGGACCCTACCATCGTTTATATGCCCACGCAGGGTGGTTCGAAAAAGGTCACGCCCACTCCCATGCCGGCATCGAAAAGCGGCGATCCCGAAGAGCTGATCAGGGTCGATTCGATTCTGGTGCCGATCCCCGTTTCAGCGCTCGACCAGACCGGGCATGCAATTATTAATCTGAGACTCGAAGACTTCGAGCTTCGGGTAAGCGGAAAAATAGAGCAGATCAGCGAGATCTCCCGGTCTGAAACGCCGATCCGGCTGGCGCTGCTTTTTGATAATTCCTCAAGTGTTATGATCGCGCGGGAATTCGAGAAGAAAGCGGCCATAAGATTCTTTCGCCGGGTGATCCGGCCGGAAAAAGACCTGGTCGCGCTTTTTAGCGTGGCGACCATTACACGGCTCGAACAGCCATTTACAAAAAACATTACCCAACTAACCGACGCCATTGAGCTTTTTCCGATGCCTGAAGGCGCTACCGCGCTGCTCGACGGTATTATCGAGGCCTCGAACTACTTGCGGGATTCCCAGGGAAGGCGGGTGGTTGTGATCGTTTCGGATGGTGACGACACTTCCAGCGATTCGACGCTTGAGGATAGCCTGAGAGCTTTACAGATCGCCAATTGCCAGGTCTATGTGGTGAAGACCACGGATTTTGAGAACTATAAACGCACGGGCCTGCGGGGCGGTAACGCGAATATCCGGCAGTTGGCGGCCGAACGCCGGATGCAGGAAATAGCAAAACAGACTGGCGGGTCCGTCTATTCACCCATTGACGAGGACGAGCTCGACCAGGCCTTCAAACAGATCTCGGCGGAACTGGCGCAGCAATATATTTTGAGCTATTATCCCGAGAACGGGGCGGACAAACCGGGAGATTTTCATTCGATAGAGGTTTCCCTGAAAAATTCCCGGAAAGCAGAAATAAGGACGCGGAGCGGGTATTTCGTGCCAAAACTCCGTAAACACTAGCAGCCCGCTTTATTAATCACCTTTCTACCGTTTACAATTTATCCGCATGCTTGAAGAATACCTTAGCCAGTTTCTGCAGCACCTGCGCTACGAGCGGAACGTCAGCCCGCATACCCTTCGAAATTATTCGAGCGATCTCGAGCAATTTTTTGCCTACCTTTCCCAGATAAATAAAAATTCGGAGATCCCGATCGATGAGATCGATCGGCTAACGATCCGCGAGTGGATGGCGAGTCTGCACGCGAGTGATAAGCGGAAAACCTCGATCGCCCGGAAGCTGGCGAGTTTACGCACTTTTTTCCAATTTCTTGTGCGTGAAGGGGTGCTCGAATCGAACCCGGCAAAGATGGTCGCGACGCCGCGCATCGAGCGTAAGCTGCCTAACCATCTTTCGATGGAAGATGCGGTCCGTTTTATCGAGACACCCGATCTGAATACCGATCTCGGCAAGCGCGACCGCGCGATACTCGAGTTTCTGTATGCTACGGGGGTGCGCGTCGGCGAACTTGTGAATTTGAATCTCAAAGACATAGATTTTCGCGAGAAACTGGTCCGGGTTACCGGTAAACGAAAAAAGCAGCGGATCCTGCCCTTTCATGAACATTCCCTGCAGACTCTAATGCATTACCTGCACGAATCCCGGCCCGTCTTTCTTAATAATTGCCCGCCGGGTACGCGCGACGAGAACGTGGTTTTCCTGAATTACCAGGGTACGAGAATAACAACCCGCTCGGTCGGGCGGATGATCGATAAATACATAAAACAATGCGCGGATATTCACGACATCTCGCCGCACAGCCTGAGACATAGCTTTGCGACCCACCTGCTGGACAGCGGCGCCGATCTGCGCGATATTCAGGAACTGCTCGGCCACGCGCGTCTTTCGACGACGCAGATCTATACCCATGTCTCGATGGAAAAGCTGATCGAGGTGTATGATAAGGCGCATCCGAAGGCGTAATCGGGAATGCCGTTGCGAAAAATTAGTCACATAGAATTTAATAAAGGCTCTAGAGATTTATGAGAAAAATAGTTTGGTTTTTGATCGCGATATGTGCATTTTCTGCGATCGCTTCGGCGCAGGACAAGCTGCTGACAGTAGATGAGATCTTCAGCCCGGACCCAAAGGTGAAGGTAAGATTCGGCGGCAGTCCCGCGGTTGTCCAATGGACGCGCGACGGTAAGGCCTTTAAACAGGTCCAAAATGGCAGCATGATGCGGGTCGATGTCGCGAGCGGACAGGCAACTGTCCTCGTCGACAGCAGGAAACTCGCGGGCGCATTGATGAGCGCCGGGATCAAGGCGCAGGATGCGGAACGGATCGCTGCCTCGCCCGCGCTGCAATTCAACTCTGCCGAAACCGCGGTCCTTATCAACCAGCAGAGCGACCTATGGACCTACGACATCGCGGGCGGTACGTTAAAGCGGCTGACCAACAACAAGGACGAGGAGAAAGAGGCCGATTTTAGCCCGGACGGCAAATGGGTAAGCTTTGTCCGCGGTAATAACCTGTTTGTGGCCGATACGGTTCGAGGCGGTGAGAAGCAGCTGACGCGGGACGGCAGCGCGAAGATATATAACGGTTATCTCGACTGGATCTATGAAGAAGAGCTTTACGGGCGGGGGCAAAATCGCGGCTACTGGTGGTCGCCCGATTCAAAATATCTGGCCTTTTTGCGGCTGGACGAGACTCCCGTGCCGAAATTCGTTCTGCCGGACGATACCGTAATCGATCAGCGTGTAGAAAACACCGATTACCCGCAGGCCGGCGATCCGAATCCGCGTGTGCAGCTCGGAATAGCCGGGGTAGATAAAACATCGACCATACCTAATGTCGGCGGAATCCCGAGGATCGGAAACAGGATACCGGGAAATATCCTGCGCTTTGGCGATCTCGCAAAATTCGTCGATCTGGATAGATATAAGGGCGACGATATCCTTATCGGCCGTGTAGCCTGGACCCCCGATAGCAGCAAGGTTATTTTTCAGGCTCTCGACCGGGAGCAGACCTACCTTGATGTAAATTCTGCCATGTTGGACGGTCGGGCGACGAACCTTTTTACGGAATCCACCCCGGCCTGGGTCGAAGTGTTCGGCAATCCCGGCTTTTTACGCGATGGAAGGACTGTGTGGCAGTCGGCCCGCAACGGTTGGAAGCACCTGTATCTCTATGACAACAGGGGAAAAATGCTGCTCCAGTTGACCGCTGGTAAATGGGAGGTCCGTACCTTCCATGGTGTCGATGAAGCCGGCGGCTGGGTGTATTTTTCGGCCAGTAAGGACAGTCACATTGGCGACAATGTTTACCGTGTCCGGCTTGACGGCAGCGGCGATATCGAGCGTCTGACCCAGGGCGAAGGCTGGCACACTGCTTCCTTTAACTCGACGTTTACCTATTTTACCGATACCTGGAGCGATATAAATACCCCGCAGCAGACGCGTCTTTACCGGGCCGACGGAACGCTTGTAAGGGCAGTGAATGAAAATAAGGTACCTATATTAAGCGATTACAAGCTTGGGAAGCCTGAGTTTTTAAAGGTGAATACCCGTGACGGTTTCGAGATGGAGGCGCTGATGATAAAGCCGCCCGACTTCGATCCGTACAAAAAATATCCCGTACTGATCTACACCTACGCCGGCGTCCATTCCCCGCTGGTGGCCAACCGCTTTAACGCGGCGCGCAATATGTGGCATCAGATGATGGCGCAGAAAGGATATATCATCTGGGTGTGTGATAACCGCACGGCCAGCGGGAAAGGGCAGGAATCCGCGTGGCCGGCGTATAAAAATCTCGGCGCGCTCGAGCTTCGGGATATCGAGGACGGCGTAACCTATTTGAGGTCAATGCCTTACGTAGACAGCAGCCGGATCGGTATCTGGGGTTGGAGCAACGGCGGGTTTATGACGGCCTACGCGCTTACGCATAGCAGGTCGTTTAAGATGGGCATAGCCGGAGGGACTGTTTCGGATTGGCGGTTGTACGATTCGATCTTTACCGAGCGGGTGATGATGACCCCGAAAAACAACCCGGAAGGATATGAGCGGAGCTCCGTACTGAATGCCGCGGCGAATTTAAGCGGCCGCTTGCTGCTGATCCACGGCGGGATGGACAATAACGTGCATCCGCAGAACACGATACAGCTGGCGTATAAGCTGCAGAAGGCGAATAAGCAGTTCGACCTGATGATCTACCCGACACAGCGGCACGGGATCACGGACCCGGAACAAAACCTGCACTTCTACAACCTGATGACGGAGTATATTCTTAAGAACCTCTAGGGTTCAGAGCGTTCATGGTGTTCAATGTGTGTTCAATTTTGCGATTGAACAGTCATTTTCAAAGATAGTTCATGCCGAAAAGAGCGGCGGAGATTTCCGTCGCTCTTTGATTTTGTACTACATCCTCCGAAAGCGTAACGCCGTGAGACTCGCCCAGATCATTCGGGTTTCAGAATGTATATCCGGCTAAATCCTTCTTTTACAAGAATATCGTAAGCAGTTTCGGCATCGCCCCCTGAACTTCCAGTCAATACAATAGCCGAATTCGCGGGTATCTCGTTAACGGCGCGAATCGACAATTCGTCGAGCGGGATGTTTTTCGCACCGGGCGCATGACCCATTGAAAATTCCTCGCGATTTCTGACGTCGAGAGTCGTACGGTCTTTTATGTTCTGTTTGATCGCATCGAGGCCCGCGCCATCGATCAGAAAATCATCCTTTGCGGGAAGTCCCAGCCTCCGCCTGACCTCAACGCGCTTTCCGATCGAAAGGTAGCCGCGCCACGATTCGCTCACAGTGTTCTTTTCACCGACAAGGGCGATGGTCGGCGTGCCCGCAATACCCGCGTCGACAAAATCCGCCCTGCGGATCTCGATCCCCTCGAGACCGAGGTCCCTTGTATATCCCGCGTAATTCTCATCGTTCGTGGAGAAAACGGCTGCGATCTTCACGTCCGGCAGAGACGCTGTTTCTCGGATAAGCTCGCGGTAAAACGGGGCGCTGTTCGAGCAGAACTCACACCCGGACTGAAGAAAGAGCAGTAGCGTTTTCGCGCGGTTCTCGCCAGGGCTGCTCGTGAAGGTTATAGTGTCGCCTTTTGCGATCGGTTTGGGACCGTCTTTTGCCGGGAGGAGGTAGGTTTTTGCCAGCACCCCTACGAACGTAAGGCATACGAGGATCAAAGAGACATTAACGCCTGTTTCGATATATTTCTTTAAGCGGGGGCCTTGTTTTTTCATCTATTCGTTTACTGAAACTGCTTCGGATTCTTCACCTCGCCTTTTCCCTTGTCATTGATCGAAAAATAAAAGGTGATCTTTCCTCTTATGCTTACGGGCTTGCCGTCCATCTTGCTCGGCGTGAATTTCCATTGCCTCATTGCATCCCTGACGGCGTTGCCGATGTCCTCATCTGGCGATTCGATCGTCTTTACATCCACCACGTCGCCATCACCGTTGTACTGAACCGCCGCGACTGCAACCCCGGAAGCTTTTTTCTTTAGCGAAGCCTTGGGATACAGCGGCATTACGGTCTTTACGGCCGATTTGCGTATACCGTCCTCGCCGACCTGAACCACCGTTCCGCCCTGTTTCGTAACGGCAACGGGCGCTGCTGCGGTTTCTTTTTTGTCGAGGATCGAACGTGCGAGAGCGACAAAAGCGTCGCCTTTTAGCTGTTCATCCTTAAGGTCGTCAATGACTCTGCTGCACTCTTCTTCATTTCCCCCGATAGCCTTTCCGAACGACTTCTGAAAGTCGAGCGTCAAACCTTCGGGCGCGAGCGAAAAAGGAAGGGTTAAAGGATCGAGCGTGATCCGTCGGACAAGCGCGGGACCGCGCACTTTCTCCGCCCTGTTAAACGCACGGACGGCCTCCTGCATAACGAAGACGGATTGAACGGGGTCGCCGCCAGCGAGTTCGCCGCTGATAAATGCCAGTATGTAGGGTAAGTTTTCATCGGCCAACTGAACCGACGATTTGAGCGCCATATCCAGGGAGTAAGAAACCATCTCGGGCCGGGCCGTTTTTTGGGCCTTTGAGCAAGCGGCAAGCCAAAGAACGCTCTTTTCCAGGCTCTTCGGCAGCCTCTCGATCAGGGGAACCGCTTCGGCAAGCGGGTCCTGGCCGGTTTTTAACGCCCGGTTGGCCTCGCCGAAAAGTATCAGCGTATCAAGATCGCCACGGACGCCTTTATCCTCTATTTTTGCGGTTACCGCGGCGGCCCTGGCAAAATCGTTATCGCGCCACGATTTATGAACGAGATCGAGATAGAGCCGGTCGCGCGTATAAGAATCGCCCATGCTTTCGATCTCTTTCAGACGGTCGTCGAACGACCCGGTGTTCGACTTATTAAAATTTTTGAAAGCGTCGTCCGAACTGTAAGGAGCAATCTCGGGCGAGGAGAGCCTCGCGGCAATTGCGCCGCTTAGGCTCCCGACCAGATCGGGCGCGAATTCCCGCGCTTTCGGCAGCAGAAGATAACCCAGAACGTACCGCATTTGACGCTCCGAGGCAGAATCCGTCGGTCGGTTGATTATCGAAACGGCGCCGTTTATATAGCCCCGGACGAGATCGGGGCGGGTGTTCGGCATAGTCAGCGAAATATTGGGAAACAAGACGTCGCCGGCCCGGGTATAGGAAATGGTCTGAAGATCGTCGGCGCCGGTGTACGGAGACCTGAACAGGTATGTTCCGAGCAGTCCGAACTGCTCCGCTTCCACACCGGGTTGAGTCGGATACCGCGAAGCGACGCTAAGAAAAATGCCATTTGCCTCGGTCTCGTTCTTTAGACGTAAGTTCTTCAGAAACGAGACGAGCGACCCGGTTATCTGGACATTGGCGCTTCGGCGCGCGAAATCCGCGGCGAGAGCGGCATCGGTATCGAGCAGTTCTTCGGCTATTTTCAGACTGGTTCTCGCAGCCTCCTCTCCTTGTTCTTTAGAAAATGTAACGAGCCGTTTTGCCCAATCCGGGTCGCGCTTTGCTATAAGGGAAACGATCTTACGGTAAACCTGTTTCTTCTGGCCCTTTTCCCGGTCCGAGTCCGCATCGCGCGGCGCGATATTCTCAAGCGATGTAGAAAATAATCCCCGCGCGTAAATGCTGTCGGTCTTCCATGCGGTTTCGGCTATCTGCGCAAGCGAAAACGCCCGCGTCCTCTCGCCGCCGATCTTCATTACGCGCTGTACTATATTTCCGGTGCGTTCGATCTTTTCGAGATGGAATGGTGAGATGCGGGGAGTCTCTGAAACAAATCTATTTTGAGCCGGCAAAGAAAACGAGGGTGCCAAAATCGTCAAAACGAGCGTTCCGCACGCAAAAGTCTTGTACATTATCGCCTCCGGGAGTCAAAAAGACATCGAACCGCAGACAGTGGGTTTGTATTGCCCGCTGTCCGCGATCCGCGTAAAACGGTGATCCTAATTTTGCGGCGGATCTTCCGGTGCTGGACCGCCGCCCGTGCAGTCGCCCGGGGTAACGTTGCAGGTGCAGGTTGACTGATCGGGCGTACAGCCCGTGTGGCCGTTTGGGTTGCCCGACGTACATCCGACGCAGAGGCCGCCCGAAAGCGTAACGCATTTTTGGCATGCTTTTGTATCCGGCGCCGACCAACTCAGGTGAGCCATAGCGCCGAGCAGGACTGCGAGAATCAGAATCTTCACTCTGAGACTTTTAAATACCTTCATGTGGAATACCCTCCAATTTTAATAGTTTTTAGAACTACCCCGTTTGATCGAGGTGTAGATAAAGGAAGGAAAGCCCCTGACAAAGCAAATAGTAGTTTCAAGGAGTCACGGGAGATGCATCACAGGCTTTATTTACAAAAAAAACTTATACTACAAGTCGGGGATATTTTCAAGATTTTTTTTAAATTTTGTTTATTAGCAGAAAGAGCATTCTTGTTGTAGATGACGAAAGTTCGACCTGATGATCTACCCGACACAACGGCATGGGATCGCGGACCCCGAACAAAACCTGCACTACTACAATCTAATGACGGAGTATATTTTGAAAAATTTGTAGAAGTTCATTGAGTTCGTTGAGTTCGTTGAGTCACTGAGTCGCTGACCGAAGGTTTGGCACGCTCTTGCTTGCCCGCACGTTTTTGCTTGTAATGCCCGGCTTCCCGGACGTTCCAGACTTCCTGGCCCACGGTTCAAAAATTTGAATCGCCGTTTAAGCAACCATTCCGAAAACTCATCGCATCACAGGCGGTAAGTTCGGCAAGAACTTTCATAATATAATCGAAAAAAGTTGAGGTAGTCCGCGATGCGATCGAAGCTCTTCCTATTGCTCGTAGTGTTATTGGTGTGCCTGTTTCCGGCGCACGCGCAGACCGTGAATGAAAACGAATCCAGCCTGGTTTTTAACGACGAGGCCGCTCATGTGTCGATCGTTTTGGACAATCCGGCGAAGTCCTTTGACGGGAAAATACAGTTGGAATTACTCGATGCCGGGAGTGAGGTCGTCGGAAGCATTTCTCAAAATGTCCGCATCAGGGAAGGTAAAGGCAGTTACGACCTGGTAATACCTATCGGCGATCTCCTGGAGGATGCCGAGGACGAGGTCGCATGGTTTCGGCTTCGCTACCGGGTTGGAAACGCGGCGGGGATCATCTCGGTTTCCCAGATAATCCGGGATATTTTCGAGCTCAAGATCATCGCCTCCGACCAACTGCTTTCGGGAATGACTCACCGCAGCCGGGTCCGGGCCTTGAACCCCATCTCGGACCGTCCGGTCGGCGGCGTGCATATCGAGGCCGTTATGACGCTCGACCTCGCCGGGGAAGGCGAAAAAAAGATCGAGATGCGCTCCCAGGGCGAGACCGACAGTGAAGGATTTTCGGTTTTGGATTTTCAAATACCGGTGGGGCAGGACCTGACCGGTGAGGGCGAGTTAATAATAACCGGCAAGAAAAACGGCATAGTGCGCGAGGCTGAGAACGATCTGTCGTTGGCGAAAAACGATTACCAATTCCTGATGTTGAGTGATAAACCGATCTACCAGCCGGAGCAGACCTTCAATGTGCGCGGCATCCTTTTGCGAGGGGTGGAAGCAAAGGTCGTAGAAGCGGGAAGCGAGTTGGAATTTCGTATCGAAGACGAGGAAGATACGGTCGTTTACAGCGAAAAGGTCAAAACGTCGGACTTTGGGGTTGCCGCTATCACCTGGAAGATCCCCGAAAATGCCAAGCTTGGTACATATAAGGTCCGGGTAAAAAAATCCGGGGATGAAGATGAATATGTAGGCTACAAGGCCTTCAAGGTCTCGCGATACGACCTTCCCAATTTCTCCGTAACAGCCAAATCCGATAAAACATTTTACTTGCCCAGTGAAAAGGAGGCTAAGATCGATGTCCGCGCGGACTATCTTTTCGGCAAGCCGGTCTTAAACGGGAAGGTGCGCGTCGTTCGGGAAACGGAACGCAAATGGAACTGGAAGGAGCAGAAATACGATATTGAAGAAGGCGACATCCGTGAAGGTAAAACCGACGCGCAGGGCGGATTTTCCGCGAAATTCGATCTGAGCGACGATCACGATGAACTCAAGGAGGACAGCTGGCAAAAGTTCGAGGACCTTAACTTCGCCGCGTATTTTACCGATCTGTCCACCAATCGGACCGAACAGCGAAGATTCGATGTCAGGGTGACGAGAGAGCCGATCCACGTGTATTTTATCGGCACGCGTTACGGTCTTAATCCCGGCCTGCCGGTAACCGGGTACGTATCGACTTTTTATGCCGACGGGACCCCGGCCGCTTGCGATATCGAAATAAAGGGTAGTGAAGACGAGAAAGATAAGTTCAAAACGCTTCAAAGGCTGAAGACGAATTCGTTGGGCGCCGGAAAACTCAGGTTTATGCGGCCCAAATATGAAGATGAAGAGGATATGGACCTGGGAATCATCGCCCGGGACAAGAATGGCCGGCGCGGAATTAACACCGCGGAAGTGGACTTTGATAAAGACGACGACGCTATACAGATCCAAACCGAAAGGACCATCCATAAACCCGGGGAAAGCATAACTATCACACTAAATTCGACCAGGAAAACCGGGCCGGTCTACATCGATATCGTAAAGGGATGGTCGGTGATCGATTCGCAATTCACACGGCTGGAAAACGGGACGGCCCAACTTGTCGTTCCCTACCGGGATAGTTTCAAAGGCCAGTTAACGATATCTGCTTTTATGGAAGAGGATGATGAGAATAACGGCGAACTGATACGCGCATCGCGGGGAATAATCTACCCGGCCCCGCAAAATCTTAATCTCGAAGCGAGTTTTGCAAAGGAAACATACAAGCCCGGCGAAGAGGCTTCAATAAACTTTGGTGTTACGGACTCGTTAGGGCAGGCCGTGCAGAGTGCCCTCGGGGTGGTCGTTTTCGATAAAGCGGTCGAGGAGAGGGCTAAAACCGATGATGCATTCGGCCAGGGGATCTTCGGCAGTTTTCAAGGGTATCTCGGTTACGGCGAGTCCTTTGGCGGCATCAATATCAAGTCCATAAATGATATGGACGTCTCGAAATCGATAAGCGACGATATGGAGCTCGTCGCGGAAGTGATACTGGCGGACGGCTATTATCATAGGAATAATTTTACGAGCGACAGTAACGAAACGGACGCAAGATGGGTCTATTCAGTGTATTTCAAAAACCAGTTCGATCCGATAGAGGCAGCTCTTACAGCAGTATATAAAACAAAAAATTTCGAGCATCCCCGCGATACCGCCTCACTTACGAAAATACTGGCCGCCGCAAATTTGAATTTAGATACTTTGCGGGACCCGTGGGAACAAGGCTATCGAGCGGTCTTCGGCGTAGAGAAAACGCAGGACACGGTCAGCTTTATGTCCGCGGGCGCGGACAAAACATTCGGGACCAAGGACGACCTGTCAGTTTCAACTGTGAACTTCATATACTTTACCCCGACAGGAAACGCCATCGATGCCGCGATAAAGAACTATCACAGCCGGACCGGCAAGTTTATTCGCGACGAGAAGGCCCTATTCGGGGAACTGGGCATTTCGAGTCTCACGGACCGTTACGACAGGCCGTACAAGATATTCTTTGAGGTTTCGGGCCGTAATTTTATTACCCGCATCCACAGCGTCGGACCCGACGGGGTGTTTTCCCCATATAACGGGTATGACGATTTCGATGTCTGGACCAACAAGACGAACTATTTTGCCGAAACCGAGACAAAGATCCTCGAAATATTGAAAAGCGCAAAGACGTTTCCGCGGGACGAAGCGGAGTTCAGGTCGGTCCTTCGCGCCGGGGGGGCGGATGTAGAGACATTGCTCGACGGGTACGGTGAAAAGGTATACGTGACAAAGCGCCAATTTTCGAGATATGCCGATAAGACCGTGATCGAGAACGTAACCAAATACGGCGACGAAAAGGTAGCGCAGCAGCGGACGACGATCATCCCGGTCACTCAGGAAGTAGTTACGTTCGAGATCCGCGGAAAGGGTGACGACAAGCGCGAGGGCAGTTCCGACGACGTAACGCTGGCGCAGTTTCTGCACGTCATCTCCGAACAAAGCAAGGACGATATAGCTCCCAAGCCGGCTTTTTCAAAAATAGCTTTTGTTGTTAGCGGCACTGGTTCGATCGCCGGCGCGGTCACGGACGCGAGCGGCGCTGCCGTTGCGAACGCGCCGGTCACCGCAACTAATGAAGAATCGAAACAAAATAGTAGTGCTACGTCGGATTCGGAAGGCAAATACCTGATTGCCAATCTCACCCCCGGAAGCTATTCGGTCAGTGCGTCGGCTCCGGCGTTCAGCAATTCGGTCCACCAAAATGTACCCGTAACGGCAGATGCGACCACCACGGTTAATATTTCACTTAGCGTGGCCAGCGTGAGTACGACGGTCGACGTTACCGCCGCCGCGGAAGAGACGTCGACGAGCAATAGTACTACCGCACAAATTACGAGCCTGCCCATTAATGGCCGGCGCGCGTCGAACTATGCCGGGCTCGCACCGGACCAACCCGGCACATCCGAACCGAAATCAACGCCGCGGCTGCGGGAATACTTCCCCGAGACACTTTTCTGGAACCCTGAACTGGTTACGGATATCAACGGCAAAGCCGAGATGAAATTCAAACTGGCGGATAATATTACGACCTGGAAAATGTACACCGTGGCATCCACCAAAAACGGCAAGATAGGTGTTGTGGAAAAGGAGATCATCGCCTTCAAGCCGTTTTTCGCCGATCTCGATCCGCCAAAATTCCTGACGAATGGCGATGAGATATCGCTGCCGGTACAAGTGAGAAACTACACCGAGAAGAAACAAAATGTAAATATCACCATGGCGAAGGCCGACTGGTTTAGCTTTTTGGGCGCGGAAAACCAGCAGATCGATGTTGCGGCGGGGAACTCGCGCAACGCCGTTTTCGGCTTCAAGGCAACGGATGTTGTAAAAGACGGTAAGCAGCGGGTAACGGCCATTGCGCAGGATGATTCCGATGCTATAGAGAAACCGGTGACCGTAAGACCGGATGGCGAGGAGATCGTAAAAACCGAGACCAGTGTTTTCAAAGGCGGTACGGCATTCGATATTAATTTCCCCGCGAATGCGCTGCCGAAAACGCCCAAAGCGGAATTGAAGATCTACCCCAACCTGTTTTCCCACGTTGCCGAATCGGTCGAGGGATTGCTCCAGCGCCCGTACGGCTGCGGCGAGCAAACTATCTCTTCCACCTATCCGAATTTGATGATCCTGAAGTTTACAAAGGAAGACAACAAACTGCGCCGGAAAGCCCTGGAGTATCTTCAAAAGGGATATGTACGGCTGATCGGCTACCAGGTCGCGGACGGGGGATTTACTTACTGGGGCGGTAAAGATACCGGGGATATAGCGCTTACGGCCTACGCGATTCGTTTTCTGCACGACGCGAAGGAATTTATCGAGGTGGATGAAAACGTGCTCGAGAAGGCGCATGACTGGCTGATCAAGCAGCAAAAGCCGGACGGGAGCTGGTCGAAAAAGTATTATTACGAAACGGCGGAAGACCCGAGCCGGACGAAGCTTCTAACTTCGTACGTTGTGCGGACACTGGCCCTTATGAAGGAGTATTACAAGGCGTCACTCCAAAAACCGATGGCCTATTTAAAAGCGCGCAATGCCGAGATCGACGAGCCTTATGCGCTGGCGCTCTACGGGTTGGCGTTGCTTGACACGGGCAATGTCGAAGAGGCATCGGAAATTGTTAAAAGGCTTGAGAAAATGGCGATCGTGGAAGGCAACGCGGTTTACTGGAAGCTGGAAACGAATACCCCGTTTTACGGCTGGGGGACAGCCGGCCGGCTGGAAACGACCGCCCTGGTACTCCAGCTTCTGATCCGCGAGGCGGGGGAGCGGAAAGAGGAAAATTCGGCGCGGAATGCGCTGATCTCCAGGGGGACGCTGTTCCTGCTCAAGAATAAGGACCGGTACGGCGTTTGGTACTCGACGCAAACGACGATCAATGTGCTCGATGCTTTTCTCGTGGCGCTGGCGCCCGGAAGCGCCGGGGCCGGGTCGGCAGAAAATATACAGGTTTCGATCAATGGCGGAGGCGTGCAGAGCTTTGCGGTTTCGGCCGATCAGATCGCGCCGCTCACTGTCGACCTCACGGGCCAGTTGGGTCCGCTCGCGAACAAGGTAGAAATAAAGAGCTCCGGCGGTTCGACATTGATGGCGCAGACGGTGGCCGGCCATTATATAGAGTGGAAGGATTCTGAGAGTGCTAGCCGGACCGTAAATCAATCGCGCGCGCTCAAACTGGACTACAAGTGCGACCGGATGAATGCCGCGATCATGCAGGACATAACCTGTTCGGTAGGTGCTGAGCGGGTTGGCTTTACCGGGTATGGAATGCTTCTGGCGGAGATCGGGACGCCGCCCGGTGCAAATGTCAGCCGCGAATCGCTGCAGGAGGCAATGGACGCGGACTGGAGCATCAGTCGCTACGACATATTGCCCGACCGCATCGTGATCTACATGTGGTCTAAAGCCGGGGGCACGAAATTCAATTTCAAATTCAAGCCGAGGTACGGGATAAATGCGCAAACTCCCGCGTCGAGCGTTTACGACTATTACAACCCGGAGGCTAAAGCCGTTGGAGCGCCGTTAAGGTTTGCGGTGAAGTAAAGGCCAAGAAAAGTCGTGAGCTATCGCTACTGGTTCTGACTTTTGATCTTTGATTGTTTGTTCTTTAAATTGCCGTTGGCTTTAGCCAACGGTTGGAGCTAATAAGTGACCGGGCTTTAGCCCAAATACAGTTCGGCTAAAGCCGGGTGGTATGTACTGCTTAACCGTCAGCTAAAGCTGACGGCAATTTAAAAGAACCAAAGATCCAAGATCCAACCACCCCGTCAGCCGAAGCGCGGCAGCTCATTCGGCGCCCGTATCTTCAGCGATATATAGATCTGGGAACTCCTGGGCAAGCTGCTCGCGGGGTTTAGAATCGATCTCGCCGCGAAGCGGCCGCGCACCGACGTTCGGCTTGAAGTTGCCGTTGTCGTCATAGAGCCGCCGATACTGCGCCGAGTTGCGGACCACTCCCTGGATATATCCTTTCGTCTCCTTGAACGGGACCGCCTCGACAAATTCGTCGATCTCGGCGGGCAGGTTCGCGCGCCAGGGCGGAACACGTCCGGGCCCGGCGTTATAGGCCGCCGCCACATATTCTATTCGCCCGAATTTGTTGAACTGATCGCGCAAATAGGCGGTGCCGAGCTCGATATTGAGCGCGGGTTGGAAAAGCGTCTCGGCAAATATAGTTGTTGTGGAGGCGCTGTATTTTTTTGCAACCGAGCGCGCCGTCGGTATCAGGAGCTGCATCAGGCCGTAAGCATTCGCCGGGGATTTAGCGCGCGGATCGAAAACGGATTCCTGACGGATCAGCCCCGCCACCTGGTACTGGTCGAGATTTCTCGCCCTCGCCCAGTTCTTGATATCCGTCCAGTTGATGAGGGGATAAAAAATAGCCCACTCCTCGCGCCCCATCTCCTCGGGAAACATCTGGGCGTAATCGGGATAGCTCTTGGCGAGGGCCAGCAGCGCGGCAACATTGTTGCCCTTAAAACGATAGTGCCGGGCCAGCGCAAGATTGATCTTCGGGCTGTTATTGGCGGTCTTTTTTGCTTCCTGGAGCTCATCGATGGCCCAATCGAAGAGGCCGATCGTGCTGAGTTCATCCGACTTTTCGGCGCGGCCGAGTTCGCGTTCCGTCGAAGTTTCCGGGGCGACAGTGATGGTCTTCAGGTTTGCGACCGCTTTCTGGACCTGCGAACTTGTATTGGCGGATGACTGGCACCTTCCCTGGCCGCGCATAGCGGCAATACGCTGCATCGCGAGATAGCCGTACCAATTCGCGCCATAGCGATACGCCACGCCGTCGTAAAGGGCGCAGGCTTCGGGGACCTTACCGGCGCGCTCGGAATCGCGGGCGGCCCAATAGCCGGCTTTGCCGCGGTTGGTCGTGTCCTTATCGGCATAGCGGGCCAGATGCTCGGTAAACATCTGCGAAGACGAAGCGAAATTCTTGCCGTCGTGTTCGAGCCAGGCCAGCTCGAACTGCGCCTGGGCGACATCCACCGAATTGGGGAAAGAAAGCGCGGCCGTACGCAGAAGATAGCTTGCTTCCGGGGCATTCTTTGCGTCGCGCGCGGCTGTGCCGGCCTCCATGAAGGTCTTCGGCGTTAGCCGGCCGGCCGGAAATTTTTGACGCATTTCATCGGCCGTCGCGCGGGCATTGGCCCAGAGCCGGGCCTTCGCATACCCGGTCGCCAGATTGTAATAAGCCTCTTCCTTTTCCCTGGCCGATGCGGGAATCCCGTTGAAAGCGTTTTGGGCCTCCGGCATTCTTTTGAGATTCGCAAGTGCTATCAGCCGCTTGAGCTGGACAGGGGGCGTAAGCGCGGACGGGAAACTCCCGGACAGGTCAAGGTAGGCTTTGGCGGCCTCGGCATAGTTTTTAGCCTCGTGGAACTCACCGGCACGGGCCGCTAGTTCGTCGCCGTTTTGCGGGGTCAGAAGCTGCCCGAGAGACGTCAATTTAGCTTGCGCCTCGGTCGCGGAACTCGACCCGGCCCCGTAAAAATAAACCCGGCGATACAACCGGAGCGCTTCAGCCTGGTTTCCCTGGACCTCATAAGCTTTG
>Ga0190272_10000528_pt1 | contig 19828 bp, 18 predicted proteins | sample Popmic504T_FD_133746 | JGI IMG/M metagenome (GOLD analysis project Ga0190272, IMG submission 133746) | Populus adjacent soil microbial communities from riparian zone of Shoshone River, Wyoming, USA - 504 T | ecosystem: Environmental > Terrestrial > Soil > Riparian zone | place: USA: Wyoming... | reverse complement strand
ATGGTCGCTCCACCAACGCCGATGGCAATCACACCACAAACCCGGCCAGGAATTTGTTAGCGAGCTGGTTACCCCGTTTCATACCTAGCAGAGCTGCCGCCAGGAGCAGGGCCTGGGTAACGCCCAGAAGATTGAGGGCAACCAGTAGTTTGGCAGAAGTTTCCATCCGGTATTATTAAACGCCCACCATTTACTGCCGCGGGACCTTGTCGAGGATCTTCGTGGTGTGCTCAGTCACACTCGATGCGGCAATGTGTTCAGAAGTGGCAGGTGGCAACAAGTCTCGCGTCGTCGCGGCTGGCCCAACACTTTCGGTCCCGCGCGTGTCCGGCTGCGCGAGGCCTTTCCTCCTGCCGCTTAGTTTGCTCTTCAGGACGACGCCATTAATGAAACTAAGAAATTGCCAGATGGAAACCAGGGCCAGAAAGACATAGACAACATAGATTATCGGCGGCGCCGACTTGCCCGTCTTTGCCTGTTGGCCGTCGAAAAAACCCATAAGAAAAAATACCAGCAGGAGGCTAAACAGTGCGGTCAAGAGATTGATTGATAAATTGACAACCAGCTGCTTCTCCGGAGTACTAACCCCCAGGATCTTACTCATCAGATAAAACGGATCGGAAGTATTAGCGAGATACTCGCCACAAGTTCTGCAATAGACGCCGGGTGTTTGGTCGCCTTTTCCACAGTTTGGACAAAACATAGCTAACTCCGAAACGGGGAACGATTTAGATCAAGGACTACCGGCCATTCAGGAAGAAGTAAGAGGACTCCCCAGATTTACGATCAGTATACGTCAAGAGAGCAAGTAGAGGTTGCGCCGGTGCCAGGTGTTTAGAGTACCGACTTTAGTCGGGTTCTTCCCAGGCATAAGCCGGCCGAAGTAAAAGGCCCGACTTAAGTCGGTACTCTAAACGCCGCTGACTAACCGTGCTCGTACGATTCCAATACTGGAAGCAGGGGTTAAGAAGAGGCAAAGCTTGACCGCTCACCAATAGAATCGCCGTATTTTTTGTAACAGTGACCCGCCAAAGCCTCTCCTGCCCGCGGCATGGCCATTGCTCCGAGCCAGCATTCTCAAAAGAATTGAATTTTGAGAGACAGGCAGGACGGCAAAAGGAGAACTGCGCATCATGGAGTCGCATTGGAAGTTTGGTGGACTAACGTGGACGGATCTGGGGAAACGTGTCTGGGGCGAGGTCGAGGAAGATGAAGTCTTCGGTCGAGCGGCGCAGCTTGCCTACTATTTTCTCCTTGCACTTTTCCCGCTGCTGCTGTTTCTTACGTCGGTGATCGGCTTGGTCGTGGGCTCCGAGACCGGTTTGCGCGAGAGCATGTTCAATTATCTCGGCACGGTGCTCCCCGCCTCCGCTTCGCAGTTGGTCAATACGACGATGTTCGAAGTCACTAACTCCAGCGGCGGCGGAAAAATTGCTTTTGGCATCCTCGCTGCGCTCTGGGCCGCTTCGAACGGTATGGGTGCGATTACGCAAGCGCTCAACATCGCTTATGACGTTGAAGAATCGAGGGCGTGGTGGAAGCAGCGTCTGACCGCGGTGGGATTGACGGTCGCACTCGCGGTGTTGATCATTTCGGCGCTCTTGCTGGTCCTCTACGGCGGCCGGATCGCAGAACATGTTGCCGTCAGCTTCGGATTCGGCGAGACATTTACCATGGCCTGGAAGATCCTCCAGTGGCCCATTGTCCTCGCCTTTGTCCTGTTTGCCTTCGGGTTGATTTATTACTTCGCCCCGGACGTTCGAGATCAAAAGTGGATCTGGGTGACACCGGGTGCAGTGATGGGTGTGGGGCTCTGGCTCCTGGTCTCATTCAGCTTTCGGCTTTACCTGCACTTCTTCGATTCATACAGCAAGACATACGGCGCCCTGGGTGCTGTCATAGTCCTGATGCTCTGGCTTTACCTGACCGGAGCAGCCATTCTGATAGGTGGAGAAGTAAATTCAGAGATAGAGCACGCCGCAGCAAAGGCCGGCGCGCCTGACGCGAAGGAAGAGGGTGAGAAGTCTCCCAACCAGAAACAAAAAACTTCGAAAGCGGCTTGAACTGATTGATGCGGCGGTTTTAAAGCGCCCGGCACATTTCCTTTCCCCAGGGAACGGCGACAGCCCGCAAGTAGGTTTGCCTGATCTCGCCAAAGTTCCAATCCCTGCGCTGCCAGATCGTACCGTCCATGTATTCGACTCGATTAATCACGGCCTTTTCCTGGATCGGCTTTCCGGAAACGATCGTTGCGCTGTTCACGTTGACTACATCGCCCGGGCCCGACAGGCTAAAGCCCTGAATCTCTTTCGCCTTGTTGGCATCTATTTTGACGGCGCAAAGAAACTGTCTCCGCGCCAGACTGCTTGAGTTTGCCGGATCGATGAACTGATATTCCCAGAACACGATATCGGCAACCTTGGGGCTCCCGTTTTGGACTTTCACCCTATAGGCGAAGCCGTCGACAGGCTTGGGGTCGCGCGTAGCCTGCACAGCCTTTTCAATTTCCGCGCTTCGAGTGTCAATGGTATCGGCAGTGGGATCCCTGGCTCCTCTCGACTGGTTGATCCTCATGTTTCGTTGGAAGTTTTTATCAGATGGATGCAGTGTTGAAGCTGGCTGGGTAAGTCCAGGTTCCAATTTCTCTGCCGGCTGGCGCCGCTTGGACCATTTGAACTCCACTACCGCCATTGAGGAGGTGTCTGGAGGTAAAGGGTTCTGTGGTGGCGAAGCAAGTAATGAGACAGTTGAGACTAAAAGCAAAAACAATGGGTTTCTCACGGGTTGCCTCCTTCCGGACTGTTTGGTCCGGGAATGTCTATTGATTTTCTCACCAACACTCCACTTTAGTGCGTGATCTCCAAGCCCAGGCCAGGTTCAATGAGATTCTGACTGCGGATGTGATTTCAGACCCGCTTCAGGGGAGTGAAAACGGGGCGAATTTTTAGTTGCAATTGACTTTCTGATGCGAAGGCGACTACGTGGTCGAAGACTAACAGAAACAGTTGAAAGCCTTCAACCTTTTAGGGGCTATGAGAGTTGTCGCGGGGTTAGTCAACTCTCGTATCGAACGCTATTCCAGATTCCCTGGACTACGCAAATGTGGAAAACAAAAAGGCGAGACAGCACACTCCGCCGCCGGATAACTCTCGGTTCTGCTGCTAACCGTCCCAAAAATCTGTGAAATCTGCTAAATCTGCGGATACCTTCTGTTCGTTAGAGCCGTTCTACCAACCACTACCTCCTTTCGCCGTCTCTTTAACTTTCTCGCCGTCTGTAATAAAGTCGCTCTCCAAACTTCAACCAAACGTTCACTTGTTCTAAAGAGGGAGACCTGATGAAAACGTCTCTGTCCGAAAACGTCCTGCGCGATGTGATGTCGCCGCTGACTCAGGCCAATAACGAATTCGCCACCAGATATCCGGGTGAAACAGGAAAACGCCAGCCGGTGCACACGGTTTATGGCGGCGCCCATCTATTCAAATCTGATTCAGCCCAGCGCCTCGGCGTGCTCGCGCGTCGTTCACTCGATCAGTTTGCCCCGGATTTTTTTGTTTTTGCCAACGCCATCGGCCTGCCTGGAGCCGGGCAGATATTCGACGCCCCCGACGAAGCCGACATGGTAACCGCGCAACTGGAATCGGAGCCGGAAGTCGCGCGCCGTGAACACAAACCGGCATGGCTGGCCCATACGATTTACAAACGCGTGAATGAGAAACTGCGCCGCGAGCCGGTAGAAGATTTCCGCATCGACTTTGAAGATGGTTATGGCAATCGTCCTGACGAAGAGGAAGATGGGCACGCCGCATCAGCCGCAACCGAAGTCGCCGAAGGTTTGGCAGCGGGCACCTTGCCGCCCTTCATTGGCATTCGCATCAAGACTTTTTCCGAAGAGCTGCGGGCGCGTAGTGCACGCACCCTGGATGTCTTCGTTTCCACTCTACTGGAAAAGTCGGGAGGCAAGCTGCCGGAGAATTTCGTTGTAACCCTGCCCAAGATAACGATCCCTGAACACGTCTCCGCGCTGGTAGATATCTTTGAACTGCTGGAAAGCAACACTGGACTGGCCGGCGGCTCGCTGAAAATGGAGATGATGATTGAAACCACTCAATCAATCATCAACGCCCATGGCAGCATTAACCTTCCCTTGTTGCTCGCCGCCGCGCGCGGGCGCTGCGTGGCCGCGCACTTCGGCACCTACGACTATACGGCGAGTTGCAGCATTACAGCCGCACACCAGCACATGCTGCATCCGGCCTGCGACTTTGCCAAGCACATGATGCAGGTCTCTTTTGGTGGCACCGGTATCTGGCTTTCAGATGGAGCCACCAATATCATGCCCGTCGCACCACATCGCTTTGCCGAAGGCGGCCCCCCCCTGACACCTCAGCAGATCGAAGAAAACCGAATGACTGTCCATCGCGCCTGGAAGCTCCACTACGATCATATCCAGCATTCGCTCGAGGGAGCGTTCTACCAGGGATGGGATCTGCATCCGGCGCAACTCCCCACTCGTTACGCCGCCGTCTATGCATTCTTTCTTGAGAGTCTGGATGCGGCTTCGGAGCGTTTGCGAAACTTCGTGGAGAAGGCTGCCAAGGCAACGCTGGTGGGCGACGTTTTTGATGACGCGGCCACCGGGCAGGGCCTGCTTAACTATTTTCTCCGCGCGATCAATTGCGGCGCGCTGACGGAGGAAGAGGCAATTGACCTGTCAGGGCTGACGATCGCTGAGTTGCGATCTGGTTCGTTCGTTAAGATTCTAAACAACCGACAGAACCTGTAGTTCACAGTTCGTGGTTGTGGCTGAACTTTGCGCATCCTTTGCGGATCTTGGCGCTCTTTGCGGTTATGTTGTGACGGAAGAAAAGACTAAGCGCAAGAGCGCCAGGGAGTCGCAAAGGCCCGCAAAGTCTGCGAAGCGTGAACTTAGTACTTATTGTACCTATTCCAGGAGGCGCACATGAGATTAGTCGTTACCTTGTTTCTGGTGACATTGTTGTTGGCAAACGTTTCGGGAATGCAAAGGCGTGGCCGGAAATCCACGGCTGGAGATCCTGAACTCACGAAAAAAATCCGTCGCTTCGCTCCAACCGTCTTAACCGCAAATATCTCACAACTCTCGTCCGGCGACCGCAAGGCGTTGAAAAAGATCATTGAGGCCGCGAAGCTGATGGACCCGCTCTTCATGCGCCAGGTGTGGAGCGGAAACGACGCGCTTCACCAAACGCTCGAGGCCGACAAGACAGTGGCGGGCCGCCAGCGTCTCCATTACTTTCTGATTAACGATGCTCCCTGGTCACGCCTGGACGAGAACGAACCGTTTATTGACGGCGTGCCTGCTGAGAAACCGAAGTATGCGAATTACTATCCCGAAGACATCACCCGGGACGAATTCAACAGCTGGGTAGCAGGACTGTCTGAAACTGAGAAACAGAAAGCGACCGGATTTTTCTGGCTGATTCGGCGGGCTGCGGATGGAAAACTAACCACCACGCCCTATAGCGAAGCCTATGCCGAGTTTCTCAAACCTGCGGCGCAGCTTCTCAATGAAGCGGCAGCATTAACAACCAACCGGACACTCAAAGACTTTCTCACTAAACGCGCGGCGGCCTTCGCCTCAGACGATTACTACGCAAGCGACGTCGCCTGGATGGATCTTGACGCGCCGATCGAACTGACCATTGGCCCATACGAAACCTACGAAGACGAGCTCTTCAGCTACAAAGCGGCGTTTGAAGCGTACGTAACCCTGCGCGACGAGGGCGAGACGGCGAAGCTGGCTCGTTTCAGCCAGCATCTTCAAGAGTTGGAGAACAACCTGCCGATGGACCCCGCCCATCGCAATCCAAAGCTTGGGGCCGCGTCGCCCATTCGAGTTGTCAATAACATCTTCGGCTCCGGTGAAGGCAATAGCGGCGTCCAAACCGCGGCCTTCAATCTTCCGAATGATGAGCGCGTCGTAAAAGAAAAAGGATCCAAGCGGGTGATGTTGAAAAACGTCCAGGAAGCGAAGTTTGCCAAGACCCTGGTTCCCATATCGCGGGTTGTGCTCAGTCCCGCCCAGCAAAAACTGCTCGCGTTCGACGCATTTTTCACTCATATCCTGATGCACGAGTTAATGCATGGGCTGGGACCGCACAACATCACGATCGGAGGCCAATCAACCACCGTGCGCAAGGAGCTGAAGGAACTCTCCTCTGCCATTGAAGAAGCTAAAGCAGATATCAGCGGGCTGTGGGCGCTACAGTTTTTGATCGACAAGGGCGTGATCGACAAACAGATGGAGCGAACGCTTTACACGACGTTTCTCGCCAGTGCTTTTCGCTCAGTGCGTTTTAGAATTACCGAAGCACACGGCCGCGGAGTGGCCATGCAGTTCAACTATTTGACTGACGAAGGCGCGATTGAAGTAAATGAAAAGACCGGGACCTTCAGCATCAATCACGCGAAAATTAAAGACGCGGTGCGTAAACTAACAAGTGAGATTCTTACGCTCCAGGCTGAAGGATCTTACGAGAAGGCGAAAGCTCTGCTGGACAAGTATGCGGTGATTCGACCGCCCATGAAGAATGCTTTCGATCGCCTGGGAAATGTCCCCGTCGACATCGAGGCTATCTTTCCCCTGGCAAAGTAGGACAGGCATTCCTGCCTGTCCATCGTCGGGAAGCGAATCTCTTCAAACCGCTACCAGTTCTGACTACGCTCTACGAATGAACTTGGCCGCAACCCAACCAAGCAGGACCAGGATCGCGAGGATCACCCAGTTGTAGCGATCGCCGTAGGAGACACCTGGAAAGTGGTTGCTGATCATGAGGAATACCACCGGCACGGCCATGAAGGTGTTTTGTTTGGAACGAAGTTTCGCCTGGTTTGACAAGGCATCGTCGGGCTTGCGGCCTTCCTTGATTGCCGCAATCATCTTCTTTTGCGCCGGCAGGATTCGCATCCAGACATTTCCAACCATGATGGTGCCAAACATGGCGCCCACATGAATGTAAACCGCCCGGCCGTTGAACACCTGCGTCAGGCCATAAGCGACCGCCACGACCAACACATAAGCAATCACCGCGAATGCTTTTTCATTCTTTCCCAGCGGCGACAGCATGATGAGATCGTAGATCAGCCAGCCCACAATCATTGTTCCCAGTCCTACGGCGATTGCTACGCCCGGACTGATCTCGGAATCTCCAATCAGACCTGACCCGCCGCCGATATAGTACATCAGCACCAGCAGCGCCATTCCGCTCAACCAGGTGGTGCCGGCCTCCCAGCGAAACCAGTGGAGCTTGCGCGACAGTTCATCCGGCACTTTCCGTTTTTCGACAACGTAAAAGCCGCCGCTGTGGACCATCCAGATCTGCGCCGGCGTTCCCGTATTGGCCATGGCCTTTTCTTCTTCAGTCAGGCGGGCGTCGAGCCAGGTGAAGTAGTAGGTGGTGCCTACCCACATGATGCCGGCAAAGACGTGTACCCAACGCAAGATCAGGTTGAGCCATTCGCTGATAGTTGGATCAAGATTCATATTTGGGACCGCGCCGGCAAAGCGGTGTAACGACGGCGCTGTGATTCAGTTTTATTCGCGGCTTGGAAGCGGAAGCAATGTTGTTGCCGCGCTTAAGGTTTTTTCTTGCTTAACTGCCGCGATAAGTTGAATAACCGTAGGGACTAATCAAGAGGGGCACATGATAGTGCTGAGCCTCGTCGTCGATTCGGAAAACAACTGTAACCTGCGGATAGAAATAGTCCTGGTTCAGACTCGAGAAATAAGGTTCGGTATCGAAGACCAGCCGGTAGGTTCCACCGAGAAGCGGTTCCTCTACCAGGAAAAAAGGTTTCACCCGACCATCGTCGTCGGTCCAGGCGTGGCTGAGTTCCGTCCACGTCTCGTCCGTATTCTGCATATCCAGGTGGACGGCGACACTACCAGCAGGCTTGCCGCGCGACACGTCGAGTATGTGAGTGGAAATGGTGCTCATTCCGAGTAATGGGAGCCTATCAGTCGTCCGTGGCAGTTGTGCAGGACAGTTTAGCACCAAACAACTGACAACCGACGCCTATCAACGTACAGACCTAACCTGTTAAAAGTTTTCTTAACCTTAGTTCCGTAATCTTTGCTTGCTCGGCGGCGGCGATGCGTAGTTCGATGCCGGCGGGATTTTCTAATCTGGCGCGCAGGATCCCGAGCATCTCCTGCGAGCTCTTGCCCGTGGCGCAAACGATGAAGATGTAACCAAACTTCTCCTCATATGCGCGATTCAACTCTGCCAGCGCCGTGACAGTTTCCTGAGCGGAATTCGCAATTCCCGATTGTTCCTGTTCAGACCATGCCCGGCTCTCTTCAGACACCTGTTGGGCCGCCTTCTGCTCGCCAATCTTTGGGTGACTGCGGAAAGCCTCCAGCCAGTCTTGCGGTTCGAGCGCCCACCAAACCCGATCAGCAGTTTCAATCATCTGGTCCACTGCGGTAAACGGACGCTCGTTAACCATCTCCTGCGCCCACTGCCGTGAGCCGCAGCATTTCAGGAATTCCTTCTCGGCGTCACCATGGCCCAGCGAATTCAACTGTCGAGGATCTGCCTGTAAGTTACGCATTAGAGAAACTCAAGTTCGCCGGCCACTCACTCGAAAGTTCCGTAAACCCGCAACCGGCTCACGCCACCGTCCGGAAAGATGTTGAAGCGCAGATGCGAGACGGTTCCCACATCGAGAACCTCTGCCTCAAACAAATGTCGCGTATGCGCCTGCAACTTCGTGCGCGGCAGCACGCTTTTCCAGTCAAGTGAAACCGGCAGGACCGTCCCCGCCGTCCGACATGCCTCCAGCGAACAGCTCTCGGGAAAATTACCCTTGAAGTAGGACGTATCCACCTCAAGGCGCTTGATCTGTCCCGGCGTGCCCAGTTTGATGGTCACCCAGTCGTGGCCCGGCCCACGCCGCCGCTTTGTCTCCCAGCCGTCACTCATGTTCGACGCGCGTCCGGGCATGATCAGATTATGCTTGTGACCGAAAAACATATCGCTACAGGAAAGCACCAGTCCGCCATTTTCTACCGCCGCCAGATCAAGCTCACCGCCGATGCATTTGTGTCTTGCCCAATCCGGAAACACTTCGCCATAGACTCTCAATCGCGCCACACCACCATCAGGAAAGATCTTGAAACGCAGATGGGTGGCGCGTTGACCGCTATCAATCGGAAAAGGATTCTGCGAATCACCGGCCAGATCCGATAGCGGCAGAATCTCGACCCACTCGGTCGCCTCATCCGTCAATTGCTCGACCTCGGGATGGCCGTCGATCGCACAAGCCTCGAGGGAACACTGTTCGGGATAATTGCCGCGAAAGAAACTGGTATCGACAACCACGCCGCGGATGACGCCGGGAAGGCCGAGTCGAATTATGCACCAGTCGAACCCCGGCGTGCGGCGGCGGCGAGACTCCCAGCCGTCCATCCATTTGCCCAGGTCGGTGTATTTGCCTTCGGCCCAGATCGGCGCACTCGCCTTGAGCAGATTCTCTTTCGGCGCAAAGAATTCATCATTGGCGAAGAGCACAGCGCCGCCCAATTTTTCCGCCGCCAGATCGATTAGTTCAGTGAAGTCCATCTGTCCTCAGCCCTCAGGATAGAACACAAAAAGGGTGCAACCTGTAACCGATTGAGGCACGTGAGATGACCCCGCCGGATTGTGAATAAAACTGCCGGCCGGGTAATCGCGCACACCATCGTTAAAAACACCAGACACCACGAAAACTTCTTCCGGACCCGGTTCGTGAACGTCGACTTCCTCCCAGCAAGCACCTGGATCAAGCTCGACTACCTGCGCCTTAGCGCCGGTCGGAGCCTGCCACAACGTACGCACGCGAACCGTTCCGCCAAATTTCTCTTTGACCTTCGCATTCTCAATTCTGGCCCACTCTACTTCCGGCATAAGCTGGACAGACACTCGCCGCCTGTCGCACCTCCCTATCAAATTTGGCCACAGGCGTTCAGAGTACCGACTTTAGTCGGGCCTTTATGGTTGCATGAAAAGCCCGACTAAAGTCGGTACTCTAAACACCTGACAATCAAGAGGTCACCACATGTTCCCATTTGTCTTCAGTAGAAGTCCGCCCGGCCCATCTATGAAGGCGCCGCCATCATATATCTTTCGGCCACGAAGAAAAGTTTTCTGAACCACGCCGTCAAGAACCCGCCCCTGATAAGGCGTTAGCTTGTGGCGATGATGCAGGGCAGCGCCCTCTACCGTAAATTGTTCATCGGGATTCCAGATTACAAGATCGGCGTCATAGGCGACATCGATCAAGCCCTTTCGACCGGAAAGACCGACCAGACCTGCAGGAGCGCTGCACAACCATCTCGCCAGGTCACTGATTGAGAAGCCGCGGCGACGCGCTTCGGTCCAAACTATTGGCAGGCGAAGCTGCAAAGAGGAAATACCACCCCAGGCCTGCAAGAAGTCACCAGTTTCACCGAGCTTCATCTCCGGGGGACAGGGAGAGTGATCGGAAACGACCATGTCGATGGTAGCGTTTGCGAGCGCGCTCCAGAGTTGTTCCCGGTTTTCGCCCTCACGAATTGGCGGGCAGCACTTGAATTCAGTAGCGCCGTCTGGAATCTCTTCGGCAGCAAACGCTAAGTAGTGGGGACAAGTCTCGGCCGTGATCTTCACGCCGGTGGACTTCGCATCGCGCAACATCGGCAAGGCATCGGCAGAAGAGTGGTGCACTATGTGGATGCGTGTGCCAAATTCGCGGCTTAACCTGATCATCAATTCGACCGCTTCGTTTTCGGCGGCGCGAGGTCGCGAAGCGAGAAAGGTTTGGTACTTGGTAGGACAGACATTCGTGTCTGTCCCTGATTCTTCTTCTACCGAATGACAGGCAGGAATGCCTGTCCTACTGATTGGACCAGGCACTTCGGCGTGGACGATAAGGACTACGCCGAGGCGGGTAAGCTCGGGCATTGCCGCTCGCAAGTCCTCTTCAGTGACGTTCGGAAATTCGTCAACCCCGGAATGGATGAGGAAACACTTGAAACCAACCACTCCGGAGTTAAAGAGAGCCGCCAACTCTCCGGTGTTGCCGGGAACCAGACCTCCCCAGAATCCTACATCCACCCAACATTGTCCTCGCGCTGCTTCAAGTTTCGCCTTGAAGCCGGCGATGGTGGTAGTCGGAGGAATCGAGTTGAGCGGCATGTCGACGAGCGTAGTTACGCCGCCGGCAGCCGCAGCGCGTGTGGCAGTTGCGAAACCTTCCCAGTCGGTCCGTCCGGGTTCGTTGACGTGGACGTGCGTGTCAACGAGTCCCGGCATGACAACCGATCCATCGTCCGTTTCGATGACCTCGCAACCGGCCGGAATATTGTCATACGACTCAATCGAGGAGATGCTCGCCCCGGTTATGTGGATGGACCGCGGCGCGATCGATTCAGGCAAGACTACTTGCTTAGCTCGAATGACCAGATTAGCAACTGGCATAATGTCCGGTATGGATCAACTAATGTCGCGTTCAGACAAACGACGGCGGTGGTGGCGGCAAATCTGGTTGGCCGGCGCCATCACTGAGACCGAAAACTTGCTCATAGGCCACCGCAACCGCGCCAAAAGTTATGGGCATTACCAGGAATGCTCCTACATAACACAACAGGAGACCAACGAATGATAGAAGTGCACTGAGCGCCATCAATCCCAACAACCCCACAAAGTTTGCCATCGCCGCTTTCAGGCTCAGCTTGACTGCATCAACACCAGAGAGGCGGCGATCAACAATCAGCGGGTAAGCAAACGTGAAGCAGACCGAGATCAAAATTACGACCGCGATCACCACGATCAGGATGATCCCCCAGAACCCAAAGAACCCAAGTACCACTCCTGCTTCCGGTTCGCGGCCGCCCCCGGCAGCAATCATGGCAAACATACTTATGTAGAAAATAATGTATGTAGGGATCAGGATTATGAACATGGGGATCATATGCAGCAGCGCCGCAATCAGACTCTCTCCAAAATAGTCAAAACCTTTGAAGAGATCTCCAAACTCTATGCGCTCCCCACGTCTGGTTCGAAACATCACCAGATAAATACCGCACATCATCGGGCCCATCAGGATCCCGAACGGCACCAGGCTGGCAATAATCATCCCCACTGCCGTAATTCCCAGAAACAGCCAGTATTGACTACTTACCAGCGCGTGGCCGGCTTTGAGGCATTCTATTGGCTTCACGACCCCGCGTCGGAATTCAATTGAGTCTGGAGATGCGTTCATGATTGGGATCCTTTCACTGGTTAGGTATAGCGCGACGAGCTTCTTGTTTCATGCCCGCCTTATTAATTAGCCACTGCAGCTTTCCTTTAATCGCTTCGGAATAAATCAATGCGCCCATCTGGTTTGGGTGACCGAGAGAAGCGTAACGGCAAATGAGCAGATGATCTTCGCGAGCTCGTTTCTCCTCTTTGGTTTCTTTAATCCCTTTGGGTTTCTTGAATGTTTCATTGCAACTCCTGACCCTGCTTTCCCTGACATCATCATTTGGTTTGTAGGCGGCGGTGCCAAAAGAAAGCGCCACTATCACTTTTCGAATCCCGGAAAGGTTGGTTGAGGCAAATACGAAGTTCCATAACAAAGTGTTTGCCGCTGCAAATGAGTGCTCGGGTGAAAACTCGATCTCCACAAACGTTACTCTCGGTGGCAAGCCCGTCGCTGCGAGTTCCGCGTTAACCCTATTGACAGCATCTTCCAGGTTGGCCGTCGAAACCTTGTACCACACCTCGGAAAGGGTTATCAGCCGGTCGCGCATTTGCCTGTCTGTCATCTGGCGAGCCTCAGGCTTGGTGCTATTTATTTTCTTTACCAACTGCCGGAGAAAGACATTGTCGTCGGTCTCAGCAGAAACGATGCGGTAATACCCTGTGACCATTACCTGCGCGTTTGGAAAGCTGCTTGTGATGCGCCGTAGCAGGGCGTGCATACCGGATAGGCATGGGGCGGAAATCCGTTCACGCAGGGATTCGGGCGAAGCCGTCGCATCCAGGAGCGTGCTCACGTCGACGTCATTTATGCAACCATCGACGAGTATCAACTCCACCTTCGCCCGCTCCTTTCCATAAAAATCGAGCACGTGATCGAGTTGCTGGTTAACTGTTGGAAAAGGAAGATTTACTTCGCCGTCATTCGACGTGAACCTGGGAGGCGTGGTTGCGGGGTTATCCAGGTGCGCGCCTGAGTGGGCCACTACCTTTTCAACCACCGCGCGGCCGGTTTTATCTTCAAGCCAGCATTTAACCCGCCACCAGAATTTTCGCTCCTGCTTCAGGCCCTGGCCCCACATTATTGAGTCGCCGAGCACGAGCATGTGCAATGGATCAGCTTCTGAAGGGCGAGACTTATTAGGGCAATCACCAAAGGCGGTGCCAGCACTCAAAAAAAATAAGACAGAGAGTCCTATCGCGGCAAGGAGTGCTTTCTTTGGGGGCTTTGCAGTCATCCAAGTCTCATAGGCAACTGCCGCAGGAAATCTTCCAGCAAATTAAGACTGACTTTGAGGCGATAGGTCCGCGTGGAGCGGATGTCATCGATTGGCGTGATCTCGCCGGCGAATTCATTCTTCGCTCGCTCGATTACATCTTGATCAATTCTTGCGCCCCTAACTACTGACTCAGTCTTCAGGCAGCGCAGTGGAACCGGCGCAACACTGCCCAGTGCGATTCGCACGTCGGCCACGGTTTCATTCTCAATTCTCGCCGTAGCAGCAAAGCAGGTCTTTGAGATTGCCTGCGCCTTTCGCGTACCCACTTTGCGATAGTAGTGATGCAGATCCTTTGAGGTGCGCGGAAGGCGAATCCGTGCCAACAGCTCATCCGGTCGGATGGTCATCTGCTTGTACCCAGTGTGAAAGCCCTGGTAGGGCATCTGGCGCGTGCCCCTTGTCGACACAAGTTCCAACTCAGCATCGTAAGCAAGCAGAGCGGGTGGTGAATCGGCCGCGGGAGACGCGTTAACGATGTTGCCGCCCAGCGTGCCGCGGTTCTGGATTGCGAGTCCACCGGTTTCGCTCGCTGCCTGGCAGAGCATGGGAAACTCGTCACGCAGGATTGGGTGAGACTGAATCTCTGTGTAGGTGGCAAGCGCGCCGATGGTGATCTCCGCGGCGCTTACTTCAATACCGCGTAACTCCTTCAAGTTCCAAATATTAAAATAGTTTCGGTGGGTCAGCTTTCCGGCTTCCAGCAGGACCATTATGTCGGTGCCGCCGGCGAAGGGCTTCCAGACGCCCGGCTCGCGCGCCAGCAGATCCAGCGCATTGCTCAGACCCTCCGGCGAAACCAATTCATAAGCTGGGACAAAGGATCTCATTTTGCTTTCGGTTGAGAAGGCGACCAAACTCTCCGCTGTTCAGCGGTTCCTAAGTTGTTTTTCTCAGGCAGTTTAGCCTTTTGTAACGAGAGACAGAGACGACGCAATTGAGACACGCGTTTCAAGCGTGCAGTGATCGCACTAGCCGACATATCAACTTGTTTCGTCATATTTCCTCGCCTCTCAATGCACTTATGTCAGCCAGATCCTGTTTACTTCTTCGTAGTTGCTTTAGGTCAATCAACCCATCGACTGAAACGACCGCAAGTTTTCCGCCTTCCCATTCTGCTATCAGTCGAGAATCCCAGGCAGACGCAACGGGAGGCGTAACCAGCAGCAAATCCAATGACAACAACTCGCCGTCCTCGGGATCAATCTTCGACATTCGCCGGATCTCTACTGCACCATCTGCAAAGCTCATGTCTTTGCCGCGAACGTTGTAACCAAGAGTCTTCGCAAGCGCAAAAACCCGATCCAATGAATCCGCAGGGATCATCAAGTCGATATCAATGGTGGCACGTGCTCGACCATGCACTCCCATCGCCATCCCGCCGCACAGCGCATACTCGATTTCATGCTCATCAAGGGCCGCGACCAACCCACGAAGCTCCTCAAGGATATCTAGCATGACACTAAGTTTGCTTCTGACACGACCGCACGACGGATTCGAAGATCTTCATATAGCCCGTACAGCGGCACAGATTGCCGGCAAGACCGGTGCGAATGTCGGCCTCAGTAGGATTCGGATTCCGCTCAAGCAAATCCACCGCCGCCATCACCATCCCCGGCGTGCAAATTCCACACTGCGCTCCACCGCAATCAATGAACGCCTGTTGCACTGCATGCAATTGAGTCCCGCTAGCCACACCTTCAATCGTCTTGATTGAAGCGCCTTCAACCTGGGCCACCGGCACCAGACAACTGTTCACCATCGCGCCGTCGATCATGACGCTGCACGCGCCACACTCACCCTCGCCGCAACCTTCCTTGGTTCCGGTCAGGTGCAACTGTTCGCGTAACACATCCAGCAAACGCTCCATGGGGAAAGCCTGAAACGTTCGCGCCTCGCCGTTAACCGTACAGTTGATTTCCGACTTGCCTGCCACTCAAGATTCCTTTGCTTTGTTTTCTGCGAATCTCTGCGATGACACCTTCCCTCTAAAAATGTGCCGGGGATAGGTCGATGTTCGGGTCCTCAACAATTCTTTTCTTAAAACATACGGCGTGACACTGCCAGACTTGCCACAGCTCTTTCTTCGTTGTAAGAGTCAACGAACAAGGATCTGTTTCGCTTTCTTCTATGAGTTCACCGCAAAACAGACAAGGACCGTTGAATTCCACTGCGACATCTGGACTCACTTACTCAACCCTTCCATTAGCGCTTCCGGCATCAGCGGCACGCGATTGAAGCTAACGCCGGTTGCGTTTTCTATCGCATTCAGAATTGCCGGGGCCGCGCCGTCCATCGGCAGCTCACCAATTCCTTTTGCGCCTCCCGGTCCATAAGGATAAGGGTTCTCTTCAAAGTAGACCCGAATCGGCGGTATATCAGCCGGCGTGGGAATAATGTAATTGGTCATCTGGTTATTGATCATGCAGCCACCTTTCCAGACAACATTTTCGAAGAGCGTAAAACCAATTGCCTGCGCCACACCACCTTCGATCTGACCGACCGCGAGCACCGGGTTAATCACCTTGCCCACTTCCTGCAGCGCCACAAAGTCGTCAACGTGAACCTCATAAGTCAACGAGTCATACGTAATCTCCGCCACATAGACCGCCCAGGCGTAAGTTCCGTAGGCATCGCCCTGATACTTCTCGTCGTCCCAGACGACATTCGGTGGCGCCTGATACTTACTGAAGACTTTCAGCGGACCAACACTCTTGATGTATTCCCGGCAAGCCTCCTGAAACTCCGCCTGACTGTAATCTTCCTTCAAGCCGCTGCCAATGAGAGTTTGCTTCAACCCAAGCACGGCAGACTCAACTAACTTCCCCACCACCATGCAGGTGCGCGACGCGACCGTTGGTCCACTATTGGGGACATTTGCGGTATCGGGCTGGCCAACTTCAATCAAGTCAGCGTTGACCCCGAGAGCTTCAGCGGCGATCTGCGAAAAGATCGTGTTTGTTCCCTGTCCAATCTCCGTGCTGGCGGCCAGAATTCTCACCCGGCCTTCCGCGGTGGCCTCAGCTCCGACAACTGACGCCAGGTACACCTCGCCCGAACCGGTGAAGCCCGCGCCATGCATGAACGAGGCAAAGCCAATCCCTTTTCTCTTTCTGGCGGAAGGGTCCTGAAGCGCGAAGCGTTCTCGCTTTCCGTGGTAATCGGTCAGTTCGAACGCGCGGTCGAGCAGTTGGTCCATGTCGACCTTCTCGCGAATTATCTGGCTGGTAGCTGTCGTCTCTCCCTCATGCACGAAGTTACGGCGACGAAAATCGTCAGGCGTAAGCCCCACTGCAGCGGCAACTTTATCGAGGTGACGCTCCAGGGCAAAGATGCTTTGCGGTGCCCCGAATCCTCTAAACGCTCCGTGCGGCGGAACGTTTGTAGCCACTGCGCTCGAGTGAATTCGAACGTTGGGACAATAGTAGGGACCGGCGGCGTGGATCGTTCCGCGCGAAAGCACCACCGGAGACAGCGTGCAATAGGCGCCACCGTCTATCACGAAGTCGATCTCCATCGCCAACAGCTTTCCATCTTTAGACACTGCCGTTTTGTGACGCGTGCGTGATGGATGACGCTTGGTGGTAGCCACCATGTCTTCAGCACGGTCGTAGATGATCTTCACGGGCTTGCCGGATTTCCACGCCAGCAGCGCGGCGTGGCCGCCGAGCAGCGACGGATATTCTTCTTTGCCACCGAAGCCGCCGCCGGTTTCAGTTTGAATGACGCGGACTTTTTCTTCCGGCAGATTGAACAGTTTCAAGAGTGCTTTATGAACGTAGTAGGGACACTGCATTGAACCCCACAACGTCACGCCCGCTTCCGCGTTCGCGATGGCGATTACGCCGTTGTTCTCAATGTAGAGTTGCTCCTGGGCGCCGGTCTCATACTCGCCTTCGACAATGAAGTCGGCTGCGGCCCAGGCCTGGTCGACATTTCCCTTATCCACCAGGAACGATTTGAAAACGTTATCTTCTCCCCAGATGATCTGCTTCTTATCTACCGAGTCTGCGAGCGTGAAGATTGGGGTTGACTCTTCTATTTCGATGCGCACATTTCGCCGCGCTTCTTCGACCAGGTGCTTGTCCGGATGGGCAATCAGAAGAATAGGCTCTTCAGGATGATTTACAACTTCATCGGCGAGATAAGGCTGGTCGTTGAGTAGTAGTGCTACATAGTTTTGCCCGGGAATGTCGTGGATGTCTTTTGCGGTAACGATCGTGAACTCCGCCCACGGAATGTCGCCTTCGAATGAAATGCTTTTTATGTGCCCGCGCGCGACTGGGCTGCGCACGGTAGCGCCATGAAGCATCTCGGGAAACGAAATGTCATCTATATACAGCGCCTGGCCGGTGACCTTCTTCCGGCCCTCTTTGCGAGGGGCTGATTTGCCGATTAGGTGATTATTTGTTTTCGCACTCATGAGACATGGCGATCCCCGAGCAGGCTCAGTGCTTTGGGTCGTGGAGGCCCGGCATCTTCTCTTGCGTAACCCTGATAAGAAAGCGCAATGCCTCGTTTACGGCGTCTGCGTCGGGAAAGATTTCTGCTACGTCGGGCTCCAAACGTATCGTGCCGCTAAAATTTTTTCCGTCCCGAGCCAAGCTTTCTAACTCGCAGGCTCCGCAAATCGTACTCCGGTCGAAGCTCGTCATCTATATCTCTTTCAACTTTCTTCATATGCTTCTCGTTCTGTCGGGGCAGCCTTTGCGTGATCCCATTGAAAAGTCACAGGTTACATCTTAACACCCTTGTTAGAATACCTGCCGCTACAAGATTAGGGTCAACATTTGGAGGATTCCCTTTGCGGAACTTTGCGGCTCATTGCGAACTTTGCGGTAAATAAACCTTAAACACTTAACCGCAAAGAGCGCGAAGAACGCAAAGTTTACGCAAAGAGTTGAACTCACGGCCTGGCAATAACCAGCGGGTTTGCTTCCATCTCTCGCCGGTAAAAGACACGCGGGCGCTGAACGCTACGCTTCTCAGGCTCAGCTATGTTTTGTTCGCCCTCGGTAAACGCTATCCCCAGACCGATGCCCCGGCCCTGGTTCATCTTAGCTTCCTGCATTTGCGGCACGCGCTCAGTCGCGAAGTCGAGCCACTCGCGCGCACTCAAGACGCCATCCTTTGGCTCACTGTCGGCGACCGCAGTTTTCAGTCCTTCTTCTAACAAGGCATAGGTCAGCAGCCCATGCCCGAGTTGCGCGGCTTCGAGCGCCGCCTGGTAACTCTGCGCCGCGGTGAGGATGTACATACCCTTTTCGTACGCCAGCTGCGCCAGACCTTTTGAATTCATGGGCCCGCGCCGTTTCTCCTCAGCTTCGAGAGCTTGTCCGGAGTTGCAGGCGTCGATGATCAACAATAGATGGCCAGCGTCGAGACCCTCGACGGCCTGTTCCAACTCAGTATCTGAAATGCTGTGCGTCAGGATCGTCTGCAAACCGCGCTCATTCAGCCTGGTCCGTTCGCCTGTATAGCCAAGATCGTGCGGGATTAGATAGAAGCGTTGCGCCTGCGCTGTGCCATGACCTGCGAAGTAGATAATCACCGTGTCTTCGGGCTCCGCACGCTTCAGACCACCGAGTGCTGGGGCTTCTGCTTTCAACGTCGGGGGCCCGGGCACACCAGCCAGCCGGTGCAAGGCCGACAATATGTTCGCTTTGGTCGCGTTCTCATTAATTAAAGGAACTACCTCGATGCGCTCAAACTGGGCCACTTGCTTTTGCCTCAGGCGCACATCATCGCCGAACGATTTCGCATCGGCCACGGCATACTTCAAGTTGTATTGCGGATTCGCGTATTCGTTGATGCCAACCGCAATGATGTAGGCCGTGCCGGCGCGCTTCAGACTCTCCGCCCCAATCAACGGCAACTGCGCGTCTTTACTCTTGACGTTGTCTTTGTTGAAAGCGTAGGCCGTCAGATGATTCGGACCGGCGGCAACTGTGATCTCTTCCTCGAGGGTGACAGCGGGTTTGCCACTCAACACATCACCGTGCCACACCTTGACCAGCGAACCGTTGCGAAACAAACGCACATCACGCGCGCCCGTGCCTTGAGGATTATCCTTGTCCGCTGGTGCATCGCTGACGTCGACCTTCACTTTGATTGTGCGAGCATCGATCGGGCCTGTGGTTGCTCCAGCGACTGATAACTTTACCGTTGGTTGCCGGCGATCTTTTTTGGAAACGTCCTGGGCTACTTTTGGACGCTTGCCGGCGATGATATCTCCCAGCAGGCCGGGGTAGTAAAACTCATTGAAGAACCACTCGATCGGCGCGACGTTGAAAGTGTCCTGGTTGT
>Ga0190272_10000527_pt1 | contig 19833 bp, 20 predicted proteins | sample Popmic504T_FD_133746 | JGI IMG/M metagenome (GOLD analysis project Ga0190272, IMG submission 133746) | Populus adjacent soil microbial communities from riparian zone of Shoshone River, Wyoming, USA - 504 T | ecosystem: Environmental > Terrestrial > Soil > Riparian zone | place: USA: Wyoming... | reverse complement strand
GGGAGGTCGGCCGGCGGCACCTGAAGTTCTCCACCGGCGGGCGGCCCCGGTTCCGGCGTGCGGGCAGTCTGCGGGCGAGGTGCTTCATCAAGGGTCTTGTTGGCGACGGCGACCAGAGTCACCAGGCCCCCGCTGACCAGTCCACCTGCGAGCAGCACAGCAATCGCGGCCTTGCCGGCAGATTCAGAGCCAGCACTGACCACGCCGCCAAACCCACGTGCCCGAGGGGCGATCACCGAACGCCCTCCCTCCGCTGCCGGGCTGTTGGCCCGAGACTGCCTGTCGGGGTCACCGAGGTGATGCAGTCCTTTCGGTCTATCTTGCCGGTGCATCAAGCACTCGCGGCCCCCGCATCCGGGTGAACCATCGAACGGGCGATGCATAAATACTGTGAGTAACTATATCATCACACGCCGTGATCGCCTCGCCCGCAACCCAGCGTGGGGAGGACGATCTTCAACCCTGCGAGGTCGATGATCGACATGGCGAACGGCCGACTCAGGACGGAGCAGCCTTGCGGCCCACAGCCTCTGCCTTAGCGCCCACCGCGAAGCTGAGGTAGTCGAGCGATCCGACGAATTGGTCGGACGTCGCGCTCAGCGACTTGCCCCCCACCCGCAGCGGTCGAGTAGTCGAGATCGAGCCGACAGTGCCTGGACTGGTCGTGCGCACACCGTCGACAGTCACCCCAAGCTCTGAGCTGGTGCGCCAGCAAGCCGCCGTGTGCCACCCGCCATCGTCGATGCCGGTCACCGGCGATGTGACAAGGGCGGCCCCCGACGAACCCCTAAAGCGGCACTGCACCGAACCGGTCGAAGGCTGCAGTTGCATCTTCCATTGACCGGGATCGTTGAAGAACCCCTTCTGCGCGATGTTGGGGGTATCACCGAGCCCCGCCAGATTCCCACCCACTCGGAAGACCGCGGTTACTGCGAACTCGCTGGCGCCAGGGTTCAGATCACTCTTCGCCGGGCTGTTTCCGAAACTTGGCAGGGCGAAACTGACTGCCCCTCCGTTGACGCCGCTGGTGACGCCGCTCGCGCTTTCCCACGCGCCGTTCAAGGTCAGCGCATGTCCCTTGCCCGTGGTGTCACTCACAACCCCGGCAGGGGCAGCGTCGAAGGTGTACTCGAACACTTTCTTTGCGGGAGGCGCTGCCAAGGTTGCCGTGGCAGGAAGTAGGGCGGCCGACAACGCCGCAACCGCCACCAAGAACCCCGAGGTACGCACCCGAGCAGGAAACCGGCTTGTGGGGTGGTGGTCAATAGTTGGCATCGATCCGTCCCGCTTTCGGGTGAGTCATTCGGCGCTTCGTAGTCGAGCCGTCGCAATCTGCTAGATAGTCGTGGCTATCCGGACCGCAAGCGGAAGCACTGGCATGACACCGTGAGCAGATGACGAGTCGGCCCACCACCGGTCTGCCGCTATGGACCGCACTCGGAATCGTCTACGTGGTGTGGGGCTCGACGTATCTCGGCATTCGCGTTGTTGTTGACGTCGCCGAACAACCGCCACTGTTCCCGACGGGTGTTCGATTCATCATTGCCGGGGTGGTCCTTGCCACCATCGTGCGATTTCGCAGTGGAGCCAAGCATCTGAAGATTCCGCCTCGCCAAGCGCTCTCGGCCGTGCTCCTGGGCTTTCTCTTCCTCTGCTGTGGTGTTGGAGTCGTCACAGTGGCAGAACAGACCGTCCCTTCCGGGCTTGCTGCACTGCTCGTCGCGGCCATGCCGCTCTGGGTGGTACTGCTTCGCACTGGCTTTGGTGGGGAACGCCCTCATGCGCGTACCTGGTTCGGCACCATCGTCGGCTTCGGCGGTATCGCAGTGCTGGCTCGTCCAGGTTCGCAGGGCGACGTCGAACTCTGGGGCGTATTACTGGTGTTGCTCGCCACCATTTGTTGGGGCTTCGGCGCCTTTATCTCGGCCCGCCTTCCTCTTCCTCAGGACGCCTTTGTCACGGCTGTCTACGAAATGATTGGCGGCGGGGTGATCCTGCTGGTCGGGGGAGCCGTGGCAGGGGAGTTCGCTGACTTCTCACTGGGTGCTGTTCCTGCGAGCGGGTGGTGGGCGTTTGCCTACCTCACGCTTATTGGGTCGGTCGTCGCCTACTCAGCCTTCGTCTGGTTGCTCGAGCACGCGCCAGTTTCGCTCACTACCACCTACGCTTACGTCAACCCCGTCGTCGCCGTCATGTTGGGCGCGCTCATTCTCAGCGAGCCAATAACTGCGGCGGTCGTTGTGGGCGGCAGCCTGGCAGTAGTGGGTGTCGCGCTCGTCGTGAGTGCCGAACGTCCTACCGCGCAAACTCAATAGCTGCATTGACAAAGGCGTCGTTGGCCGGCGGCTCAGCGACGGTAACCCGCACTCCATCGCCGTCAAAGGGCCGCGCAACAATCCCACGCTCCTCCAGGTATTGACCAAACTGCGATGCCCTGTCCGCCAGGGGCAGCCAGACAAAGTTGGCCTGTGAGGCGACGACCTCTACCCCCGCCGCGCGAAGTTCACCGAGGACGCGCTCTCGTTCGTCGACAAGGATCGCGACTCGTCGCAGCAGTTCGTGTTCGTTGGCCAACGACGCCAACGCCGCGCGCTCAGCCAGTGAGCTCACACCAAACGGAAGTTGGGCTTTGCGCAAGGCAGTGGCGATGCGTGGGTTGGCAACTGCGTAGCCCACGCGCAGCCCGGCGAGCCCGTACGCCTTGGAGAACGTGCGCAGGACCATCACGTTCTCATAGGCCCGCACCAGTTCAAGCGAAGGCAAACGTACCGACTCGTGGACGAACTCGACGTACGCCTCGTCGATCGCAATAAGCACATCAGAGGGAACTGAGGCGATGAGTTCGGTTATCTCAGCTTCAGTAACCACGGTCCCAGTCGGGTTGTTGGGAGTGCAGACCACGAGCAATCGAGTTGTCGGCGTTATCGCCCTCGCCATCGCCTCGATGTCGTGAGTGAAGTCAGACCTTAGGGCGACCTTGACCAAGGTCGCACCACTCAACTGAACCAAAATGGGGTACGCCTCGAACGAACGCCAGGGAACGACAACTTCGTCCCCAACCGCCGCGACGGCAGCAATGGTTTGCGCAAGTACTGCAACTGATCCGGTGCCCAATGCGATGCATTCTGGCGGCATGCTGTGTCGCTCAGCTAGCGCCGCGACCAAGCTCTCGCTGGAAAAGTTCGGATACCGGTTTACGTTGCTGGCCATATCGGTGATGGCGGCAACAACACCAGGCAGCGGCGGGAACGGATTCTCGTTGCTCGAGACTTTGTATGCGCCCTCGGGTGCGACGGCCCCGGCCCGGTAGGCGGGGATGGCGTCCAACTCGACGCGAGTCCGGGGACGCGTTCGGGCTGGCTCACTGTCTGCGCGTATTTCACCGTGGCTCAATGAAGGCACCTCCATGGCCAACCTAACGCCCGCCTTACGCTGCTGGGGTGACCGAGGCAGCCAGTGAACTTCCGCCGCTTGGTCGCGCCCACCAGATTGATAGTCGCCGTGGCATTGGGTATGCCATGGCCATTGCCGGGGCTTTGGCATTTAGTGTCAACGGCTCTGTCTCGAAAGTCACCCTGGAGAGCGGCGTTGATTCCCTGAGTTTGGTGCTGTTGCGTTGCGCCGGGGCAACGGCTGGATTCTTCCTACTGGTCCTGCTCATTGAACCGCGGCGCCTGCGCGTGAGGCGACAGGAATTGCCTCTGCTCCTGGTGTACGGCGTCATTGGCATTGCGCTGGTGCAGTGGCTCTACTTCGTCGCCATTGCGCGTCTCCCCGTCGGCGTCGCGCTCCTGCTTGAGTTCACAGCTCCGGTTCTGGTCGCACTCTGGGCCCGCTTTGTGCAGCACCAAGATCTGGGGCGCAGCGTCTGGTTGGCACTCGGTTTGTCGCTGGCAGGGCTCACCCTGGTCGCGCAAATTTGGGAGGGCTTCAGCCTCGATGTGGTGGGCGTGGTGGCCGGGCTCGGGGCGGCGCTTTCGTTGGCGACTTACTACATCGCTGGCAAACAAGCGATGACGAGCCGCGACACCTTGTCCCTGGCGTTCTGGGCCTTTGTCATCGCCACCGCGTTCTGGACAGTGGTTCACCCGTGGTGGACGGTGCCGTGGGACTTAATGAACGAGTCTGTTGCGCTTCCCGGCGGCCTTGAAGCCACCGTGCCGGTCTGGGGGCTGATCGCCTGGATCATCGTGCTAGGGACGGTCGTCCCGTTTTTGCTGGTGTTGGGTGCGCTGCGTCACCTGCCCGTCACCACCGCTGGCATCGTCGGCATGGTGGAGCCGGTGTTCGCGGGAGTCGTTGCCTGGATCTGGCTGGGCGAAACTCTGACCCTGACCCAAATTGTCGGAGCCGTCATTGTGCTGGTCGGCATTGTGGTGGCTCAACTGGCGACCATCTAGGCACCGCCTAGGACACGATCGCGCGAACTCGGGAAGTTCGGTTACTCGTTGGCACCTTCCGCGGGGCCAAACACCACAATCAGTTGCAACGTCTCGGTGACGTCGATAAATCGATGCTCCTCGTTAGCGGGGACGAACAACACCGTTCCAGGGGTTACGTCGACCGTGGCGGCCTTAGTTTGAAAACGGGCGCGGCCGCTCACCGCAACATAGATCTCGTCCTCTGTATGAGGCACCTGCTCGTCAATCTCGCCTACCTTGAGTACATAGAGTCCAGTCGAGAGATCCGCAGAGCGCTGAAACTCAAGCCATGGCTCTTTGGTCTCCAGGCGCTGCGCGTCGATTTCTTCCACGGTGTAACGGTTCATGGCGTCCCTTCGTCTGGTGGCTCGTCACTCAGGATTCGGGTCACCTCTGCCGTCGAGGTACCCAGACCGCCCAGAGTAATTTCATCCCTTGCCTGCAGCCGTCCGGTCTCACGGTCGAAGTAGAGCACGGTAAATGTCAAGGGGGTGGGATCTTCAGATTCCAGGGCACGCAAGCCAGCGCCACCCGTCGATCCCTGGACGAGCAACTCCGTGTCGTCATCCAGCATCTCGTCGCGGCGCTCGTGCACATGTCCGGCAAGCACCAGGGGAGTGCTGTCCGCCAGTGCCTGCGCTGCGGTCGGATCGTGCACGGCGACAACATCGGGCGGTTCTGGGAGGGTCTCAGCGATGCGCGCGAGTTCCTCGCCTTGCGCAACGAGCACTTCGTCAGCGGTGTCGGCGGTGTCCTTGTCGGGAGTGAATCGCGGATCGCCCGATCCCAGGAATGTCAGACCCTCCACCTCCACTGCCTCGCCGTCGAGAACAATGGCGTTGGAATTGGCAGCAATGGCCGACTCAATGGCCGACGAGTCGTGGTTTCCACGGATGTAGATGTACGGCACACCGAGGGTGCCGATCGGATCGAGCAACCGGGCCTCTGCCACTGTTCCCTGATCGGCGATGTCACCGGTGTCCACAACTACATTGACGTCGTACTGCTCGACGATCGTCCGCATGATGGGCCACACATTCGGATTCAAGTGAATGTCCGAAACGTGCAGGACGCGCACGGTGCCCGGATCTGGCTCGAAGTTCGGCAGCGAGGTAATCGTCGAGGAGAGCTTGGAAACATTGTCTACGAGTCGGGCCAACTGGTCGCCGTACTTCTCGAAGTCGTTGACCACTTCGTCAGCAGTGCCCACAATGCGAGGAACGTAGACGAGTAGCCCGGAGTAGTGCGGCTGGGCAAGCGCGCGGTCGTTCCAGGTGAGGGCGGCCATCCCCGCTGTGACCGCGAAGAGGGCGAGCACGGTCGAGCCACAAATCACCATGAGGCGCCGCGAACGCCACACGAGCAAGGTGGCGAGCAGTGCCCCGAGTGTCGCCACCAGGACCGCACGGATGTAGGTACCGATCACCAGCGACCGAATGTCGGCCAGTACGTCTTCACGGTTGGCTACGGATGAAGCTCCGTTCAGCAATCCGCTGGTTGCGTCCGAATCGATTCCCTGGATCGTCGCGGTCAGCTTCAGCGGCCCGTCATGACTGTCGAGCGTGATCGTGCCCAGTGGTGGCACCTCGACCACTGAGTCACCAGTGAGCGATGGGGTGACGGCTGATGTGACGATGAGCGGCCCTACCTGTTCGGTGCGCTCGCCACCAAGGAGTAGGCCGACCCAGGCCCCCACGAGCGCCACGACCGCAATCAGCGCGACGCGACCGACCTTGCGCCACCGGATGTCGGTATTCAGCCAATGGCGCGGCGATCCACTCAGCTGACCGTCGCTACCTTGGGACATACCTACAGTGTGACAAGTGTGATCTACTCGCGGGCTACTCAGGGGCTACTCAGGGACATCCCATGTGAAGCGGTGCGTGTGGATGTCGAAATAGACGAAGGATTCGGCGGCCCGGACGCCATCGATGCTTTTGATGTGGTCGTTGACGACCCCGAAAAGCGTGTCGGTATCGGGGCACACCACTTCGACAAACATGTCGTACGCGCCAGCGGTGATCACGACGTAAATGACTTCGGGGATGGTTCCGATGACGTCGGCTACGGCGCGAATATCGCCGTCGACAGTGACGCCGACCATGGCCATCACCGGCAACCCCAGCTTTAGGGGATCGGTGACGGCCACGATCTGCAGCACTTCGGCGTCAGTCAGCCGCTGAAGCCTTTGCCGAACGGCCGGAGCCGAAAGGCCCACACGCGCGGCGAGATCTGCGTACGACATGCGCCCGTCGGACTGTAGAGCGCGGATGAGCTCTTTGTCAGCGGCATCAAGTGAGTACACGGCGTCCATGAATGTGGGCGGCGCGGCTACGCGAAGAGCTCATCGATGGCATGCGCAAACACCTCGGTGTGTCTGTCGACGTCGCCTTGACTGGTGCTTGGACACATGAGCGCCATGTTGTGGAAGGGCGTCATCATGATTCCGCGGTTCAGGGTGTACAGATGGAGGTACTCATCGAGGTCGTCATCTCCCGCAGCGGCAGATTCAGTACCAGTGCGTGGGGCGGGTCGTGCGAATCGATACTCAGCACGTGCACCCAACTGACAAATAGTCCACGGAACATCTGCTCGATCGAGCGACTTTTGCACGCCGTCGGTGAAGCTGGTTGCCAACGCAACCATGCCCACAAACGCTTCATCGGTAAGCACTTCACCTAACGTGGCACGGCCTGCTGCCATCGACAACGCGTTGCCCGCCAGTGTTCCACCAACTCCTCCGACGTCGACGAGGTCTGCGTCAGGATGCGTATTGATTTGATCGGCAAGCGCCTGCGAAATGCCATACGTGCCTATAGGTATGCCGCCAGCAATGGACTTACCAATGACCACGATGTCTGGGCTCAGGTTGTTGGCGAGGGTCATCCCGCCGGGGCCGGCGCTGAAAGTGTGGGTCTCGTCGATGAGCAACAGCGCGCCGTACTTGGTGCACAACTCGCGCAGACCCGCAAGGAAACCTGGCTCGGGAAGCACAATACCGATGTTGGTGAGTGCTGGCTCGGTGATGACGACAGCGACGTCTCCGTGCGCTAGCGCGCTTTCCACCGACTCCAGGTCGTTGAACTCGGCAACCCGCGTGGTCTGCGACGGATCCACTTGCGGACCGACGTTGCCTGGTCGTGCCATCGTGGAGCCGTCGGGGGCACGCACCACAACTGTTTCGTCGACGCTGCCGTGGTAGCAGTATGAAAAGGCAAGCACCTTGGGCCGACCGGTAGCTAACCGGGCGAGCCGAAGCGCCCAGCGGTTTGCGTCAGTGGCGGTCAGTGCGAACGACCACAGTGGCATCTGGAAGCGACGAGCCAGCTCCTTGCCAACCCACTGAGCGTCCTCTGTGGGCAACATGGTGGTGAGACCACCGCCGACTTCGAGTCGCTGCTTGATGGCGGCCACAGTTGGCGCGGGTGAGTGACCTGCCATCGCCCCGGTGTCTCCGAGCGCGAAGTCGATGTAGGTGTGGCCATCGATGTCGCTGATGCGATTGCCATGGGCTTGGTCGAGATAAAGCGGAAACCCACCGGCCCACTTGGTCATCCAGGTCATGGGGACACCCCCGAAGAGGTTGGCCTGTCCGGCGCGGTAAGCGGCCGCACTGCGAGGGTTGGCCGCCGCATAGGTCGAACGCTCGCGCGAGATGAGGGAGGCCAGTTGCTGCCGATCGAGAGTGCTCATGATGCGTACCTTTTCCGCGCTTGTCGCATTCGCTAGGGATGGAATCTATTGTCTAGTGACGAAACTAGCGTCGAAATCAAAGTCAAGCAAGGCCGCTGCGGTTGATTTCTAAGGTTGGTGGATCCGATGCCATGATCAGTTCATGAGCACTCAACCTGCCGCCCACTCGCTAGACCCGCCGTTTCGCGTGGTGTTGGTCTGTTTGGGCAACATCTGCCGCTCGCCGATGGCGGAGATTGTGCTGCGCCGCAGCTTGACCCGACTGGGGCTGGAAACCCAGGTGGTCGTCGATAGCGCCGGAACTGGCGGCTGGCATGCGGGTCATCCGGCTGATCCGCGCACCGAGCGGGCTCTGGCTGCTCGGGGCTATCCGACCGGGCACACAGCACGACAGTTTGAATCCACCTGGTTTAACGAGCGGGATCTTGTCGTCGCCCTCGATAAGGCCAACGAACGTGACCTGCGAAGGCTCATGCCTGAGCAGCCACGTGCGAGCCTTCGCCTCCTGGCAGAGTTCGATGCGGACGCGGTGTCCCTGGAGATACCGGATCCCTACTACGGGGACGCCGACGACTTCGACGCCGTCCTCGCACAGATCGAACGATGCTGTGAGGGTTTGACGGCGTTCATCGGGGAGCAGGTACGCACCCATCGGTAGCGCCAGCAATGCCGGTGCAATAAAACGAGTGGCGTCTGCGCCAGATGAGGTTTACCGTCTGGGACAACGAGCAGGAAAACAGGCCCGATGAGGAGGTGTGGACATGACTGTCGATGTCACACGCACCAATACCCGCCACCTCATCCACCTGCCCGGCTAGCCAATCAGCGCCGGGCTCGTCGAAAGTGACCAAGCATGGCCTCAGCCTTTCTGTTTGCCGTCCCCACTGACGCGCACGACGTTTCCCCCGGAACACAACTCGCTCGAATCGCGCGGGTGCACCGCGGCGCGGTCGACGTCATCACTACCACTGGCGAACAACGCGCAGAACTCTCCGCGTCGGTTGCAGCCCAAGGAGCAGCGGACCCCTCTCTGCTCCCTTGTGTCGGGGATCTCTGTGTCGTCAGCTACCCACCTGAAACTCGCGTTGTCGATGTGTTGCCCCGCAAGTCGGCGGTAACGCGGGCATCGGTAACCCCCGGCAGCTCCCACCGGCAAGTGCTCGCTGCAAACGTTGACGTCCTCGCGGTCGTCGAGCCGCTGAGCTCGGCTCCCACACTTGGACGCATCGAACGTTTGCTGGCACTGGCGTGGGAGTCGGGTGCAGCTCCAGTGGTCGTTCTCAGCAAAAGTGACCTCGACCCCGATCCAGACGAGTGGGTGCGGGAGGTGTCCGTCATCGCTCCCGGTGCACCAGTCATTGCCGTCAGCCAACGCACTGGGCTTGGTATTGACGAGCTCCGGCAAGTAGCTCAGCCCGGTGCAGTACTTGCCTTCGTCGGCCCTTCGGGCGCGGGCAAGTCGACGTTGGTCAATGCCTTGGCTGACTCCGAGGTGATGACTACTGCTGAGATTCGTGACGATGGGCGCGGACGTCACACCACCGTTCATCGCGAGTTGATTGTCTTGCCCGACGGCTCGTTGGTTATCGATACTCCTGGCCTGCGCAGCATCGGCTTGGCAACCACGGAGGCCCTCGACCACGTGTTCAACGACATCGTCGAGCTTGCCGAGCAATGCCGATTCAATGACTGCGTTCACGAGACCGAGCCCGGCTGCGCCATTACCGATGCAATAGAGACCGGCGAACTTCCAGAGCGTCGCCTGCAGAGCTGGCGTAAGTTGCAGCGCGAAGCGGACTATCAAGAGCGACGTACGAACGCTCGTCTGCGCGCCGCTGAACGAGACTTATGGAAGCAGCGTACGAAGGAAATGCGACAGCGAGGTAACCGCCCCTAGCAATACCCAAACGATCCCGGACATGGGAATGCGGGGGTGAAGCGGCATTAGCCGCCCCACCCCCGCGGGCCTTGCTCGTCGCAGAACTTATGAAGGGTTGCTCGGGCCAGAAGAGCTACCACCGGGAGTACAACCGGTGACCCAGAACACCTTGTGCTTCACATCGGCGCCCTGAGAACCGTCGTTGTTGACGGTGAGCTTGATGTGGTAGCCCTGAATCGGGTGAGCCTTGTATGCGCCGAGGAGGTTCCTCAGGTCATACGTCGCCGAAGCGTCGAGTCCAGCTTCTGACCCACCACCGGCATTGTCGTCCTCACCGATGAACACGTTGTCCTGGAGGACTACACCTCTGCCGCTGGGTGGCTGTGCCTCGAACGTGACGTCTGAATACAGGTCACCTTCATCGAAGCCGTACCAGTCGACCTGAAAAGTGCAGCCGACATGCGGCTCGTTGTTTGGGTGGTCGTCGAACGCGACGGCGTCAATCTTGACCGTGCCGTTGTTGCCGGGTGGGTTAGCGGCAACTGCACCGTTCAACGGCACGATTGCGGCGGCCATCAGTGCGGCGCCCCCCACGGCTACCAGTGTCTTACGACGGGACATGCGTTCCCTCTCTTAGCCGCTGGGCTCCGCCCAACGGTGTTGTCATCAATGGGGCCGCTCCCCCGGTCACTGAAGGTGACAAACGGCCTGCCTGCTTGGCTTTCCAGCACTAACAGTGACGGCCGCACGAGGAGAAATCCGGCAATCACCCGGAGACCCCACGATTGGTGGGCGCCCAACTGGGTGACCGACGGGACCTTGGACGTGGGCCGTGGTGCTGCCGTGCTGGGGGATAGATTCAGGCAGACGTTCGTCGTCAAGGATCGTGATACCGAGGATCGGAGTTTCCATGTCGGACAACACCCCAGCCGCACCGTCACCGTTGGAGCGACTGCGCGAAGACTGGGAGCGAGCACTAGTCGTCGTGCCGCATCCAGACGACATGGAGTACGGAGGAGCCGCCGCGATTGCGCGCTGGACCGGACAGGGCAAGTTCGTCGCCTATTGCCTGTTGACCAGTGGCGAGGCAGGCATCGACTCGATGTCACCTGAGGTGGCCCGGCCCCTTCGCGAGGAAGAACAGCGTCGGGCCTGCGCAGCCGTCGGGGTCGACACTGTTGAGTTCCTGGGCTTGCCCGACGGTCAGTTGGAGTACGGCCTGCCGCTGCGCGCGGCGATCGCGGCGTCTATTCGTCAGCATCGACCAGACATTCTCATCACGGTGAATTTCCGCGAGACGTATGGCGGCGTGATGCTCAACCAGGCGGATCACATTGCCGGTGGACGTGCCGCCCTCGATGCAGCTCGGGACGGTGGAAACCGGTGGGTGTTTACCGAGCAGCTCGTCGACGGTCTTGGGCCTTGGAACGGAGTCAAGGAGGTGTGGGCCGCGGGTTCACCGAACGCCACCCATGGCGTCGACGTCACCGATACCTTTGCCGCCGGGCTCGCGTCGTTGCGCGAGCACAAGGCCTACCTCGAGGGCTTGGGTCCAGACGCGGGTGACCCGGCAGAGTTCCTCGAGGGCTTTGCTCGCCAAACCGGGCAGCAACTCGGCTGTGCCCTGGGAGTCAGCATGGAAGTCCTCCCCCTCCAACTCTTCTAACCCCTCCCTCTCCCTCTCCCCTCCCCTCCCGCCGACCCCGGCTGAACACCGCGAGAAGGACGCCTTCATCACTCCCCGCATACCAAAATCCGCCCTCTCAGCGCGAAACTGAGCGGCTAGTTGGTCACGAACATCACCGTCGTGAGCAGCGCAACGCCGATCGCGCAGACAAACGCCCGATGCGCGGTGTCCTGGGTCTTGATGGACGACAGCCCAATCAGCGTCAGAGCGGCTACTGCTAGCAGCACAGCCGTTGGCAGCGCCCAGCCCTCAGGCTCACTCATCACCGTGACCAACACAGACGACGCGGCAAGAAGCGAGAAAGAGACAACGGCGGACCGTCCTAGGCCCAACCGCTGCGGGAGGCCATCGATGCTCGACGCGCGGTCATGCTCGAGATCGGGCAGGACATTGGCGAAGTGCGCACCCACACCCAATAACCCCCCAGCCAACATTTGCCACCACGGTGCGAGGTAGCCAGCGGGTCCGCTCAACGTAACGAACGCGGGAAGCGCACCAAAACCGATTGCATAGGGAAGCCATGACCAGACGGTCGGTTTCAACCACACGTTGTAGACCCAACCGCTGCCAACGAGTAGCGCATGCGCCAGAGTCGCCGGCCACCCGTTAGCTAGCGAGAATCCAGTACATGCAAGGACCGCCACGACCGAAATCCACTTGAGGAGCTCCGGTGAGACGACTCCCGCAACCGTCGGCTTGTCGAGGCGGTAGGCGTGGGCATCACGCTGGGCGTCCAGCCAGTCGTTCGACCAACCGATCGATAGTTGACCCAACAGGACCGCGATACCGATGAGCGTGGTCCGCAGCAGGGAATGGTCGAGGCTTACCGAGAGCAAGACAGCGATCAGCGTGACAACGAGCGTCGGGCCGGGGTGACAGGCGAGTATCAGCCCCCGCACGGTCCGTTTCACAGGGCTGAGTGTGCCCTAGCGTTGGCCGCCGCTGGCCGCGCCCGCCTCACGCCTTGAGCTCGACGAATTCTGGCTCTTTCCCGCCGTAACGAAGGGCGCGGCCATAGAGGGCCAACGCCGGTGCGAGAAGAACTCCGCCGGCTAGCAGCGCGGCACGTAGTCCGAACCCAGTGCCGATGGCCCCAAGACCTGGTCCGCCGACCACTTGCCCGATCGCATCCGCCTGGCCGGTTGTGGAGATGACCGTTGCTCGCACGCTTGAGTCGGAGATCTGCTCGTTGATCCAGGTGTCGTACACCGGATTTATCAAAGAGCGAGTGGAGTAGTAACTCCACATGGCTGCCGCCGCAAGGGCAAAGTTCGACGAAAGGGCGAAAGCCACCACGGCGAGAACTTGCAGTGCCGTGAACGTCATGAGCAGTTGCGCAAGACGCTGCTGTCCGATGCGCTCGAAACGGCGAACGAGGTACTGCGAGGCAAACAAACCCAGCAACATTGATACCACGCCAAAGAGTCCAAACCACACCACTGGGTCCAGATCCCCCAGACTCGGTAGACCAACTTCCCTAATGAACTGGGCTTCCCACAATCGGTCGAAACTTTCGGTGGATGCTCCGGCGAAGAAGGCGATGCCCATGATGAGCATGAGCATGGGATGACGGCGTACGAATTGCCCTCCACTTCGAGCGGTTCGGGCCGCAGCAGTCCAACTACTGCTGGCACCTCGATCTGGCCTTTGGAAGTGGGCCTCGGGCATCTTCCAAGCAGCGAACAACGCGAAAGCGATAGAAACGACGCCACCGACTGCGATGGCCAGCGGCAGCTGGACACTGGCTAAGGAGACACTGGCCACCACACCAAGAAGTCCGCCGCCATAGCCCCATTGCTGCCCGCGCGCAAAGACGCGTCCAACGTTCTCGACGCCTACCTCGTCAGTGATCCATGCCTGGTGCGCCCCGCTGGTGAACGTATAGCCGAGCCCCCACAGGGCATATGCAGCCAGAATCACACCGAACGTGGCGGTCGACGCGATGAGGATGGAGGAGACACCCATCACTAGCCATCCGATGATGAGCGAAAGCCGCCGGCTATACGTGTCCGCGACCACTCCGGTCGGAATCTCGAAGACGAAGACGGCTATTTCCATGGCCGTTCCCACTAGGACGAGTTGCAGGGGATTCATCCCCACGTCTTGGACGAAATAGACAGCGGCGACCGTAAATGACGTGGAGTGAGCCAGCTCGAGCCAGAATTCGCTGGCGTAGAACACTGAGGTCGCACGCACCCTCAGAAGATAAGAGTCTTTGCACTACATGTCGCCTGAGTTATGCCTTCACCGGGTCCTTACCTGGCATCGACGCGGTTCCAGTGGCAGGCTGACGCGGTGAGCCCGTCTGCAGCATCCTCCTCGCGGGACAAACTGTTGCCCGAGCGGCGCGTACCTCTCGGTGGCGTGCGCGACATGATGGTGCGTCGGACGCTGCCACACCGTGAGCTTCCAACTGTTGGGGCTTGGTGCTTTCTCGACCACTTCGGTCCCGAACGCACAGCCATGAACGTCCTACCGCATCCGCACACTGGCTTGCAGACAGTCACCTGGCCCTTCTCAGGCGACATTCACCACCGCGACAGCTTGGGCAGTGACGTCATCGTTCAGCCCGGTGCCCTCAACCTCATGACGAGCGGGCATGGCGTGGCGCACTCGGAGGTCTCGATAGACAAGAGCCAGATGCTTCATGGATTGCAGTTGTGGGTGGCGCTACCGGATTCCGTGCGTGATGGACCCGCCGACTTCCAGCACATCGCTGAGTTACCGGTCGTTGCAAACGGTGGGATGCACGCAACAGTGCTGGTTGGCGATCTGCTCGGCCAGCATTCACCGGCTGTCACCCACACACCGCTGCTCGGCGCTGAAGTTCGCCTGGCACAGCAGGGCACCTATGAGATCCCCCTTGCCGAGTCCTTTGAACATGCGCTCATGCTTATTGAGGGTGACGTCACCGTCACCGGACAGCCGTTAGCCGCCGGCCCGCTGCGCTATCTCGCGGAGGGGCGGTCTTCCGTCGAGTTCACCACGACTAACGGCGCACACCTGCTCCTTATCGGTGGAGAACCCTTCGAAGAGGAACTCGTGATGTGGTGGAACTTCATTGGCCGCACGCACGAAGAGATCGCGCTAGCAAGGAGCGGGTGGGAGAACGCCGACGTGCGGTTCGGTCACGTCCTCGGCCATGGAGATGAACGCATCCCGGCTCCCGCGCTGCCCGGTGTCCACCTCAAGCCTCGTCGTCGCGTGAGTCAGAGTGGCGAGCGCTAGTCAGTAGTTCCAGCACCTCGTCGTCCCTTGTTGCTGAGAAGTCTTCGTACCAATAGCCCACGGCCTGAAAGTGTCTCGGTGTCTGCAGCGCCACTTGTTGCACTGAGACATCGCTGAACTCTTGCTGCCATCCCCTTGGAGCGACCGGAACAGCGATCGTCACGCTAACGGCTCCTTCCTCGCTAGCGACCAAGCATGCTGCTCGTGCGGTGGCACCGGTTGCCACGCCGTCGTCCACGACGACTACGTTGCGCCCAATCAGAGGAAGCTTCGCGACCTTGGCTCGCACTTCGGCGGTGCGTTGTTCCAGTTCGCCGTGCTCAAATCTTTCAACTGTGTCGATGTCGGCTGAGCGCAGCCCAAGACTGTTCACCAGCGTTTGGTTCAGTACCCGGACGCCGTCCTCGCCGATCGCACCCATGGCTAGCTCTGGATGTGAAGGCACTCCAAGTTTGCGAACGATGAGTGCATCTAGTGGGGCGCGTAGGGCAACTGCCACCTCGTAAGCAACCGGGATGCCACCTCTCGGCAAACCCAGAACCACCGGAGTATTGAGTTGCAGCCTGGCCACTTCAACAGCCAGCCGTCTCCCCGCGTCTGCTCGGTTTCTGAAGCGCATCACCATCACCACAGTCATTGTGACGGACTCCGGCAAAAGTCAATGGCCCCGATCCTTGGCATCCAATAGCGTGACGTTTGACGAACAGGAGGGTGATGTATCCCAAGGCGCAAGGCGAGCGACTGCCATATGAGTCGGTTGCCTCGCATGTGCGTCAGCGCATCGAGAGCCATCTCGCGGCACCTGTGGCCCGTGTGACGAATCAGCCCTCCGGATTCTCTCCTGGCGCGGCGGCCCGGCTCGTCCTGAAGGACGGAAGCAGAGTCTTCGTCAAGGCGGCCTGCAGTGTGCCCAATGCCGAAACTCCAGAGATGCATCGTCGAGAGGCCCGTGTCGCGGTCGCCTTGCCAACTGCCGCGCCGGCGCCCGCGCTGCGCGACTTGTTCGATGATGGAGACTGGATTGCACTGTGCTTTGACGACGTCGACGGGCGCCATCCTGCGGAACCTTGGGACAAGGAGGAACTCGACAGAGTCTTGGCTGCGCTGGCGGACCTGTCGGATTTGCACGTTGCGTCCCGCGCTCCCCTGCTCAACCACAATCCACTCGATGGCCTGGACTTCTGGCAACGGGCAGCCGGTCAGACTGACAAGGGTGGCTCTTTGCCCATTCCCGGTGATCCCTGGATTCGCACGAATATCGAGCGCCTTGCGCAGCTTGAGGCACTGGCACCAGCCGCGATCGAAGGCGATTCACTCCTACACGGTGACCTTCGCGCGGACAACATTCTGCTGACGACATCTCAGGTATTTCTGGTCGACTGGCCGCACGCCGCCCTAGGGGCGCCATGGGTAGACCTCGTCCTGCTCCTTCCGAGTGTGGCGATGCAAGGTGGACCTCCGCCTCCTGAAATCTTCAATCACCAGGCAGTGGCAAAGGCGGCTGATCCCGCAGCCGTCACGGCCGTGCTGGCCGCGCTCACCGGCTTCTTCCTGGTACAGGCGGCGTTGCCGCCACCTCCTGGTCTCCCGCAGCTCCGGTCCTTTCAGCAGGCCCAAGGCGAGGTCGCCTTGCGTTGGCTGAGACACCGGACAGGATGGACGGCATGACGACAACCGAGACACCACGCGTCGCCCTCTCGGGTGGAACCTCCATGCCGGTTTTGGGCTTCGGAACCTGGCCCATGAGGAACGCCGAAGCCGAACTCGCGGTTACTGGGGCCGTGAATATTGGATACCGCCTCATCGACACGGCCTTCGCCTACGGCAATGAGCGTGGCGTGGGCAATGGTCTCGCTGCGAGTGAGATCCCACGCGATGAAGTGTTCGTCACGACAAAGTTCAATCGCGAGTGGCATGGCGTCACGAAGGTGCGCGAGTCGGTTGAGGGCAGCTTGAAGAAACTCAAACTCGACTACCTCGACCTCCTCCTCATGCACTGGCCCAACCCCGCGCACGGCAAGTACGTCGACGCTTGGGAGGGCATGCTGCAATTGCGAGAGGACGGGCTCATCAAGGCAGCCGGAACGTCAAACTTCAAACCGGCGCACATCGACCAGATGCTCGCGGCCACCTCGCAGGCACCCGAGGTCAACCAGATTGAACTAAGCCCACTCGTCACGCGCACCGGTCCGCGCGAGTATCACGCCCGCCACAACATCGTCACGCAGTCATGGAGTCCACTCGGAGCCGGCAACGAGTTGCTCACGCTTCCCGTCGTGCAAGACATTTCCAAGCGGCACAACAAGTCAGCGGCGCAGGTCGTGCTGCGCTGGCACGTCCAGTCGGGCCTCAGCACGATCCCCAAGACGAGCACTCCGGCGCGGATGAGGGAGAACTTCGACATCTTCGATTTCGAGCTCGCTGACACTGATATGAAGGCGCTCGATTCGTTAGACGAAGGTGAATCGGCGGCGACCGACTCCGACGAGTTCGGTCACTGAGTCCAGCGCTCAGCGACGACGACCAAGCACCAATGCCGCGCCTCATACACATCAACGGTGTTCCCGGTGTCGGGAAATCCACGATGAGCGCTCGCTATGTGCACGCCCATCCGGGCACGCTCAATTTGGATGTCGATCTCCTGCGTACCTTCGTTGGCGGATGGCGAGAGCAGTTCGAGGCCACTGGGGAGCTCATTCGTCCCGTCGTACTCGTTGCCATCACCGAGTATCTAGCGGGTGGGCACGACGTCGTGTTTCCGCAGCTACTCGTCGACAATGACGAGATCTCAAAGTTCGAGTCCGCTGCGACCAGGGGTGGAGGTGAGTTCATCGAGCTCGCACTCGTTGGTGACCTCGCCCTTTCCTTGCAGAGGTTCCACGACCGCGACGGTCGAGACAACTGGACAGAGTCGGCGTTGAGGCTTGTTGCCGAAAACGGCGGCGACGAGCTGCTGCGGGAGTATCAGCGCGCGCTCGACCAGACCCTCAAAGTGCGTCCTCGCTGCCACACCATCGACGCGTTTGCGAGAAATGTAGATGACACATACGCAGCCGTCGTCGCGTCAATCGTCAACCGCTGATTCCTTCACCACCAGAGGCCCCGACAGGGTGGAATTTGGTACGTATGGAGTGATGAAGGCGTCCTTCTCGCGGGGTTAGTGGTTGGTGTGGATGAAGCTAGCTGTTGGCCATATCGACGAAGCGCGAATAGTGGCCCTGGAATGCGACCGTCACCGTCGCCGTTGGGCCGTTTCTGTGTTTAGCGATGATGAAGTCGGCTTCACCGGCACGTGGCGACTCTCGTTCGTACGCATCTTCGCGGTGGAGCAACATGACCAGGTCACTATCCTGTTCGATAGATCCACTTTCACGAAGGTCGGCGAGCATTGGTTTTTTGTCGGTGCGTTGCTCTGGACCACGGTTGAGCTGGCTGAGTGCCACGACCGGCAATTCAAGTTCCTTGGCCAGCAGCTTCAACGCACGCGAGAACTCCGCGACCTCTTGCTGACGGCTTTCCACGCGCTTACCGCTGCTCATGAGTTGTAGGTAGTCGACGACGACGAGCTTGAGATCGTGGCGCTGCTTCAATCGCCGGCACTTGGCGCGGATTTCCATCATCGTCATGTTGGGTGAGTCGTCGATGAACAGCGGCGCACTGGCAACCTCGCTCATCTTGCGCGCCAACTTGGTCCAGTCGTCGTCGCCGAGCGAGCCGGTACGCATGTGATGCAACCCCACACGTGCCTCCGCCGACAGCAAACGCATGGTGATTTCGTTGCGCGTCATTTCTAACGAGAAGATGACGCTGGTCAGGCCGTTCTTGATAGACGCTGAGCGCGCGAAGTCGAGGGCGAGCGTGGACTTACCAAGACCGGGACGGGCGGCCACCACAATCAACTGGCCGGGGTGCAACCCGTTGGTGAGTTGGTCGAGGTCGGTGAAGCCAGTGGGAACGCCCACCATGCCGCCGCCGCGAGAACCGATGGCCTCGATCTCGTCGAGGGTTCCCTCCATGATTTCCGACAGCGGTAGGTAGTCCTCGCTGCTGCGCCGCTCGGTGACCGCATAGATCTCGGCCTGCGCGCGATCGACGGTTTCGTCGACCTCGCCGGTGTCGGCGTAGCCCATCTGCGTGATGCGCGTGCCTGCTTCAACGAGTCGCCGCATCACGGCGCGCTCGGCCACGATGCGGGCGTAGTAACCGGCGTTTGCGGCCGTTGGGACCGAAGAGATCAGCGTGTGGAGGTAGGGCGCGCCGCCAATCCGTCCCATCTCGTTGCGCTTGGCCAGCTCTGCCGAGACCGTGACCGCATCGGCCGGCTCGCCCCGACCGTAGAGATCGAGCACGGCCTCGTAGATGGTCTGGTGGGCCGGTTTGTAGAAATCGACCCCGCGCAGCACCTCGACGACGTCGGCGATCGCGTCTTTACTCAGCAGCATGCCGCCAAGCACGCTTTGCTCGGCCTCGAGATCTTGGGGAGGGGTGCGTTCGAAAGCGGTAAAGGCAGTGTCGATCGACTCATCGCCACGGGCGGGAAACGGAGCGACGGTCACCGGCACCTCCTTGATCGGTCTACCCCGAGCGGGGACATGGCCGGCGGCTGCCGATCCATACCGCGTTCTACCGGCCGGGTCTGACAGCACCAAACTCCCCTGTTGATGGGCTGTGGATGAACTGTTGACGACCCTGGCCCTGACTGGGCACGACGTTGGGGACGCAACTGTGGATAGTTGACCGTTCATCGGCCAGCTGTCCGGCCGCGGGCCACTGACCTGCCGCTTCACCCGGTGAGGTTCTCCACGTGCTGTGGACAGAATTCGAATCAGGGAATTTCGCCTACTGAGACGCGCTCCGGCGCGCTTCTGCCATCCGCCCCGTCCGGATCGACTCGGCCACGTCATCCATGTCCCGGACGGCCCGCG
>Ga0190272_10000526_pt1 | contig 19849 bp, 18 predicted proteins | sample Popmic504T_FD_133746 | JGI IMG/M metagenome (GOLD analysis project Ga0190272, IMG submission 133746) | Populus adjacent soil microbial communities from riparian zone of Shoshone River, Wyoming, USA - 504 T | ecosystem: Environmental > Terrestrial > Soil > Riparian zone | place: USA: Wyoming... | reverse complement strand
TCGCACCGCTTCCAGTTTGAATTCTCTTGTAAACTGCCTTCGCTTTTCTGACATGTACACCTCCTTGGCCCGAAGTATGATTCCGGACCTTTCTTGGTGTCCACAAAATCGAGGCAATTCCACGGAGGTTGCACAGAGAAACCAACACAATGATTGTTGGGCATTTGCTGTCGGCTGATTGCTGTTTACTGTCTACTGTTTGCTGTCTACCGTTTGCTGTTTGCTTACTCCTCCATGAGCAAGAACCAACGCATCCCTGATTTTCAAATTAATTTCGATTCCGGCGGCTTGTTTGCGCGGCGGCGAGCGGAGGTGCTGCCCGACGGGTCCTACTTGTTTGAAGATGAATTGGAACTCGGCGGGTTGGTTACGACGACAATCATCACCTGCGCGGCGTGGCTACTCGAGCTTTACGACTTGCGCTCTGGTGAGGTGTTTTTTACCAGCGGCCGGAAACACGTTTGTCCAAATACCAAACGCTTCGGCGTTCTCTATCCGCCTTACTCAATCATTCAACTTTCTTTTCGCGATTTGAACAGTCGTTTGCTGGGAATCGCTTCCGACCTGCCTCTGCCCGAGGAGTTTCGTATCGCGCCGATAGTCTTCGAGATAGGACACACGCAAACTAACAGTTTGCTTTACGGCGAAGGAAGACATACGAGCAAAGCTCCGGACAGCAGTGTGGAAGCTGTCGCGATTCTGGCCGCCGCCAGGGAGCGTCAGTCGATTGATTTCAATCCTGAGGCTTCCCGGCTTTCTCGCGAAGCGAAACAATTGATTGACGACAACTATCTCGCGCATCCCTCGATTGCTCGCATAGCGAAACGTCTGGGTGTGTCGCACCCTCACCTATCTCGGCAGTTCAAGTCTGACTTCGGCATGGCGCCCAGCGATTATTTGCGGAAGCTGCGCGTGGCCGATGCGCCGCTGCGTTTGGCGCGGGGCGAACAGATAATCGAAGTCTCGGAGGATATGGGCTACAACGATTTGAGCAGGTTCTATAAACAGTTTCGTAAAACTACGAATACGTCGCCTGGCGTTTGTAAGACGATGCTGCGAACCCGGCGCACGTAGGCGGTTGTAGTCTCTGTGCGTCCTTCGGTGTCCTCTGTGTATCTGTGGTGAACGGTTGGTGTGAAAGACTCACCACAGAGACACGGAGGTGCACAGAGGATGATCCAGGCGTAGGTAAGCAGATTTGGTTGGCGGCAATATTTTGCGCTCCTTTGCGTCTGCTTTGCGACCTTTGCGGTAAAAGAAACCGAAACCGTGAAGGCCGCAGAGTTTTACGCAAAGGGCCGCAAAGAGTCTCACTCTTAGCCGGTTCCTTCAACCACCGCAACATCAAAAAACGCCAAGACACGCTCCTTCCCAACTGTCTAAACTGCGATCCACGAAAACACACGAATTAACACGAGATGTTATTTGGCTTGTAAGTTCGCTAATCCGGCGAGGAAGTTATTTGATTCTGTTTCGTGTGATTTCGTGGATCGTATTCCATTCGCCAATGCGGACGGACACAACGGAGGAGGTGACACATGCGCAAGACAACTTTTGGCGGGGCCAACAGTCTCGATAATTTTTTCGCGCGCAAAGACGATGCGGTTGACTGGCTGATGTGGAGCGATGAAGCAGCGGCGCTGATGGGAGACTATTGGAAGTCGATCGACACGGTGGTGATGGGCCGCAAGACCTACGAGGCCGGGCTCAGGATGACAAAAGGCAAGGGCAACTCCTATCCGGGAATTGACAGTTACGTCTTTTCCAGGACGTTGAAGCAAAGCGAACATCCCGGGGTGAAGATCGTCGCGGAAGATGCGGCGGATTTTGTGCGGAAGTTGAAACGCCGGAAGGGCAAGGACATTTGCGTAATGGGTGGTGGTCTGCTGGCGAAGTCGCTCTTCGAAGCCAAGCTGATCGACGAGATTGGTTTCAACATTCATCCTGTGTTGCTCGGTTCGGGAATTCCGCTTTTTCATCAAATGAACCGGCAGATAAATTTGCAACTCCTCGATTGCAAGCCCTTCAAGAATGGTTGTGTCTACGTGTTGTATCGAGTGAAACACTGATCAGTCGGCAGTGGGCAGTGTGCGGTGGGCACGTGTCAGTCGGCGCGTCCCCCTCGTCGCTACTCCTTGGAGTGCGCCGACCTGTCGGCGCCTTGGTCCGCGGCGGCATGGCGCCGCGTTGTTTAGGTGCACTCAATCCTAAAGTGCCTCGCGCGGCTGACCAAAGCGCCGACAGGTCGGCGCACTACAGGGAGTTGACCAACACGTTAAGGAGCCTTTCACCAGCGTCCGTCTCCTTTTCAAATCGATCCAATCTGGGTAATCTGCGGATTACCATGATCGAAACACTGCGCCTGCAACTAATCCCCTGCGAGTTGTCTCACTTCGAAGCGCTCATCAACGACGAGTCGCAACTTGCCGCTTCGTTGCAGGTTGTAATTGATCCGGAGTGGCTCGGCTTTGACGCCGCCCGCGAAGCCATGCAACCCGCTCATGATTATCTCGAGGCTCATCCGTCGGCGCTCGGCTGGTGGACCTATCTCTTCATTCACAAACCTGACCGCACACTCATCGGGCTCGGTGGATTCAAAGGCGAGGTAAACGAGGAAGGCATGGTCGAGATCGGGTATGCGATTGCGCCCTCGTATCGCCGGCGCGGCCTGGCTAGCGAAGCTGCCCTGGGAATGATCGATTACTCGTTCGCTCTGCCGCAGGTGAAACGCGTGGACGCACACACGCTCCCTGAGCGAAATGCATCAACCGGCGTTTTGGAGAAAGTTGGAATGAAACATTTGGGAGCTGTCATTGACCCGGATGACGGTGAGGTTTGGCATTGGAGTCTGAGCCGCGAGCAATACGAGCAGGATTAATTCGTTCACTGGGAGCGCGGGCGGGGGAGGTGTGGCCAACGACCTCCTTGCGACGGCACTCTGTGCGTCCTCCGTGTTCTCTGTGTCTCTGTGGTGAATTTTTCCTGCACTACCACTCACCAAAGAGGCACAGAGCATTTAGAGAGTGAGATTAGGAATGTTCCAGATTGTCTCGTTCAAATATTTTTAGTTTCAAAAGGAGTTCATTAATGAAGAAGGCCGTGTTGAATCTGTTCGTCATCCTGTTGCTTGTTGCCAGCGCAGAGGCCGTCTTTGCCCAGGCGCGCCCTCGCGCACGCGACCTCGGAGTTCCGTTCGAGGGAGTTACCGGGCCTCTCAACGCGATCACTGATGTCCAGGGCGTTGAAGTGGGATACACCACGCTCATCTCCGGCAACGGCAATCTGGTAGTTGGCAAAGGACCAATTCGGACAGGCGTCACTGCGGTGTTACCAAAAGGAAAAGATTTTCGTGGTCGGGTGTTCGCGGCATGGCATACGTTAAACGGCAATGGTGAGATGACCGGCACTGCGTGGGTTGAGGAGTCGGGCAGTTTGGGAACTCCGATCGTGATTACTAACACACACAGCGTCGGCGTGGTCAGAGACGCTGTTATCGAATGGAACGCGAGGAGAAGTACCGGGCAAGGATACTCGGGCGACTTCAGCCTTCCGCTGGTTACTGAAACCTGGGACGGATTCCTGAACGACATCAACGGATTTCATGTAAAGAAAGAGCACGTCTTTCAGGCTCTTGACGGCGCGAAGTCTGGTCCTGTGGCCGAAGGCAATGTGGGCGGAGGCACCGGCATGGTGGCGCATGGATTCAAAGGCGGCACCGGCACCGCTTCACGAAAACTTTCCTCCTCAGATGGCGGATATACCATTGGCGCGCTGGTCCAGGCCAACTATGGGCGACGCGATCTGTTGCGAATAGCCGGAGTGCCTGTCGGAAAAGAGATTCCGGATCTCACGCCTGCGCCTGGGAAGCCGGGTGACGGCCAGGGATCGATTATCGTGGTCATTGCTACGGATGCGCCCCTTCTGCCACACCAGCTCAAGCGGATCGCCAAGCGGGTCTCGTTGGCCATCGGGATTATGGGCGGCCGAGGGGAAGACTCGTCAGGCGATATCTTCGTAGCGTTCTCCACCGCCAATCCTGAGATCAGTAAAGATTCGGGGTTGGCTCAACTAACAATGCTGCCAAATGAAAAGATCAATTCTCTCTTCCGAGGAACCGTTGAGGCCACCGAGGAAGCCATCGTCAACGCCATGATCGCAGCTGAAACGATGGAGGGGATCAATGGAAACAAAGTCCATGCGATTCCGCACCAACGTTTGCGAGACGCCCTGAGAAAACATAATCGGTTGGTGAAGTAAGTTGGTAACCCGCGAAGCGGGTGCAAGCATAGAGCCTGGGGTGGAGCGCCAGCGGAACCCCAGGGATGAGAAGAGACAAAAAGAATGAGCGCGCGGAGCGTGCGATTGCCTTTACGTTACCACTCCTTCAGGTTTCAGTCTGTCGCCCGCTTTCGCGGGCTCTCTCTTTCGTCCACCTAATCGACCCTGGGGTTGCGCTTCGCTCCACCCCAGGCTTTATGCTTCCGCCCCGCTTCGCGGGCTCTATGAAACTCTCACCGAAATTATGCTCTCGCCTCGTTGCGCGGGTGGATGAAATTTTTAACGAAATTTCGGTACTGCAGATAGTGAAACTGCAGTCCACACCCAGCGTGGACGTTTTAGTCTTCCGTCTAACACATCATTTTGAAACGCGGCTAGAATGTGACGCGTACTAGTCTCCATTAGTCTACTTAGTAATGACCATAGCGCCAGGCACAACTTTAGGCCGTTATGAAATCCGTTCGCTGATTGGCGTGGGCGGCATGGGCGAGGTCTACCTGGCGCAGGACACGCAGCTGCGTCGTCCTGTCGGGCTCAAGTTGTTACCGGCAAACTTCACCATGGACGAGGACCGCCTGCGCCGCTTTGAACAGGAAGCTTATGCAGCCTCGGCGCTGAATCATCCAAACATCCTGACGATCTATGAAATTGGCCACGTCGATTCGACGCGCTTCATGGCGATGGAGTATGTGGAAGGCGAAACGCTGCGCCAGCACATCGGGCGTTCACATTCGTCCGCGATTGAGGGCCAACCGGGCACTGGGATCAAACTGCATGAAGCCCTCGAGATCGCAATCCAAATAGCATCTGCGCTCGCTGCTTCCCAAACCGCCGGCATCGCACATCGCGACATCAAGCCTGAGAACATCATGCTGCGGGGCGATGGTTATGTGAAGGTGTTGGACTTCGGCCTCGCGAAACTTACCGAACGTCCGGAAACGACCGACACCGAAGCTCCGACGCGGGCAATGGTGAATACGAGTCCTGGATCAGTCATGGGCACGGTCAACTACATGTCGCCCGAGCAGGCGAGCGCGCACACCGTGGATTCGCGCAGCGACATTTGGAGTTTGGGCGTAGTGTTGTATGAAATGATCACGGGCCGGGTACCTTTCGAGGGTCCGACGCCAAGTCACGTGATCGTTGCGGTTCTCGAAAAAGAGCAGCCGCCCCTCGCACGCTACATGAGTGAAGTGCCCGAAGCGCTGGAATGGATTGTTACCAAAGCGCTGACGAAGGATCGCGACGACCGTTATCAAACTGCGCGTGAGATGTTGACTGACCTGCGCCGCTTGAAACAGCGTCTCGACGCGGGCGTGGAACTCGAAAGATCGATCGCGCCTGACCTGCATGGCAATCCGCATGTCACCTTGAGCAACGCTCGCGGCGGCTCAACCATGAGCGGTTATCCCCTCGACGCTCGCACCACCAAATTCGGCGCCGCGCCGACAGTGTCGAGCGCTGAATACATCGCGCAGGGAATCGGCCGTCACAAGCTCGCAGCCGGCATAGGCCTCGCGCTGCTCGTGGTTGTGCTTGCCGGTGGCGCCCTTTGGTGGTGGAAACTGCATAAGAGTCACGCCCCGCGAACATTCGGGAAGATTCGCTTAACTCAGTTAACGAATACAGGTAGGGCAAACATCGCCACTATTTCGCCGGATGGGAAGTATGTGGTCCATGTGGTCAACGACGGCACGCTTACCAGTCTGTGGATGCGACAGGTAGCGACCTCGAGCAACGTGCAGATTGTGGCACCGAGTGAGGCGCGGTATGTCGGACTTACTTTTTCGCTTGATGGAGACTGGGTCTATTACGTCGTCTACGATAAGAACAGCCCGCTCGGAGTGGTCTACAAAATTCCTGCGCTGGGCGACGCTGCACCTGTAAAAATCGTGGAGGACGTCGACTCGCCAGTTACTTTTTCTCCTGACGGAAAACGCTTTGCCTGGATTCGCCAGTTTCCCCAAGCCGGCGACTCGGCGTTGTTCATAGCGAACAGTGATGGCAGTGGTCAACAAAAGATTGCTACACGACAGCGGCCGGGACGTTTTCTGGGTGGAAACCGGATTGGTCCCGCCTGGGCTCCCGATGGTGAGTCAATCGCTTGCCCGGTAGCTGGGCCAGAGGAAGGAGTCGACCGATCCAAGGTGGTCCTCGTGAATCTGAAGACCGGGGCCGAAACTGAAGCCTCTCCCCACCGTTGGGCCAGTATTCAACAAGTGGCGTGGTCACCTCAGAACGCTGGTTTGGTTCTGACCGGACAGGAACAACAGGGTGGCACGAACCAAATCTGGTACGTCAACCAACCTGGCGGCGAGGTCGAGAGAATTACGAGTGACCTGAACAACTACAACGGCGTCAGCGTCAGCGCAGACGGCGCCACCATCGCCACTGTTCAAAGTCAGACAAGCTTGAGCGTGTGGACCGTACCAAACAACAACGCTGACCTGGGAACCAAGATAACGTCTGGAACCAGGGAGGGCGGAAGCTTGGCATTGATGCCCGACGGCCGGATTGTTTATTCGGTCTTTGGACCAGGCACTTCAGACTTGTTCGTAGTCGATGCTGATGGCAGCAATCCCCAGCAGTTGACCTCGGGCACGTCGCTCAATTTCTTACCCGCTGTCTCCCCTGACGGACGCTACATCGTTTTTGTTTCCAACCGCACCGGGGCGGTCCACCTTTGGCGGATGGACAGCGATGGGAAAAACGTCAAGCAGATTACTGATGGCATCGGGGAAATTGATCCCAAGATTTCGCCTGACGGCAAGTGGGTTATTTTCCAAAACGTCAGTGACTCCGGACTTTGGAAAGTTCCGCTTGAAGGCGGCGAGGCTGCAAGGATTACCGACAAGCTGACAAGCCAGACTGCCATCTCTCCGGACGGAACTTTAATCGCCTGCCGCTATCGTGAACAGGACTTGAGCCCGTTTCAGTTGGGCCTGATCGATTTCGCCACGGGGCGGACCGTAAAGACCATGGACCTGCCGCCCACCGAGAGAAATCTCGATTGGACTAGCGACGGGCGCGGAATCGTTTATGTTGACTCGCGCGGCGGAGTTTCAAACATCTGGGTCCAGCCGATTGACGGCGGCGCTCCGCGCCAGTTGACCAACTTCAAATCGGATTTGATCTTCTCCTTTGATCTGTCGCGCGATGGCAAGCAGATCGCGCTCTCCCGAGGAAACATTTCAAATGACGTGGTCCTGATTGCCGATTCGAAGTGAAGTTCCTCTTAAATAGTCACCGAAGCCGGGCAGTTCCGGACGGTCTTGATGCAGTTTGCAATGAGGTCAGGACCACCACGCGGTAGCAATCCTAAAGTGAAACCTATCCCCAGGTAGGATACTGGTGCAGTTTGTTTCGATCAGACGCATTTCTTTGCGGAACTTTGCGTTTGCCTTTGCGACCTTTGCGGTTTCTGCTTACTCTTCAGACATTTACCGCAAAGTACGCTAAGGTTTTCGCAAAGAGCGCAAAGCAAACTGAACCAGTACCCCAGGTAGGGCTGGCTTGCTTGCCTTCTCACGCTCAACTAAAATCAACCGGTAAAATAGGCAAACTAACTAATGTGACCACTTTTTCTAGTTTTTAGATAAGACAACGATTATGAGTTTCGATAAATTACTAACTAAAGTTTTTGGCAGCAGCAATCAACGTTTTCTCAAGTCAATCCAACCGATTGTTGAAGAGATCAATGCGCTCGAACCCGCAATAAAGAAGCTTTCAGACGAACAACTTCGCGCCCGCACCGCAGAGTTTAAGGCCCAGCTGCAGGACGCCGTTAAGGACGCGACCGATAAGGAAGATCGCAAACGGCTGGAACGCGAAGCCCTCGACAAAATTCTTCCCGAAGCGTTTGCGATTGTCAGAGAGGCCAGCGTCCGCACCACTGGCATGCGGCACTTCGACGTGCAGCTGATCGGCGGCATCGTTTTGCATCAAGGCAAGATCGCGGAGATGCGAACCGGTGAAGGCAAAACCCTGGTGGCTACTTTGCCGGCTTACCTCAATTCGCTGACTGGTCGCGGTGGCGTTCACGTAATCACCGTTAACGACTATCTGGCTTCGCGCGACGCCGAGTGGATGGGCCAGATTCACCGATTCCTCGGTCTTGAAGTCGGCTGTATTCAAAACGACATGGACGACTTTGAGCGCCAGGCGGCGTATGCCTCTGACATCACTTATGGCACCAACAATGAATTCGGGTTTGATTACCTGCGCGACAATATGAAGTTTGACCTCGCCACCTGCGTGCAGCGTGGTCACTATTTCGCGGTTGTTGACGAAGTGGATTCGATCCTGATTGACGAAGCGCGCACGCCGTTAATCATCTCCGGGCCTTCTGATGAAGCGACGGATAAATACTACAAAGCCGATCAGATCATTCCGCAACTGAAAAAGGGCGAGGAGATTGATGGCGTAAAGACCGGCGAATACCTGGTCGACGAGCGTCAGCACACCGCCGTGTTGACCGAGGATGGCGTTGATAAGGCCGAGCGACTTCTAGGCGTAGGAAATCTCTACGACCCTTCAAACATGGAGTTGCTGCATTGCGTCGAGCAGGCTTTGAAAGCGCACACGCTCTACCGGCTGGATCATCAGTATGTGGTCCAGGACGGCGAAGTGATTATCGTAGACGATTTCACCGGCCGTTTGATGAAGGGCCGCCGCTGGTCCGACGGTTTGCACCAGGCCGTGGAAGCTAAAGAAGGCGTGAAGATCGAGAAAGAAAACCAAACGCTCGCTACTATCACGCTGCAGAATTATTTTCGTCTTTACGAAAAACTTTCCGGCATGACCGGTACTGCGGAAACGGAAGCCGCCGAGTTTCAGTCGACTTACAAACTCGATGTGATGGTTATTCCCACGCACATGCCGATGGTCCGCAGCGATTTTTCAGACATGATCTACCGTACTTTGCCTGAAAAGTGGGATGCAGTGGTCGAGGAGATCAAGGACTGTCACGATCGGGGTCAACCGACACTCGTCGGCACCGTCTCAGTGGAAAACTCTGAGCTGATTGCGCGTCGCTTACAGCGCGAGGGTGTTCCGCATAATGTGCTGAATGCGAAGTTTCACGAACGGGAAGCCGAGATTGTGGCCCAGGCCGGACGCAAGGGCGCTGTCACGATTGCGACCAACATGGCCGGCCGCGGCACCGACATTCTGCTCGGCGGGAATCCCGATTTCATGGCGCGAGAGTTTTTGAAGACGGAAGAAGTAGATCCGGACGAAGCGACCGAGGAGCAGTGGACCACAGCCTTTGCCAGCGCCAAACGCATAGTCGAAGCAGAGCACAATGAAGTGGTCGAAATTGGCGGCTTGCACATTCTGGGAACTGAGCGGCATGAATCGCGGCGCATCGATAATCAGTTGCGAGGCCGCGCGGGACGCCAGGGCGATCCCGGCTCTTCACGTTTCTTCCTGTCCCTCGAAGACGACCTCATGCGCATCTTCGCCGGAGACAAAGTCAAAGCTCTGATGCAGCGCCTGGGTATGGAAAAAGGCGTGGCCATCGAATCGAAGATGGTTTCAAAGCGAATTGAGTCGGCGCAGAAGTCGGTCGAAGGACGAAACTTTGAGTCGCGTAAACACCTGCTTGAGTACGACGACGTGATGAACAAGCAGCGCGAAACTATCTATGGGCTTCGCCGGCAGTTAATGGAAGAACCCGATCAACGTGAATATCTGATGGGCGATCCGCCGACGGCGGAAGAGCGACTGAAAGAAACAACCGGAGGAGGCGTCGCTTACGATCTCCTTGGCGACCTGACGAAACAGTATCTCAATCCTGAGGTCTCGCCGGATGACTGGAACGTTGAGAATTATAGAGTTCAGCTCAAGACGATTTACGATTTCGATTCGGAGCAGGAGAATATCAACTTCCAGAGTTTGGCCTCGGAGGAAGTTGTAGATACGGTGTGGCAGAAGCTGAAGGTCAAGTATGCTGACAAAGAACAGCAGATTGGTCCGGAAGCGATGCGCACCTACGAGCGCATCATCATGCTTAACATCATCGATGCGCAGTGGAAAGATCATCTCTTATCGCTCGACCATCTGAAGCAAGGCATCGGACTGGTAGGTTACGGGCAGAAAGATCCTCTCGTCGAGTACAAGAAACAGAGTTTCGACATGTTTCAGGAGATGCTCGATCGCATCGATACCACGACTATCAGATCGTTGTTCAACCTGCATGTGGTTGCCGAAGAACCGCCGGAGGCTTTGCGCCAACGTCGCTTGCCGCGACGCTCTTCTCCACTCTCGTTTACTGGCCCCAACCAGGGCGCAGCTGCTGCCGGCGAAGAAGCCGGCAAGGTAAAGACGATTACGCGCGATCAGCCGAAAGTCGGTCGCAACGAACCGTGCCCGTGTGGTTCAGGGAAGAAGTTCAAGAAGTGTCATGGGGCATGAGTTTTTCATCAAGGAAGCGATGCCATGAGACAACCTGTTTCGCAGTCTGCGACCCTTTCCTACGAGTTTAAGAAAGGAAAGGCTAAGTCGCTGCGTCCATATTTTCCGCGTTTCGAGTTCTATATTTGAGATTTGAATTACAAAGATGTCCGCTGGTCGCCTCATCTCAACCTTAGCCATCGTCCTTGCCGTAATAACGTTTTCCCGCAGTTTCGGTACGGTTTCCGCCTCCTCGTCCCCCACTGATGGCGCCGACTTTTCTCGCTTGATTCTTAGTGTGCAGCGATCCCCGGCTCGATCGGCCGCCCAGGCTAATAACCGCAATCGCGGGATCCAACTCTATCGAGAACGTAAATTCATCGAGGCTACAAAGATTCTCCGCAGCGTTGTCAAAGAAGACAAGACCGATCACGAAGCCTGGTATTATTTGGGCCTGGTCCTTTTGCCGCAACCAGGAAAAACTAAGGACGCAGCTAAAGCATTCGAAACGGCCATTAAACTTCAACCGAACTTTGCTTCCGCGCACACGGGACTCGCCTACACCGCGCTGCAAAGAAACAAGTCAACAGAAGCAGTTCGCGAATCTCGCGCGGCGCTTCACCTCGATCCCACCCTGGCGGAGCCTCATTACTTGATCGGCGTGGTCCACCTCAGGGCGAGTGATCCCGAAGAGGCACTTTCCGAAGCGGGTGAAGCGATTCGCCTGAATCCAGATTTCGCGCCTGCCTATCTTTTAAGAAGTCAGGCCCTGGTAGGTATTTCCTCGAAGAGAAGCTTGGAAGCGCGCCGAATAATTGGATCCCCTCCTCCACCCTCACCGGCCGAACGAGCCGAACGAGATCAAAACCGCCAGGCTAATGCGTCTCAAATGAAGGAAGCAGCCGCTAGTTTACGAACCTACCTCAAACTGGATCCAAATCCATCATCCGCTGAACTATGGCGCGAGCAGTTGGAAACTCTGGAATACTATGGCGTTTACCGACGAATGGGAACGGCCGGAGTAGACACTCCTGCGTTTGGAGACGAAGTCACCACAAAGGCCCGTGTGCTGATGAAACCGGAACCGTCGTACACTGAAGCAGCACGACAGGCGCAAGTGGTAGGTACCGTCGTCCTGCGAGTGGTCTTGTCTGCCGATGGCACGGTCCGTCATATTCTTGTACTCGCCGGTTTGCCCAACGGGCTGACAGAGAATGCTGTTCGAGCCGCACGCATGATTAAATTCACCCCCGCTACAATTGATGGCAAGCCGGTCTCCACTTTTATCCAGCTTGAATATAGTTTCAATCTATATTGAAGAAAGACCATTTAGGTTAGACTCTCCGGGCTTGCTTCGTTTCTAGACCTTTTTATGAGCACTTCGATTCCAACGAATCCAGTAGTGGAAGCCATTCTGAATGGCACGGCGCCAAGGCAGGCCAAGCTTGCGGCGGCCAGCGGGCTATTGCCGCTGGGACAATCAGATCTGCTGGAAGTTTTAGTAGCTTTGCGCAAATCCGATGAGGCTGAACTGGCCGAAGCCGCAACGGAAACGCTCGATTCTCAGACTCCGGACGATCTGCTGACCGCCGCCAAGAGCGCCGAGACGTCAGAGTCAGTACTCGAGTACGTGGCAACCTGCTCCCAGGCCAACCGCCAGATTCATGAAGCAGTAGTTCTAAACACCAACACTTCCGATCAGGCGGTGGCCCGGTTAGCTGCGTCAACACCGGACAGCTCGGTGCTGGATTTGATCGCAATCAATCAGCAGCGACTGGTGCGCTTTCCGGCAATCATTGATGCAATCCTTGGGAATTCTGATCGCTCGTCGGAAGCGGCCAGACGCGCACTTGAAACGAAGCGTGAGTTTTTCGAAAAAGAACGAGGGGCGCAGCAAATTGCCCAGGAGCTTCGCGCTCGCGGCAAAAGCGCCGCAGCTGAGTTTTTTGAAGCAGCCGATCTTGGCGGCGAGTTAACTCTTGAAGACGCATGGTTGCTGGCGGAGCACATCGAAGTCTCCGATGCGGATCTGGATAATTCCTGGTTACCCGCTGAGCGTTATGAAGACCTGGCAGTGGAAACGCCGGAAGAAAAAGCGGCGAACTTCAAGCGGGTATTGGAATTCGAGCGTATCGAAGTGGGGGAAGTGCCGGCTGAGCGTGTTTCGCTAATTCGCCGGCTCATGTTCATGAACGCGCGTGACCGAATGAAGATGGCGATGAAAGGAGACCGCGAAGCTCGCGGTATCCTGATTCGAGATTCGAACAAAGTGGTTGCTGCGGCGGTGATTAACAATCCCCGGATCAACGATCAAGAGGTGGAAAACATAGCTGCAATGCGAACCGTAAGCGACGAGGTGTTACGGCTTGTCGCGATTAACCGCGGCTGGGCTCGTTCCTATTCGATCATTCACAATCTGGTGCGTAACCCTCGTACACCCATTCCCACGGTTATCGGCATCCTGCCCAGGATTCGAACCAAGGATCTTTCCCATCTATCACAGAACAAGAATGTCTCTGAGGCCGTGCGCCGGCAAGCAGTCCGCCTTTCACAAGCGCGAGCGGGTAAATAGACCCATCAAACGCTCAAATGTCACAAAAGTTTTCGCAAACTCACGAAATGTGCTTGACATGTCACGGGCGCTCGGTATAATTTCACACATTGATTCGTTGTTGGTTTGAAAGTCGGTGCCAATTTAGGGAAGCGGTTTACTTTTATTCTAACCGCGAAGGCTTTATCTCACCCGCAAATGCACCCCCTGTCCGCAGGAATTGCAGCTTTTGTGATTCCCAGTTCTTTGTTTCACCACCCGTTTACCCGAACCTGCCCGGAAAGCTGCCCCGCCGATCAAAACGATTGGCGGGGCAGCAGCCTTTTTGAATTCGAAGATTTATCTAGTGGTTGGAAACTGTCAGATGTTTGTCGTGATGCTCTACAGCGATTGGAGGTGAAGGTGCGGCAGGCGTCGCTTCACCCGCCATTTCAGCAAATAGCTGCTCATATTGATCGACGACTCGGTCCCAATCGTAATATCGCTGCACCCGGAGCTGGGCACGATGGCGGAAACTTTGGACTAGTGACCCATCTCGCAAAACCCTTTGAAGCTTTTCAGCCAGGTCCAATTCGTCGGCGTAATGGATTCCAGCATCACCAACTGCTTCGATGTTCTCCGGGGTGGCGAGCGTCAGAACGCAGTTTCCATAACCCATTGCTTCCAGAAGCGCTGGATGTGTGCCACCGACCTCCGTTGCGTGAACGTAGCAATAGGCATTTTGCTGGAGCGCGCGATAGTCCTGACCAAAGACGAAACCGGTGAAGATGATTCTCTTATCGCCGCGGGCCCGAGCTTTTAAGTCGTTGATGTACTCGCGTGCATAAGGCGCATCCCCAACTATGAGGAGCCGGTAGGCAGTTCTGACCTTCTTGAACGCCTCAATTACCAGACGTGCATTATTCTCAGGCTCAAGGCGCGAAACATAGAGCACATACCGATTTGGCTCTGCTCGCCAGCGGCGCACTGCGGCGCGATTTGGCCGTCGTTCAACTTCTGAACCGTAGGCTATCATCCTCGATTTAGCGTTGTAACGGGCCAGATAATAGTCGTGGATCACTTGGGCGTCTGTAATGGTTTCGTTCGGCAGAACTGTCGATAAACGCTCGGCCAGCAAATAGTAACGCTTCGCCAGCCAGTTCCATTTCTTGCGCTTGTGCTCAAGTCCATCGACATTGATTGCCACCGGGGTGCCGGTCAATCTAAGGATGGAAGCAAAAGGCGCATTGGCTGCGTTGCAGATTAGGACTGCGTCGAAACGCATCGAAACCGCGTGAACAGCGGACAGGAATGCGTGGACCACTGTGTCGAAGTATTTGTGCCGAATTGTCGGAAGAACTTTTAGACGAACGCCGTGGTATTCGAGTTCGCGGGGCGAAACATAGTGAGCTCGGCCATAGACCGTTACCTCGTGCCCTCGCGCAACCAATCTCGTGGAAAGGTGCTCCGCAAAAGTCTCAAATCCACCATAGCTGGCGGGTATACCACGCGTTCCGAGAATGGCTATGCGCATATGACTGACGAATAGGCCTCGCGAGGGCCGTTATTGCTATTCAAGAAATCGCTTCAGGACTGCCGCCTTCTCATAAACCGCCAGAGTCTGCCGCGCAGTTTCCCGCCAATCGAAAAGTCCCGCACGTTCAAGACCTTTGACGCGCAGTTTTGAATGAAAGTCGGAGTTTACCAGTACTCTTGTGATCGCCGCCGCGATGTCGTCGACAGCAAAAGGATCGACCAGCACGCCCGCATCCCCCACAACCTCCGGAAGGCTGGTCCTGTTACCCACGATAACCGGAGTCCCGCATTTCATTGCCTCTAGCGGGGGGAGTCCAAAGCCCTCAAAATATGAGAGATAAACGAAACAGGCTGCTCCTGAATACAGTGCCGGGAGATCACTCTCAGGTACATATCCGGTTAGAATTACTGACTTGCTAAGCTTTAGCTCATTGATTGCGCGAAGTGTTTCTTCGTAAAGCCAGGCGCACTTTCCAACGACTACAAGCTGAGGGAGCTTACCCTTTGGTTGCGCCTCGTGCAAGCTTGAGTAAGCCGCCAATAACCGCCTCAAATTCTTGCGCGGTTGGATTGAACCTACCGAGAGGATGTAGTCGCGCTTTATGCCATAAGTTTGTCTGACGCGTTGAAGTTCTTTTTCGTCGGTAACGGGGCCGAAGTGAGTCGGGGCAGCCAGAGGAATCACGTCGACGCGGTCGCTGCTCAGGCCGTATGTGTTAATGATATCGCTACGCCCGTGTTGTGACAGCGCAATCACTCGAGCGGCCTTACGTGCTGACCGGCGGACAGTAAGCCGCAGCTGGGTTCGGCTCCGAAATTTGAACGTGTCGGGAAGATGTTCAAATGACAAATCGTGAATGCTGACTACCACTGGGCAGGGGGCAAATGGCGGCGAGGTAAACTGCACGTGCAAAACATCTACTGGATTCTTCCTCAATTCCCTACTGAGAGTTAAAGGGATACGAACCAGGGGCGTGTGAGGTAAGGTCGTGCGCACCGAAAAGTTGGGCCATCTATCGCCAAACCTCTCGACGGCTTCGGGCCGCGTCACATAAAGCGTGTAGTGATTGACTCTATCTATCTGGCCCAGAGCCTCGATAAGATTGGTCGCGTAGCTCTCATTGCCGCCGAGTCCAGTGCCAACCGAGTGGGCATCGATTGCTATGCGCAAGTCCGCTGCGGCTCCAATTCAATCAAAAGCTATGAACCACATGGTGAGAAACGTAGCGCACGCGTGTGCAATGAACAAGAAGACCTTATGAGCCGGCGGGCGTTGACTTCGGCAAAGCCCTGGCCCGCGGCCCTCAAGGGTTCACTTTTTTCCGGTTGCTGATGTCGCTTTGGAAGCAGCCTGTTGGCCGCGCGTATCGCGCTCGCGAATACGTGCCGCCTTTCCGCGTAACGCGCGCAAATAGTAGAGCTTGGCTCTGCGGACTCGGCCTCTCTTGACCACGTCAATATGGTCCACGATCGTCGCATGCAATGGAAAGATGCGCTCAACGCCGATACCAAAACTCGTCTTGCGGACAGTGATTGTTTCGCGGGCCCCGCCATGCTTGCGAGCAATAACCACGCCTTCAAATGCCTGCAAACGTTCCTTGGTCTCCGACTCCTTGATGCGCACATGCACACGTACAGTGTCGCCTGATTGAAACTCAGGAATGTTCTGGCGCAATTGCGTTCCTTCAATGCTGTCTAGTCGATTCATTTCATTACTCCACTTAACTCAAACTCAAAATCATTTCAATAAATCCGGGCGATTCCGCAGTGTCTTTCGCAAGGCAGCTTCACGCCGCCAGCGTGCAATCTCCGCGTGGTTACCCGTCAACAAAACATCGGGAACGCCTAATCCTGCGACTTCGGTCGGCCGCGTGTAGTGCGGATGGTCCAGCAAGGCTTCCGTAAACGACTCATTAGTCGCGGAGTTCTCGTTGCCAAGCGCTCCTGGCAGTAACCGCACCAGAGCGTCAATCACAACTACTGCGGCGGGCTCACCACCGGACAACACATAGTCCCCGATCGAAATTTCATCAGTGACCAGAGCCTCGCTTACTCGCTCGTCAACGCCTTCGTAGCGTCCGCAAATCAAGAGCACCTGCGAAGCACTCTGGGCAAGTTCCTGGGCCACTTCCTGCGTAAACACCTTGCCTTGTGGCGATAAGAGTATTACCCGAACCTCGGGAGGATAACTTTCTCGCGCCTTGCTGCCGGTCAGTTCCTGTACTGCTGCAAAGATCGGCTCGGCCTTTAGCACCATGCCCTCGCCGCCGCCAAATGGACGATCGTCAACGATGTGATGCTTATCGCTGGTCCAACTGCGAAGGTCGTGAGCTTTGGTCTCAACTAAACCGGCAGCTCGTGCCCTTCTGACAATCCCATAATCAAACGCCTCACGAAAAAACTCGGGGAAGATTGTGATTATGTCGCAGCGCAGCACAGTGCAACTTTCAAAGAAAAACTACAATTCAACCAGGCCGTCGGGTGGATCAATTATGATCTTCTTACTCGATATATCTATGCTAACAACAATCGAATCGGCCATCGGTATCAGATGTTCGCGGCCAGCCTCGCCTTCAACCGCCAGCAGTTCCACTCCACCAGTTCTAAGGATCTTGCTAACTCTGCCCACTGGGGAGCCTTGGCTATCCTCGACCGCGCATCCTTCCAACTCCCAGTCGTAAAATTCACCTTCAGGGAGTTCAACGCGTTCTTCTTCGGGCAGCGCAAAACTGAATCCCACCAGAGACAGCGCCGTTTCCGGCGTGTCGTAACCCTGAAATTTCAGTACCACCCGATCATTTTGAAACCAATAATCCTCGAGCACCAACTCCTGGCGGCCTTTACCCGGAGCTATCCCGAAAATTCTGGAGACGCTTTCGAATCGTTCTGGAAAATCAGTTAAAAGATCTGCTACGAGCTCGCCTTTCAGGCCTCTCGTTTTCGTCGCTCGCGCCACGGTAATGAGCGCATCGCGCTCTTCTCCTGACAACTCGCTACGGCTCATTCAACGATTTCAAGAATGAAGCGGTGCCGCTTCTTAAGACTCACCGCATAAGCCAGGGAACGTAAGGCCCGGATAGTACGGCCTTGACGGCCTATCACTTTCCCCATATCGCCTGGCGCCACCCGCACTTCGATGAGTGTCGCACCTTCGCGTTCAATCGCGCGCACGTCCACCGCGTCAATTTCGTCAACCAGAGCCTTAACGACCATCTCTACGGATTCTTTCATTAACGTGCTCTCGCGCGTGCCCTAGGCTTCCGGCTGAGCAGCTTGCTGCTTGCCGCTGAGCTTCAAAAGTTGACCAACTGTCTCGGTTGGCTGAGCACCCTTGCTAATCCAATATTGGGCACGTTCCAGATCCACTTTGATCTCGGCCGGCTCGCGAGTGGGATTATAGGTCCCAAGATTCTCGAGATACGCGCCATCGCGTTTCGATTGCTTTTCCTTCACTACGATTCGATAGGAAGGTCTCTTTTTCGCGCCGGTGCGCATTAACTTTATCGCTAACAAATCATTACCTCCGATGGTAGTTCCGCGTATCAGGTGATTCAGAGTGCAAGCTCTTGGCTTGCCGCCCCGTGCTCTATTTTCGTCTTTTCTTTCGCTTCTTCTTAAGTTTTTTCCTTGACCCTGTCGCCGGCGCCGCGAGGGAAGGCAGACTTGGCATTTCATCGTCGTCACCGCCAAAGCCGCCCATTCCGCCCATGTCAGGAATCCCCGCCATGCGCCGCATCATCTTTCCCTTGAGACCACTGCCCCCAAACATGCCCGACCCCGAAAGCTGCTTCATCATCTGCCGCATCTCTGTGTATTGCTTGATGAGCTTGTTGACTTCGGCGACTGTAGTGCCAGATCCGCGCGATATTCGGCGACGCCTGTTGGCATTCAGAATCTTATGATCCGCCCGCTCCTCAGTAGTCATCGAATCGATGATGGACTCGGTCCGCTTCAGCTCCTTCTCCATCTGCTTCGTCTGATCTTCGTCCATCTGCGGCATACCAATTCCGCCTAGGAGCTGATCGGGAAGCATCTTCATGATCTTTGAGAAAGATCCAAGCTTCTTGACCTGACGAAGCTGCGAACGAAAATCGTCGAGCGTGAACTCGTTCTTCTGAAGCTTTCGTAACTGCTCTTCAGCTTCAGATTGATCTACTTTCGACTGGACCTCTTCAATGAGCGACAAGACGTCGCCCATGCCCAGAATTCGTTGGGCTACACGATCCGGGTAGAAAGGCTCGAGCGCATCATACTTTTCACCGACGCCAACAAACTTAACCGGCTGGCCTGTAACCTGCTTGATGGAGAGCGCCGCGCCGCCTCGGGCGTCGCCGTCCATCTTGGTTAGGACAACTCCGGTAATCCCGATTCGCTGATGAAAGACTTCTGCCGATCGCACTGCGTCTTGACCAGTCATCGCATCCGCTACGAATAGAATCTCGACGGGATGCGTTTCGTTCTTGATGTTGACCAGCTCGTCCATCAACTCGTCGTCGATGTGGAGGCGTCCGGCAGTGTCAATCATCAACGTATCGAAGCCGGTCTGCTGCGCATGCTTGAAGGCAGCGCGCACCAGCGTCATCGGATCGTTGGTCTCAGGTTGTTCAAAGATCTGTTGGCCAGTTGCTCTGGCAATAACTTTAAGTTGCTCGCGAGCTGCGGGGCGGTAAACATCGACCGAAAGCAGCAGTGGCTTGCGTTCCTGATTGGTTGCGAGCCAACGGGCAATTTTCCCCGTCGAGGTCGTCTTACCCGAGCCCTGCAGGCCCACGATCATAACGACGTTAGGGACTTGCTTGGTAAACACCAGTCGGGAGGATTGACCTCCCAGCAAATCAACCAGCTCGTCGAAAACTATCTTGACGACCTGTTCCGAAGGCTTCAGTTCCTGCCAAACCTGCTGACCTTCGGCTTTTTCCTTAACGGAAGCGATAAAGTCCTTCGCGACTTTATAGTTAACGTCGGCCTCAAGCAGGGCGAGACGAATCCCGCGTAACGCCGCGTCAACGTGCTCCTTCGTCAGCACGCCCTCGCCGCGCAGATTCTTGAGTGTCCTTTTTAACTTGTCCGATAAGGACTCAAACATAAGCGGCTAGGCGAAGTCTCGTGCCT
>Ga0190272_10000525_pt1 | contig 19849 bp, 6 predicted proteins | sample Popmic504T_FD_133746 | JGI IMG/M metagenome (GOLD analysis project Ga0190272, IMG submission 133746) | Populus adjacent soil microbial communities from riparian zone of Shoshone River, Wyoming, USA - 504 T | ecosystem: Environmental > Terrestrial > Soil > Riparian zone | place: USA: Wyoming... | reverse complement strand
TACGGTCCGACGGGTGCGGGTGCGTCAAAGGTGTCGTCAGCGCCGGCATAGTCGGTGGGTTTATAGGTCCCCGAAGAGTTCCCGGTCTCGTTGTTCATAAAACCCGCAGCCGCATCGCTGAACAGGTAATTCCGGTTAGTAATGTTTCCGCCACCACCGGCGTCTGACATCAATACAAACTTAGTCCCGCCCGGGCTGACCAGCAGGATGTCAATATCATCCGGGAAGGTGTGGGTAACGCTGGTGAGCCGCACTTTCAGATCGGAGATCTGGCCCGGAACACCCGAAACCACGATGTTCGACGGATACGGATCGCCCGTACCGACTTCGGGAATACTGATCGTCGAGGTATTGTTAAAAACCGCCGGCGTGTCGTTGATCGTCAAAACATGCGTGACCTGCCCGCCAAGCGCAGCTCCGCCCTGCACATTGGATAAGGTCAACTCGATCGTTTCAGGTCCCTCGTAGGTGAGCAGATCGGTGCAGAGTTGAATGGGGACGAATTTGTCCGCCGCATCCATGTCTGCCCAGTTCAGCGTCCCGGGGCTGGGGGATAGAACGTAATCGACATCGGCCGTACATGCGGCGCCGTTCGTTGCCGTACCCCCGGTCACCGCGTAATCGGCCGAAACCGCGCCAAGACTACCGCCCGCGCGTGTTACCTGGACGTCGCCCGTCAGCAGGTTCTCGTCCACGTCCGAGGCGGAGGCCGCAAAGTGGAGCGTTCCGGGTGTCGCCGCAATCGGCGTAAAGCTAAAATTATCGATCCCGAGGGCCTGGGCATTGGTGCTGCCGCCCGAACCCGTATACGACCAGCGCAGGTACAGATCGGCCCCGTTCGCAAGCGAGAGGCCGCTTACCGTAAATGCCTTGTTGATCGCGGTCGGGGGATTGACGACATTATTTGTGCCGTTCGCGTTATAAGACTGGTCGCCGCCGGTTTGCGCGGTCCAGGTCGTCCCATCCGTGCTGGTAAAGAAATTTATTGTAAAAGCCCGCGTGCCTGAGCGGTATTTTTCGATGTCATAGGCGATATCGGCCGAACCGATAGTGGCGCCCGTATTATTGGTCAATTTCACGAAAAGCTGGCGCGGGCTGGTGAAGGTGCTGGAGGAAAGCCAGCCGGGTGCCCGGTCGGTCGACGAGGCTGTAACACCGCTCGCGAAATTGTAATAACCGCCGGCCGAACCGCTGCTGAGCGCACCGGTCAAGCTCGTTCCTGCCGCAAGCGTTGCGTTCGAGGACCCAGCGGAATAGCCCGTCGCACTTCCGAATCTCCAATCCGCGGGGAGCGCCGCGGTGCCCGAATTGCCCATGCCGTTAAAATTCTCGGTTATCGCGGTGCCAACCGTCGAATAACTCGGCGCGGCAAGCGTGAACGGCGAAAACCCGCCGCTTGCTGCCAGGAAAATATTATCCCGCGCACCGGTTTTAACGAGCGGCGCCGCGGCATCCGGCCCGCGGGTCGGTCCGAAAAATTCTGAAACAGGGCCGAAGACCTGGTAGCCCCCCGCGCGGGCAGAGCCCGCTATCGCCAGGAAGGCGAGCACGGCCAGGATAGCGGAAAGTGTTAGCTGAACGGGTTTGAAAAGTCGGGTCGGTATTTGTCGGATCTGCCTCATAAATCTCCTGGAATAAATTCTCGTGGAAGAATTTCATCGCCGCCCCTGCGGCCAAAATTGACATTGCTTGCGCTAAAAAAAAAACGAAAACCGCGTGTCGGTAAATATCATTGCTTCGGCATGCGGTTTCCTTTTACGATCTACAAAACCCTGGCTCGTTAGGTGAACTATTCGGTTCGCTGTGAAATTATCGCCGGGGCGGGCCGGTGCGTCTATGCGTATTCATACCCAATTTCATATGGGTATTCCTACCCATTTTTAGCCCAAAATAAGCATCAGACGGCCAAAACGGGCGTTACAATGTTGACGCGGACCGCTTCTTTCTAATAATCTCTGTGGTCAGTGGTGCACCACCATAAACAACGGTTTTACTTACAGTTGTGCTTCGGGTACTTAGGTTTTCTTTTGCTTTTTTTCGGTGCCTGTCCAGCTTTGAGCGCCGCCGACGCTCAATACCGCTTCGATTCATGGACCACCGACAACGGCCTCCCGCAGGTTTCGGTCAATACCATCCGACAGACGCGCGACGGGTTTATCTGGATGACCACCTTCGGCGGGCTCGTCCGCTACGACGGGCTGCGTTTCCAGGTTTTTAATACCGGAAATACGAAAGGCCTTAAGGCTAGCCGTTTCTCGCGTCTCGAGGAGGACGCCGAGGGCAACCTCTGGATGAGCACCGAGGGTCAGGGTCTTACGCGGTATAAGGACGGCGTTTTTACCACTTACACCACCGAAAACGGTCTCCCCGACAACTTTATCGCCGCGCTCTGGATCGGTCCGGATGGCAACCTGATCATCGAGGTCCCGGGCAAACTCTACAGTTGGAACGGGCAGACATTTGTGGAGAACGTCCCGCCGCCGGGGGAGCCTAATATCCCACCGCTTCACCGGACCAAAAAAGATATCGCCTGGTTCTTCGAGGACTCTCGCCTGCGCCGGTATGAGAATGGGCAGGTGACCGTCGATTATCCGACCGATCTGAGGATATTGCGAGGTTTTGAGGATTCCGCCGGGCGTATGTGGCTCGCGGTCGATGGCCACGACACCCTCTTTATGTTTGAGGACGGCAGGATCACCGAGTTTAACCCATCGGACGGTTTCCCGATGTTTCGCATGGGAAATACGATCGAGGACATTTCGGGGGATCTTTGGTTTGGCGCAAGTGACGGTCTCTATCATTACGACGGGAAAAAATTTACCCGCTATACTACTGCCGAGGGTCTTGTTCGCGGCCTTGTCACAACCATTTACCAGGACCGCGAAGGCACGCTTTGGGTCGGAACAAGCGGTGGGCTAAGCCGTCTTACAAAGCGCACAATAACCACTTATTCCGAGCCTGACGGCTTGGCGGGGGACAATGTTTACCCCATCTATGAAGACCCGGATGGAAAGATCTGGATCGGTTCGTGGATCGGTCTGACCGTGTACGAAAACGGCGTGTTTCAGAATGCCGGCCCGCGCTATGGGGTAGATAAGGAGCTAATCTCCACCCTGCTTCGCGACAGTCGCGGGAATTTCTGGATCGGCACTTGGTCGGGGCTGATCATGCCCGCGGAAAACCACGCTCCCCGGCCCCCGCCCAACACCCTGTCCGCGATGAACATCCGTGCGATCCACGAGGACAAGGCCGGAAATATCTGGTTCGGGACCAGCAACGGTCTCGTAAGGTTCGACGGCCGCGAATACACGTCGTTCAGCCAGAAGGAAGGCCTGCCCGCGAAAGGCGTTTATGTCCTGCAGGAAGACCGCGCCGGCACCCTCTGGATCGGTACCGAAAACGGCCTCGTAGCTTATAAGGACGGCTCGTTTACCTCGATCGCCGAGAAATACGGCACCGGTGGAAATATCGTGCGTTCGATCTACGAAGACCCCGAAGGCGTCCTCTGGATCGGTATGTACGACAGCGGCATCTATCGTTTTAAGGACGGCATCTTCAATCATTACACGACCGAGAACGGCCTATTTGATAACGGGGCTTTCAAGATAGTCGAAGATGAACTGGGCAATTTTTGGATCAGCTGTAACCTCGGTATCTACCGCGTCCGCAAGGGTGATTTTAACGATTTGGCCGAGGGTAGGGTCAGCGAGCTGACTTCCGTTTTGTATAACAAGCGCGACGGCATGCTCAATTCCGAATGCAACGGCGGCGGCCAGAATGCGGGACTCCGCGCGCGTGACGGTCGGATTTGGTTCCCCACGCAACAGGGCGTCGCGGTCCTCGACCCCCGCACGATCCCGATCAACACGACTCCTCCCCCCGTGGTGATCGAATCGCTGATCGTCGATACCAAACCGATCGACCAGTACCGGGCGATCGAGCTCCAGCCCGGGCAATCGAGTCTCGAGATACACTATTCGGGCCTCAGCTTCATCAACCCCGAACTCGTCAAATTCAAATATAAACTGGAAGGTCTCGACCGCGATTGGATCGATGCCCAGACCCGCCGCACGGCATACTATTCTCATATCCCGCCGGGCAATTACACGTTTAAGGTGCTGGCCGCGAACCGTGACGGCGTCTGGAACGAGGTGGGCGCATCAGTGACGCTATCGGTCCTGCCGCCCTTCTGGCAGACCTGGTGGTTCCTGGTCCTGGCGGCGATAGCGGTTACGCTGATGGTCTTTACGCTCTACCGCCGGCGGATCAATTTGCTCACGCGGGCGAACGCGGCGCGGGAAGCCTTTGCGCTGAAGTTGATCGAATCGCAGGAGCGTGAACGAAAGCGCATAGCCGCCGAATTGCATGATAGTCTTGGGCAAAGTTTGGTACTGATAAAAAATTGGGCGCTGCTCGGTCTCCAGGCCGAAGCTCAAAAACGATCGCCAAAACCTAACCTGGACGAGATCTCCGAAACCGCGTCCGAAGCGATCAGGGAGGTGCGCGAGATCTCCTACAATCTTGGCCCTTACCAGCTCGACCGCCTCGGGCTGAAAAAGACGATCGAGGAAATGGTCCAGAAGGTGGACGATTCGTCGCCCACCGATTTCAGTGCCGATATAGGCGAGATCGACGGCTGTCTCGCCCGCGAAGCCGAAGTAAGTTTTTTTAGAATAGTGCAAGAAGCGGTCAGTAATGTCGTCAAACATGCGGAAGCCGCGGAAGCGTGGCTTGAGATCGAAAGAGAGGGCGGGCAGCTGATCCTGACCATCCGGGATGACGGGAAGGGTTTTGATACGGGTTACGCGGAGAGCGGGCTCGGGCTGCTTGGAATGACGGAGCGGGTCGGCCTGCTCCGGGGGGAATTGTCGGTGCGCTCCGAGATTGGGAAAGGGGCAAGCATTCGGGTAACATTACCTTGTACGAATAACAATGGGAAGCATTAACAGTGAAATACAGATCGTAATAGCGGATGATCACCCGATCTTCCGAAAGGGATTGCGCGGAATGATCGAGAGTGAGGCAGACCTGAAAGTGGTCGCCGAGGCCGGTGACGGCGAGATCGCTCTTTCTTTGATCAGCGAGCACGACCCCGACATCGTTATTCTCGACGTCGATATGCCCGGCAAGGACGGTTTCGAAGCCGCCGGTGCGATAATCCGTAAAAACACGGCGGTCGGCGTGATCTTCCTGACCATGCACAATACCGAATCGCTTTTTAACGCGGCGCTCGACCTCGGTGTAAAAGGCTATGTGCTCAAAGACAGCGCGCTTCCCGAAATTACCGATTGTATTCGGGCCGTGGCCGCGGGTAAAAATTACATCAGCCCGCCGCTTTCTACGTATCTTATCAATCGCTCCGGCCGTGCCGATGCGCTAAAGCGCCGAACGCCCGGCATCTACGACCTGACCCCCGCCGAGCGGAACATTCTGAAACTCATCGCCGCCGAACACACCAGCCGCGAGATCGCCGGGAAGCTTTTTATCAGCATCCGCACCGTCGACCGTCACCGCGCGAACATCAGCTTCAAGCTCGATCTCCGCGGCACCAATGCGCTGGTCAAATTCGCCATTTCCCATCGATCGGAGTTCTAGCGGTCCAAAGCCCAAGGTCGGAAAATATTGCACAAGCCCGCACGTTAGTAAGGGCGAATTGCTCTACGCGGACAAACGACGAACGTCCCAATCCGAAATCCAAAATCTAAAACCCAAAATCAAAATGAGTAGTATTACCCATGAGAAATGGGTAGAAGTACGCATAGACCGGCCGCGTCCCAACCATCCATAATTAGACCGTCCGATCTCCCACACATATGACGATGAAGCTAATGGTCGTCGATGACGATACCAGAATAAGAAAGTTGATAATATCGGTAGTTTCCGATCTCACCACGGAAATCTTCGAGTGCGGTGACGGGCGCGAAGCCCAGGCAAACTACGCGGCGCACCACCCCGACCTGGTATTGATGGACCTCGCCATGCCCGGCCTCGACGGGATAGTGGCCACCCGCCTGATAAAATCTTTCGACCCCGAAGCCAGGATCGTCATTGTCACAAGTCATGACGGCCCCGCGATGCGCGAGACGGCCCTGACAGCGGGCGCCTGCGCATTTGTACTGAAAGAAGATATTTCTACGCTCCGCAGCATAATCCTAAACCGGACTACTTAAAGAATCGGTATTTCGGTCTATTGTTTTCAAATCCGAATTCCGCAATCGAGTCGCTTTGCCTGGCGCATTTGCCGGTTTATTTTACGAAGTTCTGACAACCAGGTTATATTTCAAGATTTCGGACTACATGAAGCAGCGATATCGAAAATCAACCCTGCTCTTTTTCCCTTTTGATGCTAAAATGTTTACTAGTCCTAACATTTTCCCAAAATATATACTTAAAACGATGTCAGTTAAAACTTGCATTGCATTACTCTCACTTGGATTGCTTTTCAGCCAATTCACTTCGCCCGCATTTGCCCAAAACCAGACCACGGGAAGCATCGCCGGTTCGGTAAAGGACCAAAATGGTGCTCTACTCGCCGGCGCAGCCGTAACGGTCAGCAACAAGGCCACCAGCGAAAAGAGAAACGTCGTTACTGACGACGAGGGCAGCTACGCAGTGCCGCTTCTCGCACCCGGTATATATTCCGTCAGAATCGTACATGGCGGTTTCGCCGACGCCGTATTTGAACCGGTCCAGGTCGTCGTCACCGAGACGGCCCGTTTAAATGCGGAGCTGGCGGTCGCCGGCCCAAACGCCCAGTCCGTAGTGAGTGATCCGCTGATCCGTGAAGACGGACCTCAACTCGGTCGTGTAGTCGATTCGCACGCGGTATCAGGGCTGCCACTCGCGACCCGTAACTTCACGCAGATTCTCGCACTCTCTCCGGGGACCGTTGTGTCCCTGCCCGATAACACGGCGCTTGGCCGGAATTCACAAAATGTATCCGTTAATGGAGCGCGCGTTACGCAGAACAGTTTCGAGATCAACGGCATCGATGCGAATAATCTGGCTACGAATGCGGCTTCGCTGGTGGCCGTGCCGGCGCCTGAGAGCATTCAGGAATTCAAAGTCCAGACCTCGCTTTATGCGGCGATTTATGGGCGGGGCGGCGGCGGTAATATCCAGGCGATAACTAAAAGCGGGGGCAATAATTTTCACGGCGCGGCCTATGAATATTTCCGCAATGCGTCTCTTAACGCCAACAACCCGTTCCTGAACGCAGCCGGTGTTCGCCGTCCTACCCTGGACCGCAACGTCTTCGGCGGCCTGCTCGGGGGTCCGGTCAGGCCCGATAAATTGTTTTTCTTTGTCTCGTACCAGGGCACGCGCGAAAGCAATGCTGCCTCGCCCAATAGTCTGACATCCAACGTCTTTATCGCACCAGGCCTTACAGACGACCGCTCCCAACAAACGCTTCTGACGACTTTCGACCCGCGTATCTCGCCGACCTCGCCGCCGGCGACGTCGATCCATCCGGTCGCGCTCGCCCTGCTTAATACAAGGCTTCCGGGCGGTCAATTCCTAATCCCGACGCCGCAATCCGATGGCCGTTTTTCGGGGACGGCTCTCTCCACGTATCGCGAGGACCAGATCAATGCGAACATCGACTACCGCTTAAGCGAACACGATTGGCTTGCGGGAAGGTTTTTCTTTTCAAATGCGCCGCAGTTTTTTGCACTTCCCTCCAATGGCGCAAATGTTCCCGGGTTCGGCGCCGATCAAGAGCAGAATAATCGCTTGTTCTCGCTCCAGCACGTGCGCACGATCACTTCAAAAACCATAAACGAGGCGCGAATCGGCTACAATTTTATTCGAGCGGACACGGTAGGGCAGATACCTGTCAACGACTCGGCGGTCGGCATCACACGGGCCAATGCCGATGCTTACCCGGGCCTCGGGATAATCAGGATAGGACCCGACGGAACGAACGCGGTAGCGATCGGAAATGCCGGCACAAATGTGGATACCGGAAATGTCCAGTCGTCGACAACACTAACCGATATTCTTTCGGTCATCCGCGGCCGGCATAACATCCGAACGGGTGCGAGCTTCATCTTTTACCGGAATGAGCTTACCGCGAACAATAACCGGCGGGGCACGATAACATTTCGGGATTTCAATAGTTTTCTGCTCGGCCGGGCCGCCAGCTCGGTTTACGGAAACGGCATCGGGACCCGCAATCTGAAGGCGGCGGACTACAGTTTCTTCGTCCAGGACGACTGGCGCGTTTTCAGCGGGCTGAATCTTAATCTCGGCCTGCGCTACGAATTGGACCTTCCCCCTTTTGAAACGAGCGGAGCCATGTCGACGTTCGATCCGGCGCTTTACAGACCGAGGATGGCGGTGGACAGCGGCGGAAACCCGGTCGGACCGCCGATCGGCGGATTTGTCCAAGCCGGGAATGTAATTTCCCAATACGATTTACCGGAGATTCCCAATGTCGGCAAGCGGATCCTGACGAGCATCGATAAAAACAACTTTGGCCCGCGGGTCGGTTTTGCCTACTCGGCATTAAAAAGCGGTCGTCTTGTCATTCGCGGCGGCTACGGCATCTATTTTTCGCGGCCATCGAACGCCTATATCGGAATCTCTATCAACGCTCCGCCGATGTATACCATTCGCCGCAGTCCGGCCGGGGCGGTGGTCCCATTGTCGACCCCGTTTTTTCCACTCCCGCCGCAGGGTCAATTTCCGACGATCGTGACGGGCGTCGATCTGACCGGCCAGGTATTCGACCGCGGTCTTCGTACGGCCTATATTCAACAGTATAATGGCGGCGTTCAATATTCACTGAGCAAAGACCTTTTGTTGGAAGCAGCTTATGTGGGATCGCGCGGAATCAACCTGATCCGCGACATTGCCATCAATCAGGCGCGGCTCGCCAGCCCGCAGAACCCGATCTTCAACCCGGTAACCGGGCAGGTCATCACCACAAACACGCCCGCTAATGTCGCACGGCGCGCGCCTTTTCAGGGCGTTGCGGTCGGAAATTTTCTGCAGATCCAGTCGACGGCCCAATCCAGCTACAACTCGATGCAGATAAGTTTGACCCGGCGTTTCTCGAAGGGGCTGCAATTTCTCGCTTCATATACCTACGGCAAATCACTCGACAATGCCTCCGGCGGCAGCGAAAGTACCGGAGAGGCCCGGGATACGATCAATATCGCCGGCGACCAGACAAATAACCGCGCCAATAGGGGCGTATCGGATTTCGACCGGACCCATCGTTTTGCCTTGAGCTATTTATGGGACCTGCCGCGTCCCGGTTTTGCCGACCGGTCAACTGTCGCGAGATGGGTATTATCCAACTGGCAATTATCAGGGATCGTGACGATCATGTCCGGTTTGCCGATTGATATAGTTGACGGCGGGGCGGGTTCTTTTTATGGTTTGAGCGGCGGCAATAACGGGCTCATGCGGCCAAGTTGGGCGCCGGGTGCAACTGTTAGTACCGCGACCCACAACGTACCGGCCGGATATTTCTTCAATCCGTCCGCATTTGTCCGTCCTGTCGTTCTGCAGGGCAGGATAATTCCGAGTTCAAACGGGACGGCCACGGCGGGTGCGACGGGAACGGACTTTGGCAACGTCGGCCGCAATGTCCTTCGCGGTCCGCGACAGAGTAATATGGACCTTGCCGTCATTAGGCGATTTCCCATCGGCGAATCGAGAAATATCGAGCTGCGCGCAGAGGTTTTTAACCTCTTCAATATCCCCAACTATGCAAATCCGATCAGTAATCTAAGCGCCGTTCCGGCATCATCGATAGACCCCATCACCGGGCAAATCAGTGGGGATCCGGGTGATTTTGGCAGAATCATTTCGACGAGCAGCAATCCACGCCTGATCCAATTGGCGGTAAAGTTCAATTTTTGACCGGTAATAATCCCATAGGGATTTGATGGAAATAGCCCAGCGATTTATCGTTGGGTAAAGTCGGACAAAGAATCGCGCGAGTTCCGTTAGGAACGGCTTAAAACACCAGCCGTCTCTTCGAGACTGGTAATTTAAATCGTCCTATTCCCAGCGATAAATCGCTGGGCTATTTTCGGATCGTCCCTCCGGGACGGGAGATAAAACAGATTGGCCGGGAAGAATTCAAACTGAGACCCACTACCATTTTTTCGCTGATATTGACATCGAGTTTGCGGAGGAATAGAATGAGCTAGTCAACTTTACAAGTAGTATTTGACATGTAGCAAGGAATGTTTGAGACGCCTTGGTACCGGCGTCAGAACTCTTATCATCTCCTGCATCCTTATATTATTACGAGGTTTAGCCCAATCCGGGTCCCGTCCCGTTTTGCGGTGGGGAGTCGGGCACTGAAGTTACGAGTCACGGAAAAACCGATCTCTTGTAACCGGCGCTAATTATCAGATGCCTCAAATGTTTCGCGGCCAATCCAAGGGGCGGGAGAAGCTTCAACTCGACAGGAAACTCTATGCAACGGATCAAAATAACGAGAGACAAAAACAATAACGTCCAATTCGAAACCGTGTCGGTCGATAACACCGAGAACGTGTTTTTTCTCAATCTTGACACTTTAGCGCCGCACTGGCCTACGATCGCGTCCAATCAGATGGGACCGTCGCCATCGGCCCCGTCAAGCCAGTGCCAACCCGACCCGACGGGTAAGCTGACTCAGGTCACTTATACGTGCAAGATCGCGGGGCATACAAATGAGAAGGGGACCATCAACATTTTCGCTCAGCTTGCCGCAGGCACCACAACCTTGAACCCGGCAGTCAGGGGCAAGCCGATCGCCAAACAGCAGGTGGTACTGGGTGGCCAGTCGCCGTATGAGATCTCCGGCCAGTTGTTTGAGATTACCGGGCCAGGCGGTGGTGTTATCAAAAGCGGATCGGGCATCGGACCGGGACTCGTGTTGACCCCAACGACAAACAACACCGGGGTATTCGTGAGTGGTACGCCCACCGTGTCCGGCATCTACAATTTCACCTTCACGGTGGACGATGCAATGAACGAAAACCTCCAACAAGTTCAATATTCGATGGTTGTGACCTAGAGATGCGCGTGTTATCAACCCCCAGCGACAGTAAAGAGGATTCATATGAAAATTGGTAAAGCTAAAGTATTTAAGAATCGCCGCTATCCAAATAGCCGCACTGCACGCATCATTACGATGGTAACGATCGCCCTGGCGATCGTGGTTGCCGCGCTGCTGCAATTCCCATTCGTAACTGCGCCCCCGGCCGAAGCTCAGCTGGGCAGCCCCGCCTTTCAAAACCCACCCGAACTGCTCTCTCGCAACAAGAAGCTGAGGGCGACCATGGAACTCATCAACGGCACGTTTTCGGTCCCTGGCCTGAAGACGGAGCAGTACCGGCAGTTTCGCGGGCGTTATCCCGGCAGTCCTCTCGTTCCGGGTACTGCTGTCAGCCCCGGCCCGACCTTGCGCGCGCGCCTCGGAGATCAGGTACAGTTAGCCTTCCTGAATAAGGTCGATGAGAGTAACTTTCCATACACTTACGTCACAGGCAGAGATAAGCCGCCGTTTTCTGATCTTGGCTGCGACCAGGCCGGCCTGCCTGATCCGGTAACAGGAAAGTTCCCGTACCCGGCAAACGATATTTATCCTAATTGTTTTCACGGTTCCAACACCGCCAACATCCACTTTCACGGCACCCACACCAGTCCGGATGGGTTGGGTGATAATGTGCTCGTCCAGGTGCTGTCCGACCCTAAGCAGCCTGACTGGACGTCCCTTTTTAACCAGATGTATAACTCCGGTAAGATCCCGCAAAGATGGATCGACCTGCCGCTTGCATTCCGTAAAGCGCAGATAGCGATGGTGAAAAAGCGTGATGACGCGGATATGGCACTGGCGCTCAAGAACAACTTGCGGCCGCCGGAGTCCATGTCGGATGCAAATCACGAAGCGATCATGGCAGGTGAATGGCCGCAGTATTTCATAGGCGCGTTTCCCAACTTCTTCGACATCCCGGACTACAACTCGGGCAAATATAAGGCCGGCCAGTCACCCGGTACCCATTGGTATCACGCTCACAAACATGGCTCGACTTCGGCTCACATCCGCAACGGCCTCGCCGGGGCATTCGTCATAGAATCCAGCGAGGAAGGTGGCTATGACCATTTCATCCGCAAGTCCTTAGGATGGGGCGCAACTTACGGAGACCACGAAAAGATCCTCGTCCTCCAGCAATTCGATCCGACACAGAATCTCGAAAGGAGCCCCCAGGGCGGCTCTAAGGGTAGTAAGCAGGTCGCTGTTAACGGCCAGTTTACGCCGACTATTACCATGAAGCCGGGCGAAGTTCAGCTTTGGCGTTTTGTGAATGCCACCCAGGGAAATGGGGAAGGGGTAATTACAGCCGGGACCACCAGCGCCGGAGTGTTCGGGGCCCCGATGTTCAAATTTGTCCAGACTGCGCAGGACGGCGTACAGTTTAGCCCGGGCAACTATCTCGGACAACCGTTTCTCAGGGGCGTCGTGTCAAGTGCCGGTCTCGTTTTAGCGGCCGGCAATCGAGCCGACCTGCTGGTCAAAGCGCCACTTGACCCCGGCACTGTGCCATTCAAATCCGGGACGACGATTCTTTTCTACGTCAAGGTTGAGGGTAACCCGGTGACACCGGCCCAGTCTTTTCCCACAACCTGGGCCAAGATGCCAACATTCCTGCTCGACCTGCCCGTGCCGGGTCCGAATGATATTAAGAACCCCAATTCGCCCGTGAAATTCCAGTGGGAAAAAGGCAGGGCCAACCCAGGGCCGTTGAACGTGCCGGGGCAACCGCCGGCCGGGCCGCACTTTATGATCAATGATAAACAGTTTGGTGAAAGTGGGCCGATAGTCGACCAGTGCATGCCGCTGAATGGTTTGCAGGATTGGGTACTCGAGAATTATACGTCGGCTATTGCCCACCCGTTTCACATTCACATCAATCCGTTTCAGGTGATCCGAATTGACACGCCGACCGCCCAGAATAAGTATTCGTCTTATACGCCAACGGATAATTACCTGTGGCAGGATGTGATCGCGGTACCACCGGCGATTATCACTACAAATAAGGATGGATCGCAGCAGATAACCCCCGGGAGGATCGTTATACGGCAGACATATCTCGATTTTACCGGGACTTATGTACTACACTGCCATATCCTTGCGCATGAAGACCGGGGTATGATGCAGCTCGTTCGTGTCGTGCCGTTAGCAAACTATCCAAAGGGTTGTCAGGCTACTCCGCCTCAACACCATTGAGAATTATGCGTTTATAGTTAACAAATACTACCGGCGCGGCATGAGGCCCGTACACGTCCGAGTGGACTGTTGAACACATCGCATCACCGACTCCAATAACATCAATAGTTTAGGGCAATCAATGCGATTGCCCTTTATTTATTCTCACCTGTATGCACACCTAATTAAATGTTCAGCAGGCATTAATAGAATTGATTTAACATCCCGAAATAAGCCGTAATCTAGATCGGCGGAAATTCATACCTTACCACCATCATCAAATCCTCAAGATTGCCGATCTCAGTTTCCAAAACAGATAATGAGAATGGTGTGTCAATATCTATGTCTGCGGAGTCTCCACGACATAACTTCCATTCATCGATACTGCTCAGATTGGTTGGGACTCCGCCATCAATGGTAACCGCAAAATTTGCCGGATTGTTTTTCACCTTTGCAAGGAAAATCACATTTTCAATGGATGCCTCCAGGGATTGTACGAAATACGGCAACCTTGTTTTGTCCAACGTCAACTGCACGCTGGCGTCTTGCTTGAACAAATGCCATTCGTTTGGCATTTCATGCTTCATATTTATCGCAAGATGAAGCCCGGTTTGAGATAGTTGCTGCTCGATTTCAAGCAGCCTCTCTTTTAATGTCTGAGCGGCAGCATTTTTAAGGGATCCACCACCCTCTCTGGCCGTATACTTCACGTGTATGACCGCATCTGCGATCGTCTCATAGTCGAATTGCTTAACCTCTGCGGGAAGCTCAAGCCGCCAGGTCCCAATCGCGCCGCATCCTTCAAACGGAAGGTATCTTTCATCGCGGAAATTGAGTTCGAACATGCCGGTGTCGTTCTGCGAGTTACTGGCGGCGATCGATTGAATCGATCCGACATTATAAACAAATCTCTCGTCATTGCCGGTATCTTCGATATAACCTGTAGCGGCAGCATTGTCAGGATTAGTATTCTTTCGATACCTGTTACTTACCAGCGAAAGTTTCGCGCTGACAGAGGTGTACGGGCCGGCTATACACGGGAGGCTTAAGCCCACGGATTTGACCCTGCGGAAATATTGTCCGGGATGATCCATGTCGTAGATCGCCTCAGGGACCTCGAAATTGCAGGCCCCGGTGGCCCGCAGCTGCGCCAACGCCAGTGGATCCAACATGGCAAGCGAAACATGTTTGGTAATCTCATATTCACGCTTGTTTTTATCCAGGTAGCTTGTTTCCATCCGCTTCAGGTCATGGAAAAGCATATCGGCGCTCTGCAGGCCCTTTTTCATGCTGTCCCAATACCCGAATCCGATGAAAGTATCATCATTGCCAAGCTCAAACTTGTAAGACCGTTCGGCTTTCTTTGCCATATCAAAGGCGAGCTGGTAGGCGCGGAAATAGACCGAGCTTATTTGCCCTATCATCCAATCGTAAAGCTCCTTGTTGGTGAATTTCGAGCGCATGAATTCATCGGTTTTTTCCGCATTCTCTATCTGTAGGTCGTGGTTCTTGAGGTCGGTTTCGGCGATCTCCCGGCGTATCTCAGCCGCAACGATCTGCTGGTCTATCTGGATAAGCTCTTTATCTGCAAGGCGCTCCTGGAGCTTCCAATCGTCAAAGCGACGGTCGTATCCTCCAAGTATCGACGCGCGATTCGCCTCAAAAGAGGCAACGCCACTTAAGATATTGAGTATATCGGCCCCAATGGAAGTAGCCCTGGATAGCGCCGAGCCTCCGAGCTGCAACACCACTTTAGGTGAGCCGCCAAACCCGCTGGCGCCAACATGAAACTCAGGGATCAATGCCAGCGCGCCGGCAACGGTCCTGACAATTTGGGATTGAAACTGCTTATCCTGCGCTTCGCCCAACTTATCGAGATTTAGCTGCTCATTCGGTATTATCTTTTCGACGTTTTGATAGTATTTCTTTCTTTCCTCGGTAACGGCCCTGGTTTTCTTCAGGATTTTTATCTGTTCCCCGGATTCCGTTATCTGCAGGGTCTTCATGTCCCTGACGGCTTTGAGTACCTTCAGTTCCAGTTCGCTGCGCAAGAGTGCCATAGCCTCTGCGTCCTTCTTTTCCAGGGCCGCCAGCAGCGCGCTTCCCAGCCCCCGCACCTCCTGGATCAACTCCGTAGCTTTTTGCGAAAGGACATTGAACCGGTAGTATGGCGCAGGCGCATTCAAGCCGCCAAGAACCGCAGAAATATCAAGTCCCGCGGCCGCGGCCCGGACCAACATTCCCGGGTCGATCGGCGGCGCGAACAGCGCCAGGCTGCGCTCGATGCCGTCGATATTCTGGCAGTGCCTGATTTTGAACAGCCGGTCAGCTATCCGGTCCCAATAGGCCAGCATCTGTTCGTTTTGGGGAACGCAGAAATATAGCGTGGACAAGGTGATCGGAGCCGGCGGTAAATCCGCGCCACCCTCGGGTGTGGCCGTCAGATCGGGAAGAATGTTCTCCAGATCGATGAGGGCGTTGCCAAAAGCGTCGATCTTCTGCTCCATCTGGTTATATGTTTCATATGGCGGCTTCACCGCCGGCGGAACGATCCTTGGTTTTGGCCCAAGCAGTTTGTCTGCCACAATATACATCTGCGTCGCTTGTGCTATTGATTCCATGGTGTCTTGCCGGAACAAATAGTCGCCCCACTCGGTAAGCATGTCCAGATATTTCATCAATACGGCTTTTTGATAGGCCACCGTGCGAAAACGCGCTACCACATGAGGCTTGAATGGTTTTTCGCGCCATTGATTAATGGCAAATTCGAGCTCGGTCTTTATCGCGGGAGTAGCGGGGCTTGAAACGTTGTATAGCAATGTGTCGATCCGCTGGTTTATGTAATCGGCGTCCTGAGTAAGAAAGAAGGGCTTTGTCACCCAATATTTCTGAGGCGCATCCCCGTCCAACGCCCCGGTGGGATTGAAAATATAATGGAACCAGGTCATTGCCTCTTCAAAACGCTGGTCCCTGGTTAGTCTTGTCCCCAGCAGAAACGGGACATGGAAAAAGAGTTCCCAGTTGTAAGAGCTGTAGCTGCCGTCGCTGGCGAAATCAATATCTTCCACCGGATGCGGCAATGGAACGATGCCGGTGGGCGAATAATGGGAGTCAAAGTCAAAGGCAGATTGCTGAAGCTGGGTGTCGCGCTCCATCAGTTTTGGAATGCCGTATTTGTAAAGAGTGGTTTTCAGCGGGCAAATCAGCGGATGGTACATATTCATGAATCTTTCGCCATAGGTTACGTACCAAAAGAACAATTCAATCAACAGGGCCATAAAATTCCCGCTGTCAAGAGTGTCAAAAAAGTTGGACGCCGTTCGTTTTAGCGTAAATTCGCGTTCGCCGGTCGTTTGATCGACTTGACTGGCGTAAGCCCCGGGAATGATCACATACGCATGTTTGCTGTCTTCCATGAAGTAAGGAAGAAACGTTCCCAAGGGCCACTTGAAATACCGGTGGGATACCGTTGCGGCCTGCACGTTGGAAGAAAGTAACTGCAAAATAAACATTACCAGATCAATCAAGGTAAATTGATGCGGGTAAGTGATACGGAAAGTGCCGGGCGTTTCGGTAAGAAGCTGGTAGTAATTATTGATTCTAAATCCGTTTTTCAAAGCAAGATCGTCGAAGGCGTCCTTCTTCATTTCTTTATACTTTTGAACCATCAGCGATGCATCCCTGAAGTCCGGATAAAAATCCGCTAGATAAGATTCGCCCTCAAAGATCAATTCCGGATAACCTTTGCATCCGGCAACCTCGAAAATGCCTGAGAGCCGATACTGGTCGGTCTCCTTAGAAACGCTCTTTATCAGCCAGATTTGGTCAAAGAACTGAACATACGCAAGAGTGTAATTATTTACAGGCAGTTCGTCAGGTGTGGCGGTGCCGGGCGTCCTTATCGCGTCTTTCGATACCCTCTTCGGCTGCCAGATCTTGTTCGCGTATTCGCTTATGGCAATTTGAATCTTCAGCTTGCGTTTCGGCTTGTCGGTTGGTTGTTCGCCCGGGTCTTCTATGTCGGGCACGGTAGCTTTGACGTCGGGATCGGGCTCTTCGGTAAAAACCGGCCAAGCCAGGCAAAGCCGGTTGTTTCGCATAAACGCCAGTAAATGATCGCCGGAAATATCCAGACCGACCTTTTCCCAGGGTGTCCAATAACTTTCCTTCTCAAACCTGCGGTAATAATAGATCGCCGGATCGCCGCCTTTGGTCCGGGCAAAAACGTGCATCGTGCGGACGTCAACCTGGTACCAGGTCGCCATCACCTCAAGAAAAGCGATGTCATCGAGTTTTTCCAGATAGCGGATAAGCGCCTGTTCCGAGTTGTAGTCATTCAGCTCGTTCTGCAGCAGTTCATTTTCAAGCTCCTGGAACAGAAACGATTTGTCATCGCGCAGTTCCGCCTCGATCCAGTTTTCCGGATAGAGAAATACTTTGCGGTTCGCCTCCCACACACGGTAATTCTTCATCCATTTCCATTGTTCCCATTTCGGGTCATCTGTTAGGTTGGCGGCAGATTCCGGCTCCAAACCCATCAGACAACGCTGCGCAAAAAGCTGGACCGTGCTGTGAGCCTGCACTATTCTGGACGAAGGCATGCACGATTCCATTTCGACATCTACCAGAAAATGGTCGAACAACGCGTTTTCATCTTTCATGTCCGGATCGGTTGCCAACACGTAGGCCACCAGCGCATCGCGTTTTTGCGGGCGGATGGCGCCCATTATTTCTTTCAAAGTGCTGAGCCAGGTATCTTCGTCATACCTTGCCTTTAATGCCATCCTGGCAGCGGCGGCATCCGCGGCAGTTAAAGCCGGTTTCACAAACTCTGTCGCTTGCGCCAAAGTGACCCCGAGCTTTCTCAAATGACGGGCACACTTATCCACAGATTCCCAGGTTTTCGGGTCGCGGTAATTGTTCAGGCTAAACACCGGGAACAGATGCGCATCTATCGCATCCACATCCGCCTTGTCATACCCCGTGAGCAAAGAGTGGGCCTCGATCCACAAATTTCGTGTCGTCGCAGACAAGAGCAGTTCCGCGACCGTGTAAAAGCTGACCGGTTTTTCCGCATCTGCCGGGTTCGGCACGGGCGTCAACAGCTTTGCAAGATCCAGGAGGCTTTTAAAGTCGCCATATGATGAAATATCGGCCGCTGTTTGGCCGGCTTTGTAGGGAATGCCGTCTAATTCAAACCATCCGAGAGCCTGATTGTTTTTCAAGTGCCACTCGGCGGTTTCGGCGTCGAGTTTGAACGATTTGATCAGCGGGAATAATTTGTGAAGCAAGCGCAGAGCGTCATACTGCTCCGGCAGGGCCGCCGGCGATACCGGGCTTGCCGTCAAAACCAGATCGCTCAACAAAATATCGGCAATAATTTCCGTTCCCGGGGCGGGCTGCTTGAGTGTAGCGTTGTTCAAGACGGCTGTGGACGTATCCGTATCCGCTTTAAAAGTCGATGAAACGGTTTGTGTCAATATTGCGGTGATCTCGGAAATAAAAAGATAGCCGGAGATCGCGTCCAGAAAAGCCTCGACCACATCCTTTTGGGCCGTTTCGAGCGCAAGAGTTGTAGGAGGATCTATGGCGGGCGGCGTCGCGCCCAAGGTGGTGATGTTTGCCTTGATGTCCGTGGTCAGAAACAGACCCGATAGTTTCAGGTCAACCGACGCATTTGCCGCGGTGGCAGTCGCGGGCGACGTGACCGTTTCGATGAAGCCGACAAATTCTTTTACATCCTCTTCGCTCATGCCGCTTAGTTTTGCGAGCGAACCGGCCAGCGTCTCTTTTTGTTCAATTGCCGCCATGTTTGGGTCGAACGGCGAAAGATTCGCTGTTTGGGCTTTTTTATAGTCTTTTTGCAGACCTGTCAGTATCAGCTCTATCTTTTCATCCTTGATTTCCAGATCAACCAGAGGAGGAGTTTCAGATTCATGGCGGATCATGAATCTGAGATCGGCAGTTTTTAGAGGAAATTGCATTGCCGCTTTTGCTTTTTCGATAAACTCCAGAGTCTTGTGCGGAGAATCCGTCACATCGATTGCGGTCAGCTGAATGAGAATGATGAAATCTTCAACCTTTAAGCGCAGCTTTTTGATCAATCTCGCAGCGGCAAAAAGCCGGCTCAGGTTTTCGAATGAAATACTTCCGCTTGGAAGAAAAGTTGCCGGAGGAAGCAGTTTTTCCAGATCCTTTTCGGATAGCTGCAAACAAACGGCAATAGATTTCTTAAAATTGACGATCAGCTGACCGCCGGCGTTAACCTCATCAACAGTCAATGCCTCGTCAATGAACCCATTCTTTGCCTTGTTTAGAAAAACCTGATGATAAAGCGGTTTTTTGTCGTCTTCAGACAGTTCTATGTGCGGCAAGTGGCGATAAAACCCCGTCAATTCGTCGAGTTTGATGCCGCTTATTTCAGAAACCTTAAGCAGCGTCGCGGCCTTGATCAGGCAGGCATCGTCAAGTACGCCGCTGCCCAGCCTTGATTGAGAAACGATTTCGTCCAGCGTCTCGAAACTCCATTTCGTTTTTTTCTGCAGCCGCAAAAACCGGTGAATTCGATCCAATGCATTGTTATCCAGGTTAGCGATCTCTTTTTTGTCGGTATCGCAGCTTAAATCAAGATGC
>Ga0190272_10000524_pt1 | contig 19852 bp, 19 predicted proteins | sample Popmic504T_FD_133746 | JGI IMG/M metagenome (GOLD analysis project Ga0190272, IMG submission 133746) | Populus adjacent soil microbial communities from riparian zone of Shoshone River, Wyoming, USA - 504 T | ecosystem: Environmental > Terrestrial > Soil > Riparian zone | place: USA: Wyoming... | reverse complement strand
GCCGGAGGCGGCCAAGGTCGTCAACCGCGACCTCGACCTCGCCGTCCTCCACCTGCCGCAGCTTGTCGCCCTCGCCCTCGGCTTCGAGCCGAAGCAGCTCGGCATGAGCAGGCACATCGCCTCGACCGGCTCGGTCGTCGACCGGCTGGCCGGCACTCCCGCTGCCGTCTAGGCCACTCCATCGCCACCGCGAGTGAGCGTCAGCGACCCAGATGCGTAGCGCCGACGACAATCGCGACAATCGCCAGCACTACGAAGGCAACCGTGAAGCCGTGCATGACCAAGCGGAATATGAAGTCCGAGCGTTCCCAGCCCTTGCGTTCGAGCCGAGCGAGGCGGTCCTCGAGGCGCGAGATCCGGTTGTTGATTCCCCTGCGCTCCCAGTCTTCCATGACCGTCACGCTAGCTGACAAAACATTACGTGTGGTTCACAGAAGTGTGACGGACGGATAGCCGATAGGGTTCTTCGCGGTGAGCCGGGAAGCCTGGTCGGCACGTAAGTCGTCGACCCCGAAAGGCTCTCAATGGCCATCGCAGTAGCCACCTTCCTGATCGCCCTGGCAATCATCGCCAGCGAGAAGATGCACCGCACCAACGTGGCCCTGCTCGGTGCCGCAATCGTCGTCCTCTTCGTCGGCGACTTCTCCCAGGAGCAGGCGATCGAGGCCGTGGACTTCAACACGATCGGGCTGCTGGTGGGGATGATGATCCTCGTCTACCTGACCCAGCAGACCGGGGTCTACGACTACGTCGCAATCCGCGCCGGGCAGCTCTCGGGCGGGCGCTCCTTCGCGGTAACGATGAGCCTGGCCGCGATCACGGCGGTCCTCTCCGCCTTCCTCGACAACCTGACGACGATCCTCCTGATCGCGCCGATCACCTTCCTGCTCGCCGACGCGCTCGACATCGAGGCCGTGCCGCTGCTGATCATCGAGGTGATGGCGTCGAACATCGGCGGCACCGCGACTCTGATCGGCGACCCGCCGAACATCATCATCGCCGGCGCTACCGGGCTCAGCTTCAACGCCTTCATCGTCAACCTGGCACCGATCGTGATCGTCACCTTCGCGGTCGTGGTGCCGTTGCTCTATCTCTTCTTCCGCAAACGCCTCCAGGTTGAGGAGGGCAATCGGCGGGCGGTGATGGAGTTGAACGCGCTCGCCTCGATCCGAGACTCGGCCGAGCTGCGCCGCACCGGCCCGGTGCTGGCGCTGACCGTGCTCGCCTTCTTTGCCCACCAGGCCCTTCACGTCGAGCCCGCAACCGTGGCTTTGACCGGAGCGGCGATCGGCCTGCTGGTGACGAAGGTCGACCTCGAGAAGGCCCTGTCGGGCATCGAGTGGACGACCCTCTTCTTCTTCATCGGCCTCTTCGTGATGGTCGGTGCCCTGGAGGAGACCGGTGCGATCGGCCACATCACCGACGCCGTGAAGGACGTCACCGGCGGCGACCGCAGCGCGGAGCTGATCGGGATCACCTGGGTCGCCGCCCTGGGCTCGGCTGCGGTCGACAACATCCCCTTCACCACGGCGATGATCCCGGTGGTGAAGGAGCTGCAGGAATCCGCCGGTGCGACCGGGGACGACGCCTACTGGTGGGCGCTGGCGCTGGGCGCCTGCTTCGGCGGCAACGCGACGATGATCGCCGCCGCCGCCAACGTCGCCGCCGCCGGGATGGCCGAACGGGCGGGGACGCCGATCGGCTTCATGGCCTTTCTCCGCGTCGGCCTGCCCGTGACGCTGATCTCGGTCGGCCTCGCAACCGCATACATCGCCATCCGATACATCGCCCTCTGAGGAGAGACAAATGCCCGACTCGATAGCCAACGAGACTCTGCGAGAGATCGAGCCGCTGAGCGCCGACGAGCTGATCGGCCCGGCGGCACGCCGCGTGATCGACGCCGGGCTTCCCGCCCTTCCCGCCGTCGAGGAGGATGGCAGCTTCGCCGGCATCTTCGGCGAGCGCGAGTTCATGGTTGCCCTCTTTCCCGGCTACGTCGGCGAGCTAGCCTCGGCGGCGATGGTCTCGCGCTCGGTCGACGAGACGATCGAGCGGCGCAGCCAGTGCGCTGACGAGCCGATCCGACGCTACCTGACCACCGACCACGTCCTGGTCGAGGACGACTACTCGGACACTCAGCTCGCCGAGCTCTTCCTCCACCACCGCGTGCTGATCGTCCCGATCGCGACCGCAGGCAAAGTCCACGCTGTCGTCACCCGCCACGACTTCTTCCGCGAGCTGGTCGCCCGCTTCGGCACGATCGCCGAGGATCTCGGCGACTGAGCCGGCGCGTTGCTCAGTTCAGCAGGTCGCGCTCGACCAGGATCTCCGCAACCTGGACGGCGTTGGTGGCGGCGCCCTTGCGCAGGTTGTCGCCGGCGACCCAGAGGTTGAGACAGCGCTCCTGGCCCGGGTCGCGGCGGATGCGGCCGACCAGGACCTCGTCGCGCCCGGCGGCATCGATCGCTAGCGGGTAGCGCCCGGCGGCTGGGTCGTCGACCACGACGACCCCGGGCGCTTCGCCGAGCAGTGTCCGGCACTCGTCGGGCGAGAGGTCCTTGCGGGTCTGCACGTTGACCGACTCCGAGTGGCCGCTGAAGACCGGCACGCGAGCGCAAGTGGCGGAGATCCCCACCTCCTCGCCGAGGCCGAGGATCTTGCGCGTCTCGGCCATCACCTTGCGCTCCTCGGTCGTGTAGTCGTCGCCGTCCTTGAAGCTCTCCACCTGGGGCAGGACGTTGAAGGCGATCCGGTGCGGGTAGACCGCGGCGAGCGGATGCTCCTCGCCCTCGAGGACCTGCTTGGACTGCGCGCGCAGCTCCTCGATCGCCTTCTGGCCGGTACCGGAGACGGCTTGGTAGCTGGAGACGACGATGCGCTCCAGCCCGACCGCGCGGTGGATCGGCGCCAGCGCCATCATCGCCACCATCGTCGTGCAGTTGGGGTTGGCGACGATCCCCTTGTGCGCGTCGGCCGCCTCGGAGTTGACCCCGGCGATGACCAGCGGCACGTCCTCGTGCATGCGCCAGTAGCTGGTGTTGTCGACGACGACCGCGCCGGCCTCGACCAGCTTCGGCGCCCACTCGGAGCTGACCGCGCCACCGGCCGAGGAGAGGACGACGTCGAGACCCTGGATCGTCGCCTCGTTCAGCGGCACGCACTCCAGCACCGAGCCGTTCCACTCGATCTGGCGCCCGGCGGAGCGCTCGGACGCGAAGGCCACCACCTCGGTGGCGGGAAAGTCTCGCTCGGCGAGCACGCCGAGGATGGTCGAGCCGACCGCCCCCGTGGCGCCCAGCACCCCGACTCTGTAGCCGTTGCCCGTCATCGTTCCGAGTATGACGGCCGGGCTCAGCCGCTGACCGTGGGCCGGTGTTCGGCCCCGGTCGGGTCCTCAGGCTTGACCGCGTCGGCGCCGAGGTCGAACGCCTCATGCAACGCGCGCACTGCCTGCGGGATCTCCTCGGCGGAGATGACGCACGAGATCTTGATCGGCGAGGTGGAGATCATCTCGATGTTGATCCGCTCCCGGCCCAGCACCTCGAAGACCTTGGCGGCGACGCCGGGGTGGGAGCGCATGCCGGCGCCGATGATCGAGACCTTGCCGATCCGCTCGTCGGTGCGGATGCCGTTGCTGACGTCACCGAGAGCCTCGATCGCCTCCGTTGCCTTCGCCAGATCGCCGTTGGCGACGGTGAACGAGAGGTCTGCCAGCTGGTCGTCGCTGACGGGCTCGTTCTGGATGATCACGTCGACGTTGACGTCGGCGTCGGCGAGCGCGGTGAAGATCTCACCGGCGACGCCGGGCTCGTCGCGGATGCCGGTCAGGGTGACGCGGGCCTCCGACTCGGAGTGGGTCACTGCTGTAACGAAGGGCTGCTCCACGGTCTCCTGCTCCGCCTCGGTTTCGGTGACGACGAGGGTACCGGGACCCTCCTCGAAGCTGCTGCGGCAGTGGATGCGGACACCGTGGTTGCGGGCGTACTCGACCGAGCGCAGCTGCAAGACCTTGGCCCCGGAGGCCGACATCTCGAGCATCTCCTCGAAGGAGGCGAGGGTCAGCTTGCGGGCGTCGGGGACGATCCGCGGGTCGGCGCTGAAGACGCCGGCGACGTCGGTGTAGATCTCGCAGACGCTGGCGCGGAGCGCCGCGGCGAGGGCGACGGCGGTGGTGTCGGAGCCGCCGCGGCCGAGCGTGGTGACGTCGCGGCTGTCGGTCGAGACCCCCTGGAAGCCCGCGACGAGGACGATCCGGTCCTCGTCGAGCTTCTCGCTGATGCGGTCGGCGCGGACGTCGATGATCTTCGCGTTGGTGTGCGAGGAGTCGGTCACGATCCCCGCCTGCGAGCCGGTCAGCGAGATCGCCTTGTGGCCCATGTCGTGGATCGCCATCGCGCAGAGCGCGCAGGAGATCCGCTCCCCGGTCGAGAGCAGCATGTCCATCTCACGCGAATCGGGCCGCGGCGAGATCTCCAGCGCCTGGGCGACCAGCTCGTCGGTCGTCTTGCCGCGGGCGGAGAGCACCGCGACCACCTGGTTGCCGGCCTCGCGAGCGGCGACGATCCGCCGCGCCGCGCGCTTGATCTCCTCCGCGCCGGCGACAGAGGTGCCGCCGAACTTCATCACGACGATGTCGGAATTCCCCTCGCTCATGCCGAACGGCTGAGGATAGTCACAGCGAACGCGTGAGGGGAATCACACTTGCAGATATATCGAGCTGATATATCTATCGCCATGGACCTGAGCCCGACCGCCTACGTCATCCTCGGCATGGTCAGCCGCGAGCCGCGCTCCGGCTACGAGATCAAGGCCTTGGTCGACAACTCGACAAGGTTCTTCTGGGCGGCCAGCTACGGCCAGATCTATCCCGAGCTGAAACGGCTCGCCGACGCCGGGCTTCTCGAGGGCGCCGACACGCCGACCGGCGGACGAAAGCGCACCGTCTACGCGATAACCGCGGCAGGCGAGAAGGCGCTGAAGGACTGGCTGCGGCAGCCCCCGACGACCTATGAGATGCGAGAGGAAGGACTGCTGAAGCTCTTCTTCGCCGGCGCCCTCCCCCGTGAGGAAGCGGCGCCGATCCTCGCCTCGATGCGCGAGCACCGGCAGCGCACGGCCGAGCGGCTGCGCGCGATCGAGCCCAAGGCAGCCGCCAAGGCCGACGGCGGCGACCCATTCCCGCTGATGGTCCTGCGCAGTGGGATCGAGTTCAACGAGTGGTTCGCGGAGTGGTGCGAGCGGATGGAGTCCCAGTTGCTCGCACAAACCCCCAAGGAAGGGAGCAGCTGATGTTCGACGCCCTAGCCCGCCTCGCCGACCGCCGCGCCCGCCGCGTCGGTCTGCTCGCAATCGTCTTCTTCCTCCTTGCCGGGGCGCTCGGTGGCTCGGTGGCCGAAAGGCTCGACCCCTACGGAGCCGACGACCCCGACACCGAGACCGTGCAGGCACGCAAGGCGCTGCAGGACGCCGGCCTGCGCGCGCCCGGCGCGATAGTCGTCATCGACGACGCCCCCGTCGCCAAGCCGGCGACCCGCGCCCGCGTGGTCGCTCTCGAGCGCGAGCTGCGCCAACGCGACGACGTCCAGTCCGTCACCGGCTTCTACGGCACCCGCTCGCCCGACTTCGTCTCCGAGGACGGCCGGGCGACCTACCTGGCTGTGGCGCTGAAGCCGACCGATGACAAGCAGTGGCAGGAAGCCGGCGCCGACATCGCGGAGCAGCTCAATGAGCGCCCGGGCATCACGGTCGGCGGCGCCGCTGTCGCCCAGGAGCAGGTCAACAAGCAGGTTGAGAAAGACCTCCGCATAGCGGAGCTGATCGCCTTCCCGCTGCTCTTCCTGCTCTCCTTCCTCTTCTTCCGCAGCGGGGTCGCGGCGCTGCTGCCGGTGATGATCGGCCTGCTGGCGATCGTCGGCACCTTCCTCATCCTCAGGATCGCCAGCGAATTCGGCTCGATCTCGATCTTCGCCCTCAACCTGACCACCGGGCTGGGGCTGGGGCTGGCGATCGACTACAGCCTCTTCATCGTCTCCCGCTATCGCGAGGAGATCGCCAAGAGCGGCCCGGGCCTGGCGGCGATGCGGAGGGTGATGGCGACAGCCGGGCGCACCGTCTTCTTCTCCTCGCTGACCGTGGCCGCGGCGCTCGCCTCGCTGCTCGTCTTCCCGCAGCGCTTCCTCTACTCGATGGGCCTTGGCGGCTCGCTGGTGGCGCTGCTGGCGGCGGCGGTCTCGCTGACCGTCCTCCCCGCCGTGCTTACCCTGCTCGGCAACCGCGTCAACTCGCTGGCGCCGCGTGCCCTGCAGCGCCGCGCCGAGGCCGACGCGCGGCCCGACGAGCACGGCTTCTGGTACCGGCTCTCGCGCTTTGTCATGCGCCGCCCGGCGCCGATCGCGACGCTTAGCGCCCTCTTCCTGATCGTCCTCGGCCTGCCCTTCCTCGGGATCAAGTTCAACACGGTCGACCCCTCGGTCCTGCCCGAGGAGTCGAGCGCGCGCCAGGCATACGACACGGTCAGCGAGGAGTTCCCGCCTTACCGCGAGACGCCTATCTGGGTCGCGGTCGACGGCGGCGGGCCGAAAGCGTCGCTGCAGGTCGCGGCGCGCCTGCGCCGCACCGAGGGCGTCGCGGCGGTCACCCCGCCACAGCCTCTCGCAGGCGGGATCGTCGCGGTCCGGGCGATCTCCGCCGACCCCTTTGCCTCCGAGGCGAGCCAGTCGACGGTGGAGCGGGTCCGCGAGCTGCCGGAGCCGCCCGGGGCGACCGTGCAGGTGAGCGGCGCCACAGCCGACTTCATCGACTTCCAGGACAGCCTCACCAGGCACCTGCCGATCGCCTTCGGGATCATCGTCCTCGCCACCCTGGTCATCCTTTTCCTGATGACGGGCTCGGTGGTGCTGCCGATCAAGTCGCTGATCATGAACATGCTCAATCTCAGCGCCGTCTTCGGCCTGCTGGTGCTGATCTTCCAGGACGGCCGCCTCGAAGGGCTTCTCGACTACAGCAGTCCCGGCGCGATCGAGCAGACGATGCCGATCCTGCTCTTCGCGCTCGCCTTCGGCCTCTCCACCGACTACGCCGTCTTCCTGCTCTCGCGGATCAAGGAGGCGCGCGACAACGGCGCCTCGGACTCCGAGTCCGTCGCGATCGGGCTGGAGCGGACCGGGCGGATCGTCACCGCCGCGGCGCTGCTCTTCGCCGTCGCGATCGGCGCCTTCGCCACTTCGCAGATCATCTTCATCAAGGAGAACGGCGTCGGCACGGCGCTGGCGGTCCTGATCGACGCCACCATCGTCCGCGCCCTGCTCGTCCCCTCTCTGATGGAGCTGCTCGGCAAATGGAACTGGTGGGCGCCGGCGCCGCTGCGGCGACTCCACGAGCGCATCGGGATCAGCGAGACCGGCGCGCCCGAACCAGAGCGGGTCTGAGGACCGGCGCTCTTAGCTAGGCAAAAGCCTGAGTCGCTCGCCGGCGTAGATCGGCGTTGAGCATGCCGGTCACCTCGCTGGGGGCGGTTCCCGCGGAGGGGATGGCGTCGCCGATCAGGCCGCTGGCACGGAAGCCGAAGAGGGGGGCGTCGAAGCCGAGATCGCGGATCTTGCGCACCAGCTGCACCGCGGAGGCGGTGTCCTGGCCGGGACCGCAGAGGACGATCGCGGTCGGGTCGAGGGCGCGCAGGGCGCGATCGAGGCGCTCCTCGCCGAGCTCGTGCGAGAGCATCAGGACCCGGAACCCGGCCCGGCGCAGGGTCAGGTCGAGCGCCTGGGCGTGGACCTCCTCCGCGTCCTGGGCGTTGCTCGAGTCGAGCAGCAGGATCCCGGCGGGGCGGGAAGCGGCGGAGGCGAGACGGCGAGCGCCGTGCAGCCAGCTCATCGCCCAGCGGGCGCTGAACTCCAGCTCGGCCTCACGCTCGGGGTCGGCCGCGAGCTCGTCGATCGCCGGCAGCAGCAGCTCCTCCACCGTACGCTCCAGTGGCCGCAGCGCCAGGCTCTCCTCGACCGCGCGGTCGGCGGCATCCTCGTCGAAGCTCTCCAGCGCCACGAGCAGGTTGCCGCTGCTTGCGGGGGCCTCCTGACGCTGGCGCGCCAGCTCGATCGCCGAGGAGATGTTGCCGGTCTGGGCGAGCGCGTCGCGCAGGGTCTGCAGCTCGACCAGCTCGTAGTTGCGGTGGTTGCCCTCGGTCCGCTTCGGCGTGGGGTAGCCGTAACGGCGCTCCCAGCTGCGCAGGGTGTTGGGGCTGACGCCGAGAACTTCGGCAGCGGCATTGGTTCGGATCCCCGGCATGCGCAGCATTCTGGCACCGAAAACCCAGGTTTACGCCGGTTATGGACAGATTTACGGAATCTGTCAGCGATCTTGCAAAGCGCCGAACCGGCTACCTGAGGGCGCCGACGCCGACCGGCTGGCCGACCGCGCGCGCCCGCCACATCGCCTCGTCGGCCTTTTGCAGCAGGTCCTCCGCGTCGTCGCCGTGGTCGGGACAGGAGACGACGCCGGCCGCGATCGAGATGCTCAGCCCCCCCGCGGCCTCGAGCTCGTCCAGCAGCCCCAGCAGCCGCTCCGCCATCTGCACGCCGCCGACCGTGCTCTGGTTGGGCGCCAGCACGCAGAGCCCGTTGCCCTCAAGCCGGTAGGTGTCGTCGAGGATGCGAACGCTGTCGTGCAGGGCGGCGCCGGTGACGCTCAACGCGGTCTCCCGGCTGCCGTTGCCGGCGCCGTTGCGGGCCCCGGGCCCTTCGACGTCGAAGACGACGAGGCTGAAGGGATGCTCGTAGCGCCGGTGGGCCTCGACCAGCTGGTCGAGGCGGCGCCGGACCTCGCCGTTGCCGCGCAGGTTCGGGCGCGACAGGGGAGCGTCGGCGTCGGCTGTTGCGGCGGCCCCATCCTCGCGCAGCGCCTCGACCGCGGTCGCGGTGACGGAGCTGAATTCCTCGGCGAGCCTCTGGGCGGCCGTGGCGAACAGCTCACGGGCGAGATCGCTCGTGCTCGGCCCAGATCCTTCGTCGCTGCCTGCCGTCACACCATCACCTTGCCCCAGACTCCGGATGACTCGCGCCGAAAAACTCGCTATTTGCGAACCGACAATCGTCCAGGAGTTTCGTCCAGTTAGCGGAAGTAGGCTGCCCGCGTGGGAGGGATCGGCGCAAGGACTTCGTCTGCCATGGCGTGGCTGCGGCGTCACCGCTGGTGGGCGATCGCCGCAGCGGTGCTCGTCGTCGCGGTCGCCGTGGGGGCAGCGGTCAGTTGGCACTTCTCCTCCGCGGTGCTCGTCCCCGACCACTCCCCCCGCCCCGAAGACCAGACGGTCGAGCGGCTCGCCCCGGGCCGAGTCGTCCTCTCGCGCACTGAAGAGAGTGAACGGCCCGGCGTCTACGGCCTAGCCTGGCAGGGGGGTCACGCGGTGATCGGCCGGGTCGTCGAGACGGACGCCGAGACAGTGACCCGCATGCTGCGCAAGGTCCGCGGCTACCTCGCGCCCGACATGGACGTGGCGATGGCCCGCGTCTACACGGGCGATCCCCGCCAGGCTCTCGGTCTGCCCTTCGCCAGCGTCCACGTCTCCGGAGAGCTGGGCCCGATGCCGGCCTGGCTCGTCCCCGGCAGGGGCACGACCTGGGCGATCCTCGTCCACGGGATCAACGACACCCCGCAGGCGGGCCTCTCGATCGTCCCCACCCTGCGCCGCGCCGGCCTGCCTAGCCTGCTGATCACCTATCGCGAGGACCTCGGCGCGCCGCCGAGCCCCGACGGACTCCATCACATGGGCGAGACCGAGTGGCGCGACCTGGAGGCGGCGGCGCGCTACGCGCTCGACCGCGGCGCCCGCCGACTGATCCTGGTCGGCTACTCGATGGGAGGCGCGCTCGTCACCCAGTTCATGCAGCACTCGCCGCTGGCGGACCGCGTCGCCGGCCTCCTCCTCGACGCACCGGCACTCAACTGGAAGGAGACGATCTCCTTCAATGCCACCGAGATGGGGCTGCCCTCGTTCAGCACGATCCCGGTCGAGTGGACGATCGACGCCCGCATCGACGCCGATTGGGACGACCTCGACGCGCTCCGCCACACCGACGCGCTGCAGCTACCGATCCTCCTCTTCCACGGCGGCGAGGACGACGTCGTGCCGATCTCGACCAGCAACGAGCTGGCCGAGGCGCTGCCCCGCTGGGTCACCTACTTCCGCGTCCCCCGGGCCGGCCATACCGAGGCCTGGAATGTCGACCCGGCGCTGTACGAGCGGCGGGTCGAGGCCTTCCTCGCACTGCGCGTCGGCGGCCGCTACTAGTCGAGGCTGCGGCGCCCGGCGAGGGCCTTGCCGAGGGTGACCTCGTCGGCGTGCTCGAGGTCGGCTCCCACCGGCAGGCCGCTGGCCAGGCGGGTAATCGTGGCCTGGCCACGCAGGCGCTCGGCGATGTGCAGCGCGGTCGCCTCGCCGGTGGTGGTGGGGTTGGTGGCGAGGACGACCTCACGCACCTCGCCGCCCTCGACCCGGCGCAGCAGCTCGGCGATCTTCAGGTCCTCGGCGTCGACGCCGTCGATCGGCGAGAGGGCGCCGCCGAGCACGTGGTAGAGGCCGCGGTACTCGTGGGTGCGCTCGAGCGGGATCACGTCGGCGGGTTCCTCGACCACGCAGATCGTCGCCCGGTCGCGGCTCGCGTCAGCGCAGATCCGGCAGAGCGGGTCCTCAGCGAGGTTGAAGCACTGCTCGCAGAGGCCGACCTTCTCCTTTACCTCGCGGATCGACTCCGCCAGCGCCGCCGCCTCCTCGTCGGGAGCGCGCAGGATGTGGAAGGCGAGCCGCTGCGCGGTTCGCTGCCCGATTCCCGGTAGGCGCGAAAGCTCGACGACGAGGCGCGCCAGCGGCGCCGGGCCCTCGGCGCTCACATTCCAGGCAGGCCGCCCAGCCCGCCTCCGGTGATCCCGCCCATCTTCGAGCTGGCCAGCTCCTGGGCCGCGCGTAGGGCCTCGTTGACCGCGGCCTGGACCATCTCGGCAAGCAGCTCCGCCTCCTCGGGGTCGATCGCCTCGGGGTCGATCACGATCTCGCGCAGGGTCAGGTCGCCGCCCATCTTCACCTTGACCATGCCTCCCCCGGCGCTCGCCTCGACCACCTCGTCCTTGAGCTGCTCCTGGGCCTGCAGCATCTCGTCCTGCATCTTCTGCGCCTGTTTCATCAGCGCATTCACGTCGAACCCACCGGGCATGCCGCCTCTTGCCACGACTAGCTGACCTCCTCCGCGTCGAACTCGCTCTTCAGCCTTTCTATCAGCGCCTCCTCGTCAGCTCCCTCAGCAGCAGGCGCCTCCTGTTGCTGCTCCTGCTCCTGCTCCGGCTCGCCATCGAGCAATACGTAGACCGGGCGCACCCGCTCACCCAGCACTGCCTCGAACGCGTCCGTCACGAGCTCGCGCTTGTCCGGCGCCTCCGCCTTGCGCTTGTTGAACGTCGCATCCGCTGGGAATCCGACTTTCAGCCCGTCCTCACTCAGGGCAACCGGCCGCGCTCCATCGAATGTCGCCGCCAGCGCCGGACTCGTTTCCCTCAGCTTGTCCAGCACCGCCGGCCACACCCGCTGCATCTCGTCCAAGCTGAGATCGCCCCCGGGTCCTGGTGCGGGAGGGTCAGGCTCCTCAGCTGGGGCATCTGCGTCAGCTGAGGACGCCTCTGCCGCGGGTGGCGCCGCAGGGGGGACCGCCCCTGAGGAAGCTTTAGCTACCGGAGGGGGCGGTGGGTCCCCTGCGGCGACAGGACCCGCGGCCCGCGGCGCATCCGTCCCTTGCTGCTCCAGTCTCTCTATGCGGCGCAGCAGTCCCTCGGAAGAAGGATCCAGATCCGGCCGCGCCGCCTTGAGCAGGGCGATCTCGACCGCCATGCGCGCGTCGTCGCCCTCGCGCACCGCGGTCAGCGCATTCGCCAGCTCGTCGATCGTGCGGACGAGGGTCGCCGCCCCGATCGAGTTTGCCTGGGCCACGAGCCGGTCGGCGTCGGTGGCGGTGATGACGAAGGTGTTGGGGACCTCGCCGACGGTCTGGGTGACGAGCAGGTGGCGCAGGTGGCCGAGCAGGTCGCGGGCGTACTGCGAGGGGTCGCGGCCGGAGTGCGCCATCTTCTCGACCGCCAGCAGGACCCCCTTCTGGTCCTCGGCGACGACGGCGTCGATCGCCTCGAAGAGCAGCTCTGCGTCGGCGGCGCCGAGCACCTCCAGCACCGACTCCAGCCTCACCTGCTCGCCACCGAAGGCGACCAGCTGGTCGAGCGTGCCGAGCGCGTCGCGGAAGCTGCCCGAGGCCGAGCGGGCGATCATCGCCGTCGCCCCGTCCTCGACCTCGATCCCCTCGGCGGCGGCGACGCGCGTCAGCACCTCGGAGATCTGTTCCAGCGAGGGCCGCTGAAAGTCGAAGCGCTGGCAGCGGTCGGCGATCGTCGCCATCACCTTGTGCGCCTCGGTCGTGGCGAGGACGAAGACCGTGTTCGGCGGCGGCTCCTCCAGTGTCTTGAGGAAGGCGTTCCAGGCCTCCTTAGTCAGCATGTGCGCCTCGTCGAGGATGTAGACCTTCCAGTGGCCGCCGGCGGGGGCGTAGGCGACCCGCTCGCGCAGGTCGCGGACGTCGTCGACCGAGCGGTTGGAGGCGGCGTCCATCTCGATCACGTCGAGCGAGGTGCCAGAGGCGATCGTCAGGCACGACTCGCACTCGCCGCAAGGGGTGACGGTGGGCCCGCCGCGCTCGCAGTTGAGCGAGCGGGCGAGGATCTTCGCCATCGAGGTCTTGCCGGTGCCGCGCGAGCCGACGAAGAGGTAGGCGTGGTGGACCTTGCCCTGCTCGATCGCGTTGCGCAGGGTGCGGACGACGTGCTGCTGGCCCACCACCTCGTCGAAGGAACCAGGGCGGTGACGGCGGTAAAGAGAGGTCGAATCGCTCGCGGGCGGCACTGCGGCCAGTGTATCCGCGCCGATACCTTGCCCCGATGCGTTCGGGGGCCCGAAGCCTGCTCGTGCCGCTTGCCTGGGTCGTCGCCGTCGCGGCCGTCCTGCTGCTGCTCTTCCCGCTTGGCTTCCCCAACTACGACACGATCTACAGCCTGCTCTGGGGACGGGAACTGGCCGAAGGCCTGAGCCCCGACCGGGGCGCGACGCTGCCCCCCACCCCCCACCCGCTGGCCGAACTCTTCGGCCTGGCGACCTCGCCCTTCGGCGACGGCGCGATCGACCTGACGATGGTCGTCGCCTACCTCTCGCTGGGACTGGTCGGTTACCTCGTCTACCGGCTCGGCTCGCTCTGGTTCGACCGCCCGATCGGCGCCGTCGCAGCCCTGATCGTCCTCACTCGCGCCCCCTTCCTCTCCAACGGCCTACGCGCCTACATCGACCTCCCCTACATCGCCCTCTGCCTCGGAGCACTGGTCCTGGAGACCCGCCGCCCCCGCTGCGGCTGGCCCGTCCTCGCCCTCCTAGCCCTAGCCGGCCTCCTCCGCCCCGAGGCCTGGCTCTTCTCCTTCGCCTACCTGGCCTACTTGGCGCTCGGGCCCACACAAGCTTCCGTCACCTCAGATGGGGCCGGTTCCGCTAGCTCGTCCCACCGGGGCGAGCATGAAGGGGAGGAGAGAGAGTCCCTCGAACGGGCGGATACTCAAAGTGCCGGTCTAATTAGACCGGCACTTGTCCGGGCGAGGGACTCTCTCTCCTCCCCCTACGGCGCACTCCTGGTTGGGCTCGCTTTCGCGGGACCGGTGCTCTGGGCCTTGTTCGACTGGATCACGGCCGGCAGCCCCACCTACTCGTTCACCGGCACCCGCGAGACCGTCGAAACGCTGGAACGCCAGACCGGCCCAGTCGACCTCATCCTCTACGGCCCGCGCCGGCTCGGCGAGGTGCTGCAGTGGCCGGGGATGGTCGGCGCGGCCGGCGGCGTCGTCCTCGGCCTCGCCTTCCTGCGCCGCCGGGCGACGATCGGGGTCGCAGCCGCGGCGCTCGCCCTCGCCGCCTTCGCCGTGCTCGCCACCGCCGGCCTGGCGATCATCCCCCGCTACACGATGCTCGCCGCGGCGATCCTCGCCGTCTTCGCCGCCCTGGCGCTACTCGGCTGGCGCCTGCTGGAGCCGGGCCACCCCTGGCGCCGTGCCTGGCAGGCCTTCGCCGCGATCGTCGTCCTCATGCTCGTCGCCTGGGGGCCGAACCAGTACGACCTCCTGCACCGGGTCGACGTCGACCTCACCAACCAGAGCGAGATCGAGGACGACCTCGACGACCTCGCGAGCGGCGGCTCCTTCGAGCCGCCCTGCCTGCCGATCTCGGTGCCCAACCACCGCGCCGTCCCCCGCCTCGCCTTCGACCTCGACGTGCGTCCGAGCCGGATCGTCAGCTCATCGGAGCAACGCCAGCCGCGCCGCGGCTACTTCCTCGAGCCGGCCAGCCCCTTCGTCGTCCACAACTTCATCCTCGACCCCAACGACCCCGCCCGCTTCGAGGTCGAGGTGCCGGCCGGCTTCCGCGAGGTCGCCCGCAACGAGTCCTGGGTTCTCTACCGCCGCTGCTAGCCGCGCTCGACCCGCTCGACCGCCGCGTGCGTGGCGGCGGCGTGGTCGGGATCGCCGAGCTCGACCCGCGGCGGCAGCTCGACGTGGAGGTCGTTTGACGGATCGAGACGGACGCGCAGTGTCTGCTCGCAGTTGGATCCGAGCACGTGGCCGCCGCGCGTGCGCTCCTCGTCGATGAAGTGGAGATGGAAGCCGCTGACCTCGATGCCCTCGACGTAGGCGGGGAAGCGGAAGCCGACCATCGCCCCGCTCACATCAGCGAGCTCGAAGACGTGCTGCTCGGCGACGACCTCTGTCAGCGGTCGGTAGGGCGGCTGCTGCCGGGGAACTGACCGGGCACGAACGGAGGCGAAGCGGCCGTCTATGCGGATCGCACAGCTGGCGGCATCGGCCGGCAGTAGCTCGTCAAGCCATCGCAGCAACCCGTTGTGGTCGAACGGGCCGTCACGGGCGACGTCGACCGTCGGCGTGAACTCGGTGACCACCGCGAACGGGGTCTTCTCCTCGGGCGCGACAGGGTGGATCACGCCATCGACGTCGGCCCGGTAGAAGGCTCCGTCGAGCGCGATCATCTCGCCGTCGAGTCCGTTCAGAGTGCCGAGGCCGAGGTCGCCGTGCTCGGCCAGCTCGGCGAAGCTGAGGTCGCCCTCGTAGGCGCCGTCGAGCAACGCCCCGATCGTCGAGGCCTGGAAGAGGACGTGCGGCAGGTGCTCGGCGTGGAGGTCCCCCTCCCGCATCGCCTCGACGTGCAGCGACCTGATCCAGCGCTCGTCCAACACCGCGCGCAGTCTCTCACCCCGGCCCCGTGCAAGCATGCGAGCCGAGCGATGAATTCCAGCCAAGGACGAGGTCATTAGGACATGGCGGCAATAGAGCTGCGCGGAGTCGTAAAGCGGTTTGGCCCGATCACGGCGGTGGACGGGCTCGACCTCGACGTACCCGAGGGCATCTGCCTCGGCCTGCTCGGGCCCAACGGGGCGGGCAAGTCGACGACGATGCGGCTGCTGACCGGCCAGGCGATCCCCGACGCGGGCGAGTTGCGGGCGCTGGGACACGAGCTGCCTGGCGACTCCAAGGCCGCCCGTGCCGAGATGGGCGTCGTCCCCCAGCTCGACAACCTCGACGTCGACGTCACCGTGGAGGACAACCTGGCGGTGTACGCGCGGCTCTACCGGGTCGAGGACGTCGGCGCCGCGGTCGATCGGGGCCTGGCGCTGGCCCGCCTCACCGAGCGACGCCGCGACGCCGTCGACGAGCTCTCCGGCGGCATGCGCCGCCGCCTGCTGCTCGCTCGCGGCCTGATCCACGATCCCAAGCTGATCCTGCTCGACGAGCCGACCGTCGGCCTCGACCCGCAGATCCGCACCGAGCTCTGGTCGCTGATCGACGGCCTGCGCTCGGGCGGCACGACGATCCTGATGTCGACCCACTACATCGAGGAGGCGGAGCGGCTCGCCGACGAGGTGGCGCTGATGAACGAGGGCAGGATCATCGCCCGCGCCCATCCCGCCGAGCTGATCGCAGCCCACGCCGGCACCCACACCGCCGAGGTCTACGGCCCGCCCGAGCGACTGACCGAAGTGCGGGGAATCGCCGAGGAGCAGGGGCTGCGGGTGCGGCCGGCCGGACCGGCGATCGCGATAGTCGGCTCCGAGCGCGCTGGCAACGGCGCCATCCCCGAGGACGCGGTGATCCGCGCCGCCACGCTCGAGGACGTCTTCGTCCTGCTCACCGGGGAGGAGGCCGAATGAGGACCGCGACGACCGCAATGAGGCGGCTCGAACCGGCGGCGATCGCCGGTGTAATGAGCCGCGAGGTCGCCAACTTCCGCACCTACTGGAAGGGCACGACCTTCTCCAGCGTGCTCGAACCGATCGTCTACCTGCTGGCCTTCGGGCTCGGGTTCAGCGCGACGCTGGTCGACGAAGTCAACGGCCTCCCCTACGTCGAGTTCGTCGGCACCGGCATGGTCGCCACCGCGGTGATCTTCTCCAGCGCCCTGCCGGCGATGTTCGGCACCTTCGTCAAGCACCGCTTCCAGAACACCTACGACGCGATCCTCGCCGCCCCGGTCGACGTCGAGGAGCTGGTCACCGCCGAGATGCTCTGGATCGGCGTGCGCGCCGCCGTCTACGGCTGCTTCCCGCTGATCGTGACGATCGGCTTCGGCCTCAACCCCGCCTGGGGGATGCTGCTGGTGCCACTCTTCTGCTTCTTCACCGCGCTCGGCTTTGCCGGCTTCGGGGTGGCGATGGCGGCGACCGTGGCCAAGATCGACCAGTTCAACTACGTGACGGCGCTCTGCATCACCCCCCTCTTCCTCGTCGCTGGCACCTTCTTCCCGATCGACGGCCTGCCCGAGGGCGTCCAGGTGGTGGCTCAGCTCAACCCGCTGCACCAGTTGGTCGAGCTGGTTCGGGGCGGCGCCTTCGGCTTCGAGGCGGTCGACCTGGCCCGCTTCGCCTTCTTGCTCGGCTTCGCGCTGCTGACCTGGCGCATCGCGATCAAGCGGATGACGCTCCGCTTGATCGACTAAATGGACCGTGCACCCGTCTTCGAAGCGAGGCCACCGGGCGTGTCCGCTGCGTTTGGCTCGAGCCGGGCTCGCCTGCGGCACCCGCGGCATCCGCTTAAGGCTGCTTCCTTCCGGACCTGACCTGATTCGCGTGCCCACGTCGCGCAGGACCCGGCCGTCAACGCCTCCCGCGGCGTACTGACCCCGACGGCCAGCCCCTCGGAACGGTTTTCGGCCCCGCTAGAGCGGATTGCGGGTTACAAGGCACCGCTGATTCCCCGCCTAGCACGGTCCGTCGATGATCCTAGCGCGCTAGCGAATTCGCCAGCCGGACATCAGCCGACCTCCCGGCGGATCAGCTTGCGGCTCTTGAAGACGATCGCCACGGTTTTCCCCGCCCTCACCTTCTGCCGCACCAGCAGGCGCTTGCGCTTGGCCACCTTGGTCCGCGCCTTTGGCTTGACCCGCAGCACGACCAGCTTCGTCTTGCCCTTACGCACCTTGACCGTACGCCGGTTCGTCACCAGCTTGCGCTTCTTCAGCAGCCCCTGCGCGGTGATCCGGCAGGTGCGGCCAGCTTTGCGCGGGCACCTGACCCTGACCAGGAGGCGCTTGCCCTTGCCGGTCAGGATCGCGGTGCCTGGGGTCGCGGCGCGGACCAGCTCTCCGAGGCGCTTCTCGCTGAGCCCGCCATCGCCACCGCTCCCTTTGCCGCCACCGCCATCGCCGCCGGCCGGGACCGCCTCGAGCACGACGTTGTCGTAGTCGGCACTGCCGCTGACGAGGACGCTGGTCCCAGTCGTGTAGCGGGTGGTGATTTGGATCCTGTACTCGTGCCCAATCACCAGCTGGCCGGGATCGATCGAGCCTTGCCGCACCGCCGTCCAGGAGTCCGCCCCGGCGAGAGTCGAGGCGGCGATCAGGGAGACCGACTCGCCGCCCCCGGTGACGTCGACGAGCCGAACCGAGAAGTCGGCCGAGTTCCCCGCCACCGCGAGCAGCTGACCGACGCTGGCGCGGCGGTCCATCTCGAAGCTGACCGCCGGCGAGGCATCGCCGGCGACGCCCTCGTAGGAGAAGGAGGGGCTTTGCCAGACAGCCGTCGTGGTGCCGGCTACGGCCATCACGCCGACGACGCCGCTGTAGGCGGAGCGGATGAAGCCACCGCCGTCGGCGCCTCCGGCGGGCTGGAAGCTGTTCGTCGCCGCGGGGCAGAGCAGCGGCGCCAGGCAGTTGCCGTCGAAGCCCGTCGAGCTCTGCCAGCCGGCGGCGCCGCCGTTGAAGCCGCGCGCTGCAGGGTCGGGCGGGTACTTGGCGGCACCCGCGAGGGCGGGCAGCGCCAGCAGAAGGCCGACGATGCAGGCGAGTGTGGCGGTACCGCGCAGGCGTGCGGATCTCATCTCGATTGCTCCTCTTCGCTCGGTTCCGCCGTCAGGAGGCGGCTACTCGGCTCTGGTACCCCCGAGCCGGATCGGGATCGCGACGGTGGACGAACGTAGGATCGGCCGCACGTGATCGAGGTCGACGCCGAGTCCTTCTTCGCCATCGTCACCGTCGCCGCAGTGGCGGCGATCACCGTGGCGGTCGTGCCCAGGCGCTTCGCCCCGCCGGTGGTCGTGATCGAGCTGCTGCTGGGGATCGTGATCGGGCCCGAGGTCCTCGGCCTCGCCCACACCGACGACTTCATTGACTTCTTCGCAAACCTCGGCCTCGGCATGCTCTTCTTCTTCGCCGGCTACGAGATCGACTTCGAGCGGATCAAGGGCCTGCCGCTGAAGCTCGGCGTGCTCGGCTGGCTGCTCTCGGTCGCACTCGCCTACGGGATCGGCGGCGCCCTGGCGGCGGCCGGTGTCGTCGTCTCCTTCCTCTACACCGGCTCGGCGATGGCAACGACCGCGATCGGCACCCTGATCCCGATTCTGCGCGACAGCGGCGAGCTGAAGACCAGGTTCGGCACCTTCCTGCTGGCCGCCGGCGGGGTGGGCGAGTTCGGCCCGATCCTGCTGATCACCCTCGTGCTCTCGGCCAAACAGCCGCTGCACGAGGCGGCGATCCTGATCGGCTTCGTCGCGATCGCCCTCGTCTTGGCACTGGCCTCGGTAAGGCTGGCCTGGCGCGGCTGGCCGGCGCTCGAGCGCACCTTCGAGGCGAGCAGCCAGCTGGCGGTGCGGATCACCGTCGTCCTCGTCTTCGGCCTCGTCCTGCTCGCCAGCGAGCTCGGCCTCGACGTCCTCCTCGGCGGCTTCGTCGCCGGGATGATCGTGCGCATGGCGCTGAAGGGGCGTGAGCTGGCCGTCTTCGAGTCGAAGCTGACCGCGGTCGGCTTCGGCTTCTTCGTCCCCTTCTTCTTCGTCACCAGCGGGATCGAGTTCGACCTGGCGGCGCTCGGCTCGGCCGAGGCGGTCGCGAAGCTGGCGATGTTCTTCGTCCTCTTCCTGGTCGTCCGCGGCGTCCCGGCGATGCTGCTCTACCGCAGCGTGCTGGGCGCCCGCGACCGCGCGGCGCTCGCCTTCTACTCGGCGACCGAGCTGCCGCTGGTGGTCGCGATCACGACGATCGCCACCGACGGGGGTCACATGAGGAGCTCGACCGCCGCGGGGCTGGTCGGCGCCGCGATGCTCTCGACGCTGGTCTTCCCCTTCGTCGGCCTGGCGCTGCGTCGAGACAGCGCCGGGCCGGACGAGAGGACGGCCGCTATCGCTTCCGGATGAGCTTGCGGACCTTGTAGGCGGTCGCGGTGGCCTTGCCGGCGCGGACCTTCTCGCTGACGAGCAGGCGCTTGCGCTTGGCGACCTTGGCGCG
>Ga0190272_10000523_pt1 | contig 19883 bp, 16 predicted proteins | sample Popmic504T_FD_133746 | JGI IMG/M metagenome (GOLD analysis project Ga0190272, IMG submission 133746) | Populus adjacent soil microbial communities from riparian zone of Shoshone River, Wyoming, USA - 504 T | ecosystem: Environmental > Terrestrial > Soil > Riparian zone | place: USA: Wyoming... | reverse complement strand
TGATGATGTTCGAGGAGTACAAAGACCGCGTCGGCGAGCTGGTCACCGGGATCATCCAGCAGTCCGACAAGCGCTACACGCTGGTCCAGCTGCGTGAGCGGGTCGAGGCGCTGCTGCCCAAGTCCGAGCAGGTCTACAACGAGCGCTACGACCACGGGATGCGGGTCAAGACCGTGATCACGGACGTCTCCGATTCGACCAAAGGGCCGGCGATCGTTGTCTCACGCCGCAGTCCCGAGCTGATCAAGAGCCTGTTCGAGTTGGAGGTTCCTGAGATCGCCGACAAGCTGGTCGAGATCGTCGGCGTCGCCCGCGAGCCCGGCTACCGCTCCAAGATCGCCGTGATCTCGCATGCCGACGGGGTCGATCCGGTCGGCGCCTGCGTCGGCCCGCGTGGGTCGCGGGTGCGGATGGTCGTCTCCGAGCTGCGCGGCGAGAAGATCGACATCATTCCCCACAACGACGAGCCGGCCCGCTTCGTTGCTAAGGCGCTCTCGCCGGCACGGGTGCGCGAGGTAATTGTCGACGACGAGGAGCGCCAGGCGACGGTCGTCGTTCCCGACGACCAGCTCTCGCTGGCGATCGGCCGCGACGGCCAGAACGCGCGCCTGGCGGCGCGGCTGACCGGCTGGCGGGTCGACATCAAGTCCGAGTCCGAGTTCTCTCAGGAAGAAGCGGATATCGAGTACGAGGGCGAGGAGCAGTTCGACGGCCGTTGCATGGCGGTGCTTTCCACGGGTCGCCGCTGCCCCAACGCGGCGATCGACGGCTCCACCTACTGCGGGCTGCCCACGCACCAAGCGCTGGGCCGCTTTGAGACCAGCCAGATGGCGGTGCTGGAGCCGCTCTCCGAGGCGGAGGTCGCGATCCTCGCCGACCCCGGAGCCGACGAGGGCCAGGTAGCCGAGCTGGTCGAGCGGGCGGCAGGGCAGTTCGTCGAGAAGGAGCCGGAAGAGGCCGCCGAGGAGGCGGCTGAGGAGCAGCCTCAGGACGAGACCGCTGAGACTGGAACCGAGGATGAGCAGGGCCAAGAGGCAGTTGCCGAGGAGGCAGAGCAGGCGTAGTGGCCAAGAAGCGGGTTCATGAGATCGCCAAAGCCCAGGGGCTGAGCAGCAAAGAGCTGCTCGCCGCGCTTAAGGCGGCCGGGGTGGAGGCGAAGGCCGCTGCCTCCAGCGTCGACGAGGACGCTGCGCTGAAGGCCATCGCCGGCGCCAAGGGCGACGGCGCCAAGCCCGCGGGCCCTGTCGCTGCAGGGGACCCACCGCCCCCTGCGGTAGCTAAAGCTTCCTCGGGGGCGGTTCCCCCTACAGCGCCACCCGCGGGAGGGGCGGACGCGAAAGCAGCGGCGAAACCCGTTGCGGCCGCCAAAGCGACCGGCTCGTCCGCAGGGGGCAAACCCACTTCGAAGAAACGACGCCGCGTGGTGATCGACTCGCAGGCCGCGCGCCGCGACCAGATGGGCGGTCCGCCGCCGCAGCGACCGCCGCGCCGCCGTGGCGGTCGCCGCCGCCGGCCGATGCTGGAGGAGCCGCCGCCCAAAGCCGAGGCGGTCGCGCCGGAGGCGACCAAGGTCCCTGCGGGTGCGACCGTGCGCGAGGTCGCCGAGCTGCTCGGCCTGGGCAGCTCCGATGTGATCAAGAAGCTGATGACGATGGGGGAGATGGCGACGCTCACCCAGACCCTGACCGACGACTCGATCAAGGCGATCGCCGACGAGTACGACCGCGAGATCGAAATCGTCACCGCCGCCGACGAGGGGCCGGAGACGCCGCAGTTCGAGGACTCCGACGAGAGTCTGGTGGATCGCCCCCCGGTGGTGACGATCATGGGCCACGTCGACCACGGCAAGACTTCGCTGCTCGACGCGATTCGCGAGACCGAGGTGGCCGCGGGCGAGGCCGGCGGCATCACCCAGCACATCGGCGCCTACCAAGTCCATCACGCCGATAAGACGATCACCTTCCTCGACACCCCAGGCCATGCGGCCTTCACCGCGATGCGCGCTCGCGGTGCCAAGGTGACCGACGTCGCCGTCGTCGTCGTCGCCGCCGACGACGGCGTCATGCCCCAGACCAAGGAGGCGATCGACCACGCCCGCGCCGCCGACGTGCCCATCCTGATCGCGGTCAACAAGATCGACAAGGAGGGGGCGCAGCCCGACCGCGTCCCCAACGAGCTCGCCGCCGACGGCCTCACTCCAGAGGACTGGGGAGGGGAGACGGTTTACTGCGACGTCTCGGCGAAGACGAAGGACGGGCTCGGCAACCTGCTCGACATGATCCTGCTGGTCTCCGAGCTGGAGGAGCTGGGGGCCAACCCCGAGGCGGACGCCTCCGGCACCGTGATCGAGTCCCAGCTCGACCCCGGCCGCGGCCCAGTGGTCAGCATCCTGGTCCAGCGCGGCACGCTGAAGGTCGGCGACGCCCTGGTCGCCGGCCCCCAGTGGGGCCGGGTGCGGGCGATGCACGACTTCACCGGCGAGCGGGTCGAGAGCGCCGCGCCAGGGATGCCGGTCGAGGTGCTCGGCTTCGACGGCGTCTGCGAGGCGGGAGAGTTCGTGCAGGCAGTCGAGAACGACCGCCGTGCCCGGCAGCTCGCCCAGGAGCGCGCCAACCGGCTCAAGACCGAGGCCCTGGCTCGGCGCCAGGCGCGCAAGGTCACCCTCGAGGAGGTCTTCTCGCGGGTCCAGGAGGGCGAGATCAAGGAGCTCAACATCGTCCTCAAGGCGGACGTGGCCGGCTCGCTGGAGGCACTCCAGGACGAGATCGCGAAGGTCCCCCAGGAGCAGGTCGGGATCAACATCATCCACTCCCAGACCGGCGGCATCAACGAGTCCGACGTGATGCTCGCCGCGGCCTCCGACGCGATCATCATCGGCTTCAACGTGCGCCCGCTCGCCGACGCCCGCCGCGCCGCCGAGCGCGAGGGCATCGACATCCGCACCTACTCGGTGATCTACAAAATCACCGAAGACCTGCGCAACGCGATGGAGGGCCTGCTGGAGGCGATCGAGGTCGAGGAGACGCTCGGCGAGGCCGAGATCAAGCAGACCTTCAAGGCCTCCAAGGTCGGCCGGATCGCCGGCTGCGTGGTGACGGAGGGCAAAGTCGCCCGCGACGCCAGCGTCCGCCTGATTCGCGAAGGCACGGTGATCTGGGACGGCCAGCTCGGCTCCCTGCGCCGCTTCAAAGACAACGTCCAAGAAGTGGAGGAGGGTCAGGAGTGCGGCATCGTCCTCGACGGCTATGCCGACGTCAAGGAGGGCGATGTGCTCGAGTTCTTCAGGACCAAGCAGGTCGAGCAGACCCTGGAGTAGCCGCCGCAGCGATGTGTCTATAGTCGCCCGGCGTGGCCACTGCGCGAATGCGCCGCATCAACGAGGTGTTGCGAGAGGTGATCGGCGCGGCTATAGGTGAGCTGGGCGACCCCCGCATTGGCTTCGTGACCGTGACTTCCGTCGAGACAAGCCCCGATCTCCGCGCCGCCAAGGTGTTCGTCAGCGTGCTCGGTAGCGAGGAGGAGCGGGAGGCGACGATGGAGGGCTTGAGCTCCTCGCACGGGGTACTGCAGGCGGCGATCGCCGCCGAGACGCGGATGAAGCGCACGCCGACGCTCAGCTTCCGCTACGACCCGACGATCGAGCAGGGCATGCGGATCTCTCGCCTGCTCGACGAGGAAGAGGGCGAGGAGCGATGAGCGGCGCGGCGACGACGTCCGGGATCGAGCAGGTGGCGGCCGAGCTGCGCTCGCGCGAGCGCTTCCTGCTCACCGCCCACGAGGGCCCCGACGGCGACGCGCTCGGCTCCCTGCTCGGCCTCCACCACCTGCTCACCCAGCTCGGCAAGGACTCGGTGATGTTCATGGCGGCGAAGGAGTTCCCGCTGCCGATTGAGTACCGCTTCCTGCCGCTGGAGGAGGTCTTCCACGAGCCGCCGGCCGACATGTCGGACCGCACCGTCGTCTTCCTCGACTGCGGCAACATCGACCGCATGCCGGTCGACTTCTTGGCCGAGGACGGCAACCTCGTGATCAACATCGATCACCACCACGACAACACCCTCTTCGGCGACGTCAACCTGGTCGACGTCGCCGCCTCCAGCACGGCCGAGATCGTCTACGGGCTGGCGATCGCGCTCGGCGCCGAGATCACTCCGGAGATCGCTTCCGCCCTCTACGTCGGGATGGTCACCGACACCGGCAAGTTCATGTACGAGAACACGAAGGCGCGCACGCACCGGATCGTGGCAGAGCTGATCGACGCTGGGGTCGGGGTCGACGAGACCTATCGCCGCCTCTATGAGCACGTCCCGATCGAGAAGCTGCGACTCGTCTCCCGCGCCCTCGACGGCATCCAGTTCCACTGCGACGGCCTGCTCGTCCTCTCCTACGTCACCGCCGCCGACTACGAGGCGACGGGAGCCGGCGAGGAGATGACCGAGGGCCTGATCGACTTCTTGCGCTCGGTCGAGGGCGGCAAGGTGGCGGCGCTGGTCCGCGATCTTGGCGACCGCGGGCGGTCTGCCCGCAAGGTCAGCTTGCGTTCCAGTGACGGTGAGGTCGACGTCTCGGCGATCGCCCGCAAACACGGCGGCGGCGGGCACAAGCGCGCCGCCGGTTTCTCCACCGACCTGGAGCTGGAGCAGCTCGTCCCCTTTCTCTGCGGCGAGGCCGCGGCCCAGCTGGAGAAGTGAGCGCAACCGGCGCCGCCGACGGGGCCGTGCTGCTCTGCGACAAGCCAGCCGGGATAACCTCGCACGACATGGTTGCGGCCCTACGGCGAGAGCGCGGCTGCAAGACCGGACACGCGGGCACCCTGGACCCCTTCGCGACCGGGCTGCTCCTGGTTCTGCTCGGCAGCGCCACCCGCCTGCAGCGCTTCCTCGTCGCGCTGCCGAAGACCTACGTCGCCAAGGCGAGGCTTGGTTGGCGCTCGAGCACCGGCGACCCCGAAGGCGAGCTGACCGAGACCGGGCATAAGCCGGACTCGTTGGCGCTGCCGACCGGCCGGGTGCGCCAGCGGGTGCCGATGACGTCGGCGGTGCGGGTGGGGGGAGAGCGGCTCTACCGCAAGGCGCACCGCGGCGAGACGGTTGAGACGCCGGAGCGTGAGGTCGACATCTACCGCGCCGAGCTGCTCGCGAGCGATGCCGAGACCGCGAGCTACGAGATCGAGTGCTCGACCGGCACCTATGTCCGCACCCTGATCGAGACGCTCGGGGACGCCTACTGCAGCGAGCTGCGCCGGACCGCGGTCGGCCCGTTCGCGATCGAGCAGGCCGGGACTGAGCTGGAGCTGAGCCAGGTGGCCGAGCTGGTGCCGGCCGTCGCTGAGGGCCTGCGCTGATGGGAACGCAGGAGCCGATGAACATCCAGGTCACCTCGCTGCCGGATGTCGAGAAACGGCCGCGCCACGTCGCGATCGGCACTTTCGACGGCGTCCACCGCGGTCACCAGGAGGTGATCTCTGCTGCCGACACTGTGCTCACCTTCGACCCCCACCCGCTCGAGATCCTGCACCCGGCCGCGCTGCCAAAGCTGATCATGCCGTTCACCGTCAAGCGAGACGTGATCGAGGGTCTCGGCGTCGAGGAGCTCGTTGTCATCCCCTTCGACCGCGAGTTCGCGGCGCTCAGCGCCGAGGACTTCATCGAGCAGGTGCTGGTTGAGCGGCTCGGCGCCGAGCAGGTCTCCGTCGGCGAGAACTTCCGCTTCGGCGCCAAAGCCAAGGGCGACCCGGAGATGCTCGCCAGCCGCCCCGAGTTCGAGACCCGGGTCGTGCCCTTGGTCGAGGTCGACGGCGAGGCGGTCTCCTCGACCCGGATCCGGGCACTCGTCGCGGCCGGCGAGATGGAGGCAGCCCGGCGCTGTCTCGGCGCTCCCTTCATGGTCGAGGGCACGGTGGTGGAGGGCGACCAGCGCGGGCGCACGCTCGGCTTCCCGACCGCCAACATCGTGCCCGACGACCGCCTTGCGATCCCCGGGCACGGCGTCTACGCGGCCTTCGCCAACGGCGTCCCGGCGGCGGTCAACGTCGGCGTTCGGCCGACCTTCGAGAGCGGCCGCGGGGTGCTGATCGAGACCTATCTGATCGACCGCGAAGATGATCTCTACGGCACCGAGCTGCGCGTCGCCTTCGTCTCTCGCCTGCGCGGCGAGAAGCGCTTCGCCGGGGTGGAGGAGCTGATCTCCCAGATGAAGATCGACGTCGAGGACGCCAAGCGGGTCTGTGGTAGCTTCACCGGCGCATGACGCTGACCAAGGAGAAAAAGTCCGAGCTGATTGGCAAGTACGGCCGGGGCAACGGCGATACCGGCTCGGCCGAGGTCCAGGTCGCGCTGCTCACCGAGCGGATCAATGAACTCACCGAGCACCTGCGCACCCACCCCAAGGACCATCACTCGCGGCGCGGCCTGCTGATGCTGGTCGGCAAGCGCCGCCGCATGCTGCGCTACCTCGAGCGCAAGAACCTCGAGCGTTACCGCTCACTGGTCGCCGAGCTCGGCCTGCGTAGATAGTCCTGTGAAGAGCAGACTGGGGCTTCTCCTCGCGAGCATTGTTGCCGCGCTTGGCGCAATGGCCGCGCCTGCGGCCGCGGAGACCGTCACGGTCGGCGCCAACTTGAACTCGCCGCCCGGCTTCGCCGGCGAGGGAACCTGCGCGTTCAACGATCTCGGAGATCAACCGTGCGTAATCGTCTCGACCAAGATCGCCGGCAGCGCCAATCTCACCGCCCCCTGCGACGGAACCGTCGTTCGCTTCCGCCTCAACGGCAACGTCAAACCCGGTAACAGCTACTCGATCCGGGTAATGCGCCGGAACTCGAGCGGGAACGACTTCGCCAGCCTCGCCAAGAGCGCCGCGGTTCAAATCCAGCAGGGGGGCATCAACGAGTACGTGACCAACCTGCCGATCGCGGCCGGCAACCACATCGGCATCGACTTCGAGAACTCGTCGGAAGAGGCGGGATTGCGCTGGGTTTTCGATTCCGGCCTTTACGAACAGCTCGTCTATCGGCCCTTTGATCCGAGTGGGACCGACTCGACCCCTGATTTCATCGAGCAGAGCCAGTACCTCTTCAACGCCGACGTCGAGTGCAAAGGCAGCGGTCAGTCGCAGGGCCCGCCCACCGAACCGAACAAATCGTTCACGATCGGCAAAGTCGTCGGCAGGAGCGTCCTCGTCGACGTCGGTTCGCTTGGCCAGGTCACGATCGTCGACGGGTCCAAATCGCCGAAAGCGAAAGCCTCCGCCGCGTCGAAAGGCAAAAGGGCCAAGCCGAAGCTGCTCAAGCCCTCCAGCGCCCGCGGCGGCTCCGGCGAGATCAAGGTGCCGCTGAAGCTGACCAAAGCCGCCACGGCGATCCTCAAAGAGAAGGGCAAGGTGAAGGTCACGGCCCACGTGACTTTCACGCCCGATGGCGGCACTCCGTCTTCGAAGACCAAGAAGCTGACGATCAAGAGAAAACGCCCTGTAGGCAAAGGCAAAGCCGGCAAGTAGGGCCGGCCTCTGTAGTCTCTTCTGCGAAAGAGAACGAGAGTTCTGAAAGCAAATGGCTGCCATCCGGGCAGCCGGAGGTAGGACAACTAAATGAGCATGTTTGACGTAACCCGCGTTTCGGCGGATGTCGGCGACAGCCAGATTTCCTTCGAGACGGGAAAGCTCGCGAAGCAGGCGGGTGGCGCGGTCGTAGTCCAGGCCGGCGACACGATGGTGCTCTGCACCGCGACCGTCGGGAACCTTCGCGACGTGGACTTCCTTCCCCTTACCGTCGACGTCGAGGAGCGGATGTACGCCGCGGGCAAGATCCCCGGCTCGTTCTTCCGTCGCGAGGGACGCTCGGGCGAGAAGGCGACGCTGACCGCGCGCATGATCGACCGCCCGATCCGACCGCTCTTCCCCAAGGGCTGGCACTACGAGACCCAGCTCGCCGCGATCCCGATGTCGGTGGACCAGGTCCACCCCTACGACATCCTGGCGATGAACGGCGCCTCGGCGGCGCTGGCGATCTCGCCCGTCCCGGTGGCTGCCCACGTCGGCGCCGTGCGGATCGGCAAGCTCGCCGGCGACTTCGTCGTCAACCCCTCCGAGGAGGACCTCTCCGAGCTCGATCTCGACCTGATCGTCGCCGGCACTGACGAGGCGATCTTGATGGTCGAGGCCGGCGCCAACGGCGTCACCGAGCAGGAGATCCTCGACGCCCTGGACATCGCCCACAGCGAGATCAAGAAGCTGACCGCGGCGATGGAGGAACTGCAGAAGAAGGCCGGTAAGGAGAAGATCGAGGTCGAGGCCCCCAAGATCGACGAGGGCCTGATCAGCGATATCCGCTCCTCTCACGGCCAGGCTCTAATCGACGCGATCGCCACCGAGGGCAAGCTCGAGCGCTACGAGGCGATCGACAACGTCAAGGACGAGGTGGTCGCCAAGTACGCGTCCGAGTCTGATGACGGAGAGACCGACGAGAAGCGGGTGGCCGAGGTCAAGGCCGCCTTCGGCTCGATCGAGAAGGACACGATCCGTAAGGCGATCGCCGTCGACAAGAAGCGCCCCGACGGCCGCGCCCAGGACGAGATCCGGCCGATCGAGTGCGAGGTCGACATCTCCCCGCGCGTGCACGGCTCGGCGCTGTTCACCCGCGGCGAGACGCAGATCCTCTCCAACGCCGCGCTGGGCACGACGCGCATGGACATGCGCATCGACACGCTCGGCCTGGAGACTTCGAAGAAGTTCTGGCACCACTACAACTTCCCGCCTTTCTCAGTCGGAGAGGCGGGCTTCATGCGCGGCCCCAAGCGCCGCGACATTGGCCACGGTGCGCTCGCCGAGCGGGCGCTGGTGGCGACGATCCCGAACGAAGAGGACTTCCCCTACGTGATCCGGGTCGTCTCGGAGACGCTGGAGTCGAACGGGTCGAGCTCGATGGGCTCGGTCTGCGCCTCCTCGATGGCGCTGCAAGCAGCTGGAGTCCCCGTCTCGGCTCCGGTCGCCGGCGTCGCGATGGGCCTGATCAAGGAGGGCGACGACTACATCGTCCTCACCGACATCGCCGGCGTTGAGGACCACCTCGGCGACATGGACTTCAAGGTCGCCGGCACCGCAGAGGGCATCACCGCCCTGCAAATGGACATCAAGATCACCGGCGTCACCTTCGAGATCCTCACCGACGCGCTGGAGCAGGCCAATAAAGGCCGCCAGTTCATCCTCGGCAAGATGGCCGAGGCGATCGACGGTCCGCGCGAGCAGCTCTCCAAGCATGCGCCGCGGATTGAATCGATCAAGATCGACCAGGAGAAGATCGGCGCCGTGATCGGCAAGGGCGGCGAAACGATTCGCGCCCTCTGCGAGGAGTTCGAAGCCGAAATCGACGTCGAGGACGACGGCACGATCCGGATCTACGCACCGACCGGCGAACTGGTCGAAGCCTGCGTGGCACGGATCCAGTCGATGACCAAGGAGGCCGAAGTCGGCGATCGCTATGAGGCCGCGAAGGTGGTCAAGACGACCACCTTCGGCGCCTTCGTCGAGCTGGTCAAGGGCACCGACGGCCTGCTCCACATCTCCAACATCAAGCCGGGAGAGCGGGTCGACTCCGTCGACGACGTTCTGACCTCCGGCGAGGAGATCGACGTCACCGTGGTCGAGGTCGACCGCGAGCGCGGGCGAATCGGCCTGCGCCTCAGCGACGACCCCTCGATCGCGGGCAAGAGCCCCGAGGAGCTGGCCGCGGTTGGGTCCGGCGACGGCGGGCGGCGCAACGGCGGCGACCGTGACCGTGGCGGCCGTGACCGCCGCCCTCGTCGCGAGGGCGGCGATCGCGAGCGGCGCAGCTAGAAGTTGACGGAGCCGCAGACAACCGAGCTCGGCTCGGGCGTCCGGGTCGTCACCGAGGAGGTTCCCTCGGTGCGCTCGGTCGCCCTTGGGCTCTGGGTGCGGACCGGCTCCCGTGACGAGACCCCGGCGCAGGCCGGGGTCTCGCACTTCCTCGAGCACCTGCTGTTCAAGGGGACGTCGCGCTTCTCGGCGATCGAGATCTCCGAGCGCTTCGACGGCCTCGGCGCCGCCGTCAACGCCGCAACCGGCAAGGAGACGACCCACCTGCATGCCCGCTTCCTCGACGAGCACACCGAGGATGTCTTCGACCTGCTGGCGGAGATGCTGCTGGCGCCGACCTACCCGGAGGTCGACTCCGAGCGCGACGTGGTGCTGGAGGAGATCGCGATGTACGAGGACGAGCCCCAGGACCGCGTCCACGACATCCTCGCTGGGGCCGTCTTCGGCAATCACCCGCTGGGCCGGCGGGTGCTGGGCGAGGCCGAGGTGATCGCCTCGATTCCCGTGCCCGAGATCGAGGCCTACCACGGCGATCGCTACACCGGCGCCAACATCGTCGTCGGCGCCGCTGGCCATGTCGACCACGAGCGAATCGTGGCACTGGCGGAGCGGCTTGTCTCACCGCAGCCGGGAGCAAACGCCAACGGCAGCGCCGATCGCGCCGAGGAATCCGCGCGACTGCGCTTTTACGGCAAGGACACCGAGCAGTACCACATCTGCTTTGGTGCGCCAGGCCTGACCCGTGAGGACGAGCGGCGCTATGCGCTCGCCGTGCTCGACTCGATCCTCGGCGGTACCAGCTCATCGCGGCTCTTCCGCGAGGTGCGCGAGAAGCGCGGCCTCGCCTACGCGGTTGGCTCCTACAACGAGCAGTACACCGACTCGGGGATGGTCGCCGCCTACGTCGGCACCCGCGAGGAGAACGTCGAGCAGGTCTGCTCGATCATCGGCACGGAGCTGAGGAGGCTGGGCGACGAGCCGGTCGCGGCTGAGGAGCTGGGGCGGGCGAAGGAGAGCGTCAAGGGCCGACTCGTGCTCTCCTCGGAGTCGACCGCGGCGCGGATGTCGCGGATCTCCCGCGCGACGCTGTTCGGCCTGCCGATCGACAGCCTCGACGAGATGCTGGCCAAGGTCGACGCGGTCACGGTCGAGGACCTAACCGCGCTCGCCACCGAGCTCTACGGCCCGGAGCGACTCTCCGCCGCCTGTGTCGGGCGCGACGAGGAGCGCTTCCGCAGCGTGCTCGGGCCCGTCAACGAGGAGCTGCTCGCGGCGTGATCCGGGTCGCGGTATCCGGCGCCGCCGGGCGGATGGGCCAGGCCGTTTGCGAGGCGGTTGAGGAGGCCCCCGACACCGAGCTCACGGGCAGGGCCGATCCGGCCTTGGGGGTGGAGCTGGGCGAGGTGCTCGGCGACGCCGACGTCGTCGTCGACTTCACAACCCCGGACACCGCCCTGGCCAACGCCACCACCTGTCTCGGGGCCGGCGTCCACGTCGTCGTCGGCACCACCGGCTTCGACCTCGATGCCCTGCGTGCAGCCGCCGAGAGTGCTGCCGGCGCCGCAAACTGCTTCGTCGCCCCCAACTTCGCGATCGGCGCCGTGCTGCTGATGGAGGTCTCGCAGGAGATCGCCCGCCACATGCCCGAGTGCGAGATCGTCGAGCTGCACCACGACCGCAAGCTCGATGCGCCCTCGGGCACGGCGAAGCGCACGGCCGAGCTGATCCGCGGGGCCGGCGGCAATGTGCACGAGCCGATCCACTCGGTGCGCCTACCGGGCCTAGTCGCCCACCAAGAAGTCGTCTTCGGCGGCGAGGGCCAGACCCTCTCGCTGCGTCACGACTCGATCGACCGCCGCTCCTTTATGCCCGGCGTGCTGCTTGCCGTGCGCGGGGTCGGCGAGCTGTCCGAGCGCTTCACGGTCGGGCTCGAGAAGCTGCTTTGAGAGACGCCTCCGCCGCACCGCGATACCCTGGCCAGATGCAGGAGATTCGAGGCGTGATAACGGCGATGGCGACGCCCTTCGACGAAAGCGGTGCCGTCGACTTCGACGCAGCCCGCAAGCTCGCGGCGCACCTGATTGCGAACGGCTCGCACGGGGTCGTCCTCTGCGGCTCCACCGGCGAGTCAGCCACGGTCACCGACCCGGAGGGTTGGGAGCTGCTGAAGGCGGTCCGCGATGAGGTCGGCGACGAGGCGCTGCTCGTCTTCGGCACCGGCACCAACGACACCCGCCACTCGGTCGAACTGACCAGGACTGCGGCCGAGATGGGCGCCGATGCGGCCCTCGTCGTCACGCCGTACTACAACAAGCCGAACCCGGCCGGGATCATCGCCCACTTCGAAACGGTCGCCGCAGCAGCGCCAGAGCTGCCGCTGATCGCCTACAACATCCCCTCACGAGTCGTGGTCAACGTGCCGCCCTCGCTGCTCGCCAGGCTTGCCGAGATCGACAACGTGGTCGGCGTCAAGCAGGCCAACAACGACGACCTGCAGCAGATCGAGGGCCTGGGGCTCCTCGCCGGCAACGACGACGTCTTCTTGAAGACGCTGGAGCTCGGTGGGGCCGGAGGGATCCTCGTCGCCTCGCACCTCGTTGGCCCGCAGATGCGGCAGATGTGGGACGCCGCCGAGGCCGGTGAGCTGGAGCGCGCGCGAGAGATTGACGCCGGCCTACGGCAGGTCTACAGCGCGATGGGGGTAACCACGAATCCGATCCCGGTCAAGGCGGCGCTGGAGATGACCGGGCTGATTCCCTCCGGTGGGCTGCGGCTGCCGCTCGTTCGTGCAGACGAGGAGCAGCTCGACGTCGTGCGGGCGGCGCTAGAGAGCGTCGGTCAGACCCCGGTGAACCGATAGTGCCTGACCCGAAGCTGCGAGTCCTGCCGCTAGGCGGTCTGGGCGAGATTGGCAAGAACATGACCGTCGTCGAGTACGACGGTCGCATCGTCGTCATCGACACCGGGTTGATGTTCCCGACCGCTGAGATGCTGGGCATCGACCTCGTCCTGCCCGACTTCTCCTACCTGCGCGACCGGGCCGACGACATCGAGGCGATCGTCCTCACCCACGGCCACGAGGATCATGTCGGGGCGCTTCCCTACGTGCTGCGCGAGATCGGTTTACCGCCGGTGATCTACGGGGGAATGCTGACAGTCGGCATGGTCCGCTCCAAGCTCGACGAGCACAAGCTCAAGGATGCTCCGCTCGAGGAGCTGCCGGCCGGGAAGAAGGTTCGTCGCGGTCCCTTCGAGATCGAGCTGGTCCACCTCTCGCACTCGATTCCGGATGCGCGTGGGGTCCTGCTCACGACCAAGCTGGGCACGGTGCTGATGACCGGCGACTACAAGTTTGACCAGACGCCGGTCGACGGTCGGCCTGCCGATATCACCCGGCTCGCCGAGATCGGCCGCGACGGGCTGCTCCTGCTCTGTGGCGACTCGACCAACGCCGATCGTCCCGGCATCGCGCCCTCCGAGTCAAGCGTTGGGCCGGCGCTGCTGGACACCTTCTCGGGCTGCAAGGGGCGGATCATCGTCACCTCCTTTGCCTCCAACATCCACCGGGTCCAGCAGGTAATCGACGCGGCGGTGAAGCTGGACCGGCGGGTGGCGCTGGTCGGCCGTTCGATGCGCAAGAACTTCAACATCGCCTCGAGTCTCGGCATCGCCGAGGCGCCCTCCGGCCTCTTCATCCAGCCGCGGGAGATCGAGAACTTCCCCGACAACAAGGTTGTCGTGATCTCGACCGGGAGTCAGGGCGAGCCGCTCTCGGCGCTGCGGCGGATGGCCTACAACGACCACCGCGACGTCGAGCTGCACTCCGGCGACACCGTCGTCTTCTCGGCGACGCCGGTTCCCGGCAACGAGCGCGCGGTCAACGAGACGATCGACCGTATCTACGAGATCGGCGCCCGGGTGGTGACGGCGAAGGATGCGCCGATCCACGCCTCCGGGCACGGCTGGCAGGAGGAGCTGAAGCTAATGCTCAACCTGACCAAGCCGCGCTACGTGATGCCGATCCACGGCGACTTCCAGCGCCTGCGTCTGCACGCGGAGCTGGCGCAGTCGGTGGGCGTCAAGCCGGAGTGCATCTTCCAGGGGCGAAACGGGCTGCCGCTGGAGATCGACGCGGACGGGGCGCGCTTCGGCGAGGACGTCCACGCCGGGGTGATCTTCGTCGACGGGGTCAACGTGGGGGAGCCCGACGACGTGGCTCTGCGCGACCGGCGCGAAATCTCGGCCGACGGGATCTTCATCGTCGTCGCGACGATCTCCTCCGACGACGGCAGCGTGGTTGCCGACCCGGAGGTGATCTTCCGTGGCGTCAGCTTCACGGCGGAGGCGGATGCGCTGGTCGACGAGCTGAAGGACATCGTCGAGGACTCGCTCGAGGAGGCGGCCGAGGCCGGCACGCGGGAGCTGCACCTGATCCAGGAGGACCTCCACGACGCGATCGCTGGTCTCGTCTACGAGAAGCTGCGCCGCCGGCCGATGATCCTGCCGGTCGTGGTCGAGGTCTGATCCCGGCCTGAAAAAAAGGCCCGCCGGGACTATTGGGGAGATCCCGACGGGCCCGTTGTGTCTCGTCCGTAACGGAACGTACCCCGGGTCGCTAAAGGGTCTCTAAAGCTTTCCGGCGGGCGCTTGCCAAGGGCACCCGTACCCGGAACAGGGCGCCGCCGGACCGAGAGGAGCTGACTTCGGCTGTGCCGCCGTGCGAGGTGGCCACGGCGCGGACGATGGCCAGCCCAAGGCCGGTTCCGGTGCTGGCCGCGGTGTCGGCCTCACCGCGGGCGAAGCGATCGAAGACGTGCTTCCGCAGGTCCTCGGGAATGCCGGGACCGTCGTCGGCGACTTCCAGCAGCACCTCTTGCGCGGCGGCCCGAAGCCGCAGCTCGACCGAGGCGCCGGCGTCGGTGTGGCGGGCGGCGTTGTCGAGTAGGTTGAGGACCATTCGGTGCAGCTCGTCGGGGTTGCCTTCGACCCAGAGCGGTCCCTCGACATTGATCATCAGTTCACGCTCGGCGAGCAGGGGAGAGGCCTCCGCGGCGGCTTCGGCCGCGATCTCTGCCATGTCGCAGCGATGTCGGCTTCCGGTGCGGCCGGCGTCGGCGCGGGCCAGCAGCAGCAGGTCGGCGACGAGGCGGCTCATGCGGCGGGAGGAGCGCAGGGCCGAGTCGACCATCGCGGCGTCCTCGCCGTGCCGTGCCGAGCGCAGCGAGGCCTCGAGCAGCTCGAGGTTGGCGAGGATGCTGGTCAGCGGCGTGCGCAGCTCGTGCGAGGCGTCAGCGACGAACTCGCGCTGCTTCTGCATCGCTGCCTCCCGCTCGCCGCGGGCGGCGTCGAGCGAGCGCAGCATCTGCTCCAGGGTGAGGGTCAGCTCGCCCACCTCGTCCTCAGCACGGGGCTCGGGCATGCGCCGGGACGGGTCGCCCGTGGTGGCGATCTCGCGGGCGGTGGCGGTCAGCTCCGCCACTGGACGCATCGCTCTGGAGGCGACGATGAAGCCGGCGAGGCTGGCGAGCAGGGCGCCACCAAGTACGCCAGCCGCAATGAAGAGCCAGAGCCGCTCGACGGTCGAGTCGACGTGGGCGAGGCTGCGCCCGTACTGCACGTAGCCGGTCAGCGTGCCGCTGCCGCTGTTGATCCCCGCGGTCGTCACCCTCATCCCGTCGCGCTCGACCGTTCCCGGCAGCGGCGGCCCGAGGTTGCCGGCGCCTTCGCTCGCGGTGAGCAGAGTGCCGCTCGTGTCGAAGACGCGCACCGAGGCGTCGTTGGGAAGGACGAAGTCGTCGAGGCCTGGGCCTTCGAGCAGCAGAGAGCCCGTAGGGGTGTCGACGATGCGCAGCTCGGCGGCGAGGGTCTGTACCGCGCCGTTCATCTCGCCGTTGAAGTCGTCGCGGATCCGTTGCGTCGCGACGCTGCCGATCACCGCGGCAAAGACGAGCAGGATCACCAGGGTCAGCCCGGCGGAGGCGGCGGCGATGCGCCAGCGCACCGGCCAACCACCCGGCCGTACGAGCCGCGTGCGCTTAAGCCTTGAGTACATAGCCGGCGCCGCGCTTCGTGTGCAGCAGACGTGTCTCGCCGCCTTCCTCCAGCTTGCGCCGCAGGTTCGAGACGAAGACGTCGATCGTGTTGGTGGCGGCCATCGGGTCGTACCCCCAAACCTCGTCGAGCAGGCGTTGCCGGGAGACGACGAGGCGCTCGTTGCGCATCAGGTACTCGAGCAGCTCGAACTCGCGATTGGTCAGCTCCAGCTCCCGCTCGCCGCGTCGGGCCTCGCGCGAGTCGGGGTTGAGCAGCAGGTCGCCGACCTGCAGTGCCGCCGCTCCGCGCGGCGGGTGTCGCCGCAGCAGGGCCCGGATCCGGGCCAGTAGCTCCTGCCGTTCGAAGGGCTTGACCAGGTAGTCATCGGCGCCGCTGTCGAGGCCGTCCACCCGATCCTCGGTCTCGCCCCGCGCCGTCAGCATCAGGATCGGGACGTCGCCCTCGGCCCGCAGTCGCCGGCAGACCTCGACCCCGTCGAGGCCGGGAAGCCCCAGGTCGAGTAGGACGAGGTCGGGGGAGAAGACCTCGGCGGCGTCGAGAGCCTCGCTCCCGTCGGCGGAGAGGCGCACCTCGTAGCCCTCCTTGCGCAGCGAGCGTCCCAGCACCTCGGCGATCTCCTCATCGTCCTCGACGACGAGGACCCGTCCCCCTGCGGAGTCGCTGTCGGTCGTCAGCATCGCAACGATGTTAGAGCGGCAAATGCCCTGCCAGACGCATATTTAGCGCGAATTTAGGGCTCTATCGCGCAGGGGAGCGGCGTCTCCCGTCGAAGCGGGGCCTATGTTCGTGCGGAAAAAGCGCGGGAAAAGCCCTCGCCGCAAAGGCAAAGCGAAAGCGGCCAAGGTGCGGCGGTCCCGGCTGCGCATGCCAGAAGGGCTCACTCAGCGGCACCTGGACCTCCTCGGCCTCTTCCTGATCGCAGCCGGCGTCTATCTCTGTTTCGTCCTCTTTTTCGGCTGGGACGGCGGCAAGGTTGGGTACGGGGTCGAGACCGGGCTGGAGTACCTGGTCGGAGCGGTAGGCGCACGGATCGTGACCGTGCTGATGCTGGTCGCCGGTGGCTTGATCGTCACCGGCACCTCAATCTCGTCCCTCTTCCGCGCGATCGGCCGCGGGTTGCGGCGAGTCTTCGTTGGCGGGCAGGGCGTCGCGCAGACCGTGGCGATGAGCAGGCGGGAGCGGCGGGAGGAGAAGACCTACGCCTTCGAGACCCAGGCGGGGCCGACCGACGTGATGAGCGCCTACCCGGAGCAAGACGACGACTTCGAGCCGACGATCGCGATCGCCGAAGACGCGGAGGAGAGCGCTGAGCCCGCGACCCAGGACTTTGCCGAACTGGACGAGATTGAGGCTGAGGAGGAGGACGAGGTCGTCGACCCCGAGCCCGAGGACGCAGCGGCGGCGCCCGAGCAGCCTGCGCTCACCCCGATGGGGGCCAAGCGCGGCGTCACCACTTCGGAGGAGATCGATTACCGCCCACCGCCCGCCAAGGTGCTGGAGAAAGGGCGTGCCGACAAAGGTCCCGACCCACGCGACCACGACGCGATTAGCCGCAAACTGGTCGAGACGCTTGGCCACTTTGGCGTCGAGGCGAAGCTCGTCGGCATCGTCAGCGGTCCCCACGTCTCCCGCTACGAGCTGCGCCTGGCGCCCGGCACCAAGGTGAAGAAGGTGACCGAGCTCAGCAACGACCTCGCCTACGCGCTTGCCTCCACAGACATCCGCATCCTCGCTCCGATCCCCGGCAAGCAGGCCGTCGGGGTTGAGGTGCCCAATGCGCGCCGCCGCATCGTCCGTCTCGGCGACATCTACGCCGCGCGGCCGGAGAAGACCTCGCCGCTGGTCGCTTGGCTCGGCCGCGGGATCGACGGCAACGCGGTCTGGACCGACCTGGCGAAGATGCCGCACGTGCTCGTCGCCGGCACCACCGGCTCAGGCAAGTCCGGCTGCGTCAACGCGATCCTCTCCTCGATCCTGATGCAGGCCTCGCCCAACGACGTGCGCCTGGTCCTCGTCGACCCGAAGCAGGTCGAGCTCAACCACTACGAGAACGTTCCGCACCTGCTGACCCCGGTGGTCACCTCTCCGCGCCTCGCCGCCAACGTGCTCGCCAACCTAATTGGCGAGATGGAGAGCCGCTACGGGATCATGGGTCAGGCCCGCTGCCGAAACCTTGCCGAGTTGAACCGGGCTCGCGCCAAGGTCGGCGAACCGCCGCTGCCGCACATCCTCTGCGTGATCGACGAGCTCGCAGACCTGATGATGGTCTCACCGGCCGAGGTCGAGGACTCGATCATCCGCCTCGCCCAGAAGTCACGCGCCACCGGTATCCACCTGGTGCTGGCCACGCAGCGCCCCTCGACCGACATCATCACCGGCACGATCAAGGTCAACATCCCGGCCCGGATCGCCTTTGCCGTGTCCTCGCAGACCGACTCGCGGGTGATCCTCGACCAGGGCGGGGCAGAGGCCCTGCTCGGCCAGGGCGACATGCTCTTCCGCGGCGCCGGCACGTCGAAGCTGGCCAGGATCCAGGGCGCCTTCGTCACCGAGGAGGAGATCGCCCGGGTCACCTCCCACTGGGCCAAGCAGGGGGAACCGGAATTCGAAGCCGAGCTGCTCGAGGTACACGAGGAGAAGGGAGTCGAAACAGATGGCGACTTCGACCCCGACAGCGACGATCTGCTCGACGACGCGATCCGCCTTGTGGTCGAGACCGAGACGGCCTCCGTCTCGATGGTCCAGCGCCGACTGCGGGTCGGATACACCCGCGCCGGCCGCCTGATCGACATGCTCGAGCGGCGTGGGGTGATCTCCGGCTACGAGGGTTCGAAGCCGCGCCAGGTACTGATCACCCAAGCTGACCTCTCACGGGTGCTTGGTGGGGGGAAAGCCGAAGCGAACCCCGAGCCGGAGGCAGATCGCCCGGCGATTGTGTCCGAGTAGCACAATGTCTTTGTGCAAATAGGGATTGGAGCGACCCTCCGCGAGGCGAGGAATCGCCGCAAAGTCGGACTTTCCGAGGTCGAAGCTACGACCCGGATCCGCGTCCGTTACCTGCAGGCGATCGAGAGCGAGGAGTGGGACGTGCTGCCGGGTGACGTCTACGTCCGCAGCTTCATTCGCACCTACGCCTCTTACCTGGGATTGGACGGCGAGAGGCTCGCCGACGACTACCGGCGAAGCACTGCGGCCGGGGGAGAGCGGCTAGCCGCGAGCCCCGAGCCGAAGACGGTGGGTCGCTCCCGGGCGCCCAGCTCACAGACTCGCGGGCGCATCGTCGCCACGGCGGTGACGGTGACCCTGATCGGCGTCGTGATCGCGGTCGGCCTGACCACCGGCGAAGACGATCCCACGGTGACGGTCCGTGGCGAACGCAGCGGCGCCGCTGATGGGGCGGTCACGGTGAAAGAGCGGGCGCCGCAGCAGCCCGCGCCCGCGCAGCGGCCGGGGCTCTCGCTCGAGCTCGCCGCCACGGCGGAAGTGTGGGTCTGCCTGCTCGATGGACGGGGTGAACCGTTGCTCGATGGCCAGATCCTGACCGAGGGAGCCGAGGAGGGTCCCTTCCGCTCCGATAGCTTCACCGTCTCCTTCGGCAACGGCGAGGTCTCGATGAGCATCGACGGCAAGCAAGCGGAAATCCCGGCAACGTCCAGCCCGGTCGGCTACTCAATCGGCGATGACGGAGACCTCGAGCCTCTCGGCGACGGCGAAAGACCGACTTGCCTGTAAGGGCCGGGATAGTGGTGACCGGGACCGAGGTCCTCACCGGTCGCATCGCGGACAGCAACGGTCCCTGGCTTTCCGAACAGCTCGCCGAGCGCGGGATCGAGGTTGCCCACATCCTCGTCGTCGGTGACCGGCCGGATGACCTTGAAGCGGCGCTGCGCTTTCTCGAACGGGAGGGGATGGACCTGATCGTCACCTCGGGCGGGCTGGGCCCGACAGCGGACGACCTGACCGCGGAGGTGGTCGCCCGTTTTGCCGGCCGCGAGCTG
>Ga0190272_10000522_pt1 | contig 19921 bp, 13 predicted proteins | sample Popmic504T_FD_133746 | JGI IMG/M metagenome (GOLD analysis project Ga0190272, IMG submission 133746) | Populus adjacent soil microbial communities from riparian zone of Shoshone River, Wyoming, USA - 504 T | ecosystem: Environmental > Terrestrial > Soil > Riparian zone | place: USA: Wyoming... | reverse complement strand
GGAGTGCCCAGGTTGTTGCGCAGATATGTGACCATTTTTGTGCGGTCGAATCCATAATTGATAGCCTGCCTGATCCGGATATCGGAAAGCGGTCCTGTCTTTTCAGTCATTAAAAATCCAAGATATTCAGTATTCAGATACGGACAGGTTTCCATCCTGAATTTCCCCCTGTATTTTTCTTTCAATTCACCGTTCCGTGTCAGGAGGTCATCCTTATAGCTTGCATCGATTCCTGAAACAAAATCGAGATTACCCTTAACAAATTCGAGGAACGCCGCCTGCTTGTCGGGGATGAAAGATATTGCAACCGCATCCAGGTATGGCAGCCTGTCGCCATTAAACGTTTCGAAATAGTTTGTGTTTTTCCAGAGAATAAGCCGTGTACGTTCAACCCATGTTTTAAAAATAAACGGACCGGTACCTACGGGGTGTACCCGGAAATCCTTTCCGTATTTTTCTATCGCCTCGCGGGGAACCACAGCGCAATACTGCATGGAAAGGAGGCTGAGGAAGGCAGGGAATGCATTCTGAAGCCTGATGACCAGGGTGGTATCATCGGTTGCAGTGCAATTCAAAGCGCTCTTTCTTTCAAGCCTTTCAACCGGGTTCAGGACCCATGAACCCGGAGAAGCAATTTTCTCATCGGCCAGCCTGTTGAGGCTGTATACGAAATCTGCTGCACGCACCGCCCTTCCTTTCCCCCCGGTAAATGAAGGATCATCATGAAAAAAAACATCGCTTCGAAGGTGGAATGTATATGTCTGCCCGCTGTCTGAAATTTCCCATGATGATGCTATCGATGGCTTTACAAGTAAACTGTCATCAAGCTGCACAAGGCCGTTAAAAAGCTGGATCACACCCCACATATTAGCCTGGCTGCGGGCAAAAGCAGGATCAAGGGATGTAATTCCTACGTTTTCATTGTACCGGAAAACCGTTTTGCCATTGTTTTTCCCAGACTGATCAGAACATCCGGCAGAAAGAATAATTGAAAAAAAAACAAGGCAAATATAAATGCGGTGTGCCGGGAAGGTCATTCAGCTGTTTAATGGATTTGAAGCCGAAGTTAACTTTTTAGTAAATGTAGCGTCTTTGAATGACGGAATTCCACAAATCACTTTAACTCTGCAAGCTGCTTCATCATAATTCTGGAAATTGACAAAGCAAAAAATTTGAGTCGCTGCTGCGGATTATCTTCACCGAAGTTGATGCTTGCATAATATTTATCCCAGATATCAGGCGGTGCATTATATGTAGGGATACAATAATACTGCGGCGCAGCTCCCTTAGGTAAGTAATAAATCATCATGATCGCACACGGAGTTTTCTCTCCATCACGCATAAGCGCTTTGAATTCTATTTTGCGGTCCTCTTCAAGATAAGTATCCAGGTCTTTAAGGCTGTAGCCTTTTTTCATTTCAAGCTTCATGTTCAGCTGCAGCTTGTAGCCCACGATCACGTAGGTATATTCTTCCAGCGTGGTAGGAGCCTGCGCATTTAAGGCAGCCACAGATACTACAAACAGCAGGATTGCCAGGATTGCTTTTTTCATTTTAATTGGATATCGGGTTGTTGTTAATTAAGGTTTAGGATCGTGCAGTTAAGAATTCATACTCCCGAAAGCTGGTCTTCCTGTCCCAGCCTGCGCAACATGCGGGTATGGCTGCGAAGCGCTTCCCACATGGTTTTGTGCTCATTATACGTGATGTTGAATTCTTCAGCAGTCTGTTTTACGATCTCTGAAAGCCGCCTGTAATGTACGTGACAGATGTGTGGGAAGAGATGATGTTCAATCTGAAAATTAAGACCGCCGAAAAACCAGTTGGCCAGGAAACTCCTGCGGGCAAAATTGGATGTTGTTTTTACCTGGTGGATAGCCCAGTTATTCTGCATGCTGCCGTCGTGAGCAGGTTCAGGGAATTCGGTGCCCTCAACTACGTGCGCAAGCTGAAAAACAATCGCAAGTGTGATGCCCTGCACCAGGTGAAGAACTACAAAACCGATCAGCACCTGCCACCAGGGCACACTCAGAATAATTATCGGAAGAGCAAGGAAAATGAACAGGTAAACTGCTTTTGAAAAGAACAAAATGAAGTATTCTTTTGCAGGATGTTTTTTATTTTCATAATTCCCGATCTTCTTTTTGAAAAAACTTACAAAATCCTTCTTAAACACCCATGACAAGGTGGTCAGCATATAAAAGAAGAACGCATACCAGTGCTGGTAGCGGTGCACTTTTTTTCTTTTTTTCTCAGTCGAAAGCCGGATCAGGGAAACAGGCTCAAGGTCATCATCGTGCCCGGGGATATTGGTATAGGTATGATGAACGATGTTATGCATGATGCTCCACATGTATTCATTGGTGCCTGCAAGGTTAAAAGTGTATGCAAACACACGGTTGAGCCAGTTTTTTGATGACAGTGATCCATGCACTGCATCATGTGAAACATTGAAGCCGACAAAAGCGGTGAAAAAACCAAGAAGCAGGGATAGACCCAGCAAAATCCACGGATTGAACAGGTCTATGATGATCAGGATATATAAAGCAATAAAACCGCCCAGGAAAAACACCAGCTTGGCTTTCATTTGCCAGTTGCCGCTTTTGGACATGTTGTTTGACTCGAAATAATGGTTTACGCGCTGCTGCAAGGTTGGGAAAAACTCTTTCTGATCCTTGCTGCGGAACTTTATTTTTGATGACATGCTAACTTAACTTTGAAGGGGTCAAAGATAATAAACAGAATTTCATATAAAAGGTTTGGTTTTAATGCTGGATGTTAATAAGTTATGGCATCCGGCCTGTAAAATTTCGAATGTTGCGGCCTTGTAATTTAATATTTGCTTAAAAGCATTGTCATTCTGTTATTAAACCTTAAGATCCATGCGAATTGAAGCTAAAATCCTACTTTTGTAAAAAACATCCGAATGTTGCACCTGAAGCTTCCTACCGATCCGCGCTGGGTCAATATTGTTGAAAAAAACATTTCTGAGATACTGACCGACCATGCTTACTGTGAGCAGAAGGCTGCCAGCAATGCCATTTCCATCATAGTAAAGTTCCCCGAATACAGCGAGCTGGTGACTGCCATGGTGGTGCTTGCCAGAGAGGAGCTTGATCACCTGCAGATGGTTCATGACAAAATACTGGCGCGTGGACTTGTACTTGGAAGGGAACGCAAGGATCCCTATGTTAACAGGCTCTATGATTTCATGAATAAAGGAGGAAGTCGTCAGGCGATGCTAACCGAACGTCTGCTGTTTGCGGCACTGATAGAGGCAAGAAGCTGTGAGCGGTTTAAGGTGCTTTCAGAAAATATTACCGATCAGGACCTCGCCTCATTTTATCATGAGCTCATGAAAAGCGAGGCCATGCATTATACCATGTTCCTTGGGTTTGCACGCAAATATGATAATCCGGAGAGGGTGGAACGCCGATGGCAGGACTTTCTTGAATTTGAAGCCGGGGTGATTAAAACGCTCGGGGTGCGTGAAACGATCCACGGCTAAAGCACAACCATGGTTTTTGATATCCGTTGATTTTTGGTTCCCAGCCTGATATAATAAGTCCCGGGACTGAGATGACGGCAGTCAACACTGATCTCGTTTCTTCCCGCACCATGTACTGCGTTTGCAGGTGTGTCAATAAGCCTCCCGGTTTCATCATATATAGTAACAGTTACATGAGCCTTTTCCGGTATCGTGAATGAAACCGTTGCATGATCTTTCACCGGGTTGGGAAAGATATCCAGGCCTGCGACTTCATTGTTTCCAGGCAACCCTGTGACGCCCATAACATGACTGATGCTTGTAATGGTTGATGAGTAAATACCATGTGCATGCGTGGCAACAACAGTCATGCCGTCACTCTGACGGTAATCGATCATGTCACAAACTGCATTTCCGATATTGGAGGCGCCCTGTTGTACCCATACGGTGCTTGTTCCGTTAAGTGAAGTTGCAGCGTATAGGCCTGTGCTTGCAGCAACAAGATAAACGGTGCCGTCCGATACGGGCATAATGGTGGCCCACCTTAATGACGGACCGTTCCCGGCCCCTGTAACAGTCTGTTCAAGATTACCGCCTGCCTTCGTCCATGTGGCTCCTCCATCAGCTGAATAATAAAGACTGTAAACATTGTAGTTTGAGAATACGACCATGACCTTGTCGGCATCGGTAGGGTCAATGGCGATACAGCTCACATTGCCTGCAGGGAAAACAATTCCAGGAACTGTCGATGTGATGTCGACAGGCACAGGAGTTCCCGTATGAGCATTGTCGATGCGGTAAACTTTCTGACTGGCAGTTCCGAAATACACACGGTTGGCTGGTGTCTTGGACACAGCAACGGCAGTAATCTCCGACGGCATCGAATCTGGGAACTGAACCCAGTTGGTGGTGATCGAGTCCCAGTTGGAATTATATGGGATTCCCGAAAGGTCGTTGTTGCGCCAGAGATGGTGACCGCCTGCAAGGTACATGAGGTTGTTGTTATTCGGATCCAGCGTATAGGGGTTTATGAACTGGTAGTTTTTTGCACCGATTGGGTCGATCCGTGCAAACGAATCAATGCTTCCGCCTGCATCCACCTTGGCTTTCATCATTTTGCCGTTCTGAATTGAAAAATAATATGCTGATCCATTGTCGGCAATTGCGCAGAAAGAGCCGTCGCCGCCGCGCGGTGATACCCACGGGTCGGATAGGTTTGCAGAATTCGTATACCAGCTGCCGTTATCCTGGGCACCGGCGATTACGATATTGCTTCCAGGTGTTGCATGATCCAGCGCAACTGTGTAAAACATGGTGGTGAGATAGCCATTGTTCAGGGATGTCCAGGCGATGGAAGGAGCCGTATTATCGGTGGTTTTAAACAGCCCGCCATCATTTGCAGAGATCATTACATCCGGGTTGGATGGAAGAAATTCAAGCTGGTGCTGGTCGGGGTGATGATTGGGGTACTGATCAACAACCGGTAATGATGTGCCTTCCAGGTAACCACCTATGAATGTTGTATTCTGGTCATCGGCAAAACCCGAGGTTGAACGGTACAGGTTGGTGCCCCCGATAAAAACTGTATTTGTATCATTCGGCTTAACCTTTATCATCAGATCGTAGGATCCCTGGCACTGGAATTTATCGAACGGACCGCCGGTGGTTGGCAGGTTACCAGAGCGATCGCTCCATGATCCGCCGGTTCCCGACCCGTTTCCTGATATATAATTGTATTTCCAGAGACTGTTCCATTCCACAGCTCCGACATAGTTGGTATCGGGCTGGCCAAAACCAGGGGTATTTCCAAGAAAATAAACCTGGTTTTCATCTGACGGCGCATAGCCTATAACAATACGGTTATACGAAGCTGGGAAACCGGCGGGCGTAATATTGGTAAAATTGATGCCGTCTTCCGAACGCCAGATTCCTTTCGCCGGACCATCGTCGCTAAGTGTTGCATATACAACTCCCGACGGGGTAACTTCCACATCAGTAAAATAGGAATAGGTTGAGGTAGGATTTCCAAGCAGTTTGGTCCATGTTGTCCCGCCGTTTGCAGACCGGTAAATGGCACCGTAAGTGGCTGCAAAAACAACATCGTTAACGGTATCTGCAGGGTAAGTTTTAATGTTCCAGATCAGGTCCCAGATGTTATCGAAAGCATGTGGCGTGCCTGAAACTGTTGATGGCAGGGAGGTCCAGGTTGCACCTCCATCGGTGGATTTATAAGCCCCGTTTCCTAGAAAAAATGCTCCTGCAGCGCTTGCGGAAGGTCCGTAACCTTCGCCTGAACCAAGATACCATGTAGAGGTGTGGCCCGGCCGGGTATCCTGTGCAACACAAGTGGTATTCTGCTGCTGTGAAGGTGTGAAGGTCTGCGACCAGGTAGTACCGCCATCGGTGGAGCGCCACATGCCGCCTGAACAGGAGCCTGCTATTAAAATGTTTTCGTTTGTAATGTCAATTGCAAATGCGCGGGTACGTCCTCCTACATTCCAGGGTCCGCGTTCATGCCATGTTGAAAATGAAGCACCTTTTGAAAAAGCTCCATCCGCACCCGGGAGAGTAGCTGCATATGCCAGTTCCTTTCTGCGCATGCCATACGGAATTTTACCTGTTGCCGGATCCTTCATCCTGCTGATTTCAAAATTGATCCTTGCATTGCCATCATCTGCCGAACCAATTGAAGCTGCATCTCCGTAAGTGACGTGTTTTTCAATGGCTTTTTCCGGAAAAAATACAAAATATGCACAGGCGCATGCAGTCATAATGGCAGCAATAACGATTGAGTAATACCTGTTTTTCATTGCTTAGGATTTTTGGATCTTGTTATGGGTTCTCACAAATGTAGATAACATCATGTCAGGATCAAAATTATTGAAGTGAGTAACCGGGGATGGGGAAAACTGAACGGGTTTTGAAATTGCAATCGTGAATTAATCTGAAAGTTGATATCCGTATATCCGGTATATCACTGAATTGCCAGGTTGTATGCGCTCTTCTATAGCGGCACTGAAGCTGTTACCGGTTGTTAATCCGGGGTAGGATGGTGAGAGGTCGGGCATGACAAGCGTGGTAGGAGATAGCGAAAAAACAAAATACGCCTCTATCGTATCACCGGCAAAAAACGGATTTGCAATTGCAGAGCCGCATTGCGAGAGCTCCAGAACCTTTAACCTGGCTTTACAAGGAGCCTTTGAGCATACATGTCCGGTGTCGGCGTCCGGTTGAATGGCATGAATCTCAATAATTTTTCCTTTTATTATACAGCTGTTTTTATGAGCTGCTGACTGGCTCCCGCCGGATGATTGTCCGGAAGTGGCCGGTAAGGTATGTTTGCAGGAAATGCTTAGGCAGATAAATATTAGTAGGATGAATATGGAGTAACGGTGCAGGATCATGTGTGTAATATAAAAATGATTATATGTTTTTTAAGATCCTATTTTTCAAATAATCGGGCGGGTGGTCCTTCATGGCTTTTAATACTGCATCCAGGCGCTGTTAAAACTATTTTCGGGGATACGTTCAAAAATATTATTTTTACCCCATTCAAAAATAGCATCGCTGATTTATGGGAACAATCGCAGGGATAATAGCCAGGGAGATCCTGGATTCAAGGGGAAATCCAACGGTTGAAGTAGACGTATATACTTCAAACGGAATTATGGGCAGGGCTGCCGTTCCTTCCGGTGCATCAACCGGCGCCCATGAAGCAGTAGAGCTGCGTGATAATGACAAAGGGCGATTCCTGGGAAAAGGAGTTCTCAAGGCGGTTCAGAATATCAATTCGGCTATTAATGATGAGCTGAAGGGCATCAGTATTTTTTCTCAAAGCAAGATTGATAACAGGATGATCACGCTTGATGGCACCGAAAATAAAGCAAACCTCGGCGCCAATGCCATTCTCGGTGTTTCGCTTGCTGTAGCAAAGGCTGCAGCGCTGGAAGTAGGAATGCCCTTGTACCGGTACATTGGCGGGGTAAATGCCAGGCTTCTTCCTGTTCCGATGATGAACATTCTTAATGGAGGCGCACATGCCGACAACAGCATCGACTTCCAGGAATTTATGATCATGCCAACCGGAGCTGAATCATTTTCAGAAGCCCTCAGGATGGGAACCGAGGTTTTTCATCATCTCAAAAAGGTTTTAAAAGATAAAGGACTGTCAACCAATGTTGGTGATGAAGGAGGCTTTGCTCCGGATATCAAATCCAATGAAGAAGCAATTCAAATAGTAATCAGGGCGATTGAAGCCGCAGGATACAGGCCCGGCGAGGATATGTTTATAGCGATGGATGCCGCAGCCACAGAATTTTACAATGAAAAAGAAAAGGTTTACCATTTCAAAAAATCAACAGGTGACAAGCTTACCTCCTCAGAGATGGTAAATTTCTGGAAAGACTGGACGCAGAAATATCCCATCGTATCCATTGAAGACGGCCTCGCAGAAGACGACTGGGCAGGCTGGAAAGAACTTACCAACGTAATCGGTGAAAAGATTCAGCTCGTTGGGGATGACCTTTTTGTGACCAATGTAACCCGCCTGCGCAAAGGGATCGACGAACATGTTGCCAATTCGGTCCTTGTAAAAGTAAACCAGATCGGCACCCTTACTGAAACCATCAATACGGTGGAAATGGCCAAAGAAAATTCTTATACTAGTGTAATGAGCCACAGGTCTGGCGAAACAGAAGACAGCACCATTGCCGACCTAGCCGTGGCGCTGAATACAGGCCAGATCAAAACCGGTTCTGCTTCGCGTTCCGACAGGATCGCAAAATACAACCAGCTTTTACGAATCGAAGAAGAACTTGGCGAAGCAGCGATTTTTAACAAACTTGATGTATGATTTTTGATTATTAAATGAGCATCCAGGACATCAATATACCAGGACAACCCGATCAGCAGGACGATGAATTGCGCGGCGAAAGGGTCAGGATACGCAAAAGAATACGCGTAAAGAAAAAGAAAAGTCCGAAACGTAAGATACGAAAGCTCCTTGACCGTGTGGTATGGACTGTGATAATAGCAGCATTTGTACTCACCTTGTTTTACCTGTTAAGGGAACTGGATCTAAACGACAAGAAGTTTAAAAGGAAAAAGCAGGGATCATTTCTGAACATTGAACTTTATTCAAAACCACCTGAGACCCAGGCATCATTTTATGTACCCGTATTTTGACTTTCATTTCCTTTCCAATGCCCCTATTTCCCTGTTCAGCTGCAAATACATGTTTTTACAGTTTTTATTTTGGAGATTGTCACTGATATGTCTAAATTCGCATGCAATTTTATTAAAACCCCTGTAATATAGATAGATGGGATCCCCAGCCTGTTAATATGGATAAGCTTAAAGAGAAATTTGCCAGTGTATCTGCTCCGATTGCGCAGCAGGTGAAAGACCTGATCAGGGAACATGGTTCCCAGATCATCGGCCAGTATTCGATTGAACAGGTTTATCATGGTATGAAAGGCATGATCGGCATGGTTACCGAAACATCCAAATTGGATCCCGAGGAAGGTATCCGGTTCCGCGGATATTCGATTCCCGAGCTGAGGGAAAAACTTCCGAAAGCTCCCGGGGGAACAGAGCCATTGCCAGAAGGCATATTTTATCTTATGCTGATTGGAAGTCTTCCTGCAGAGGAGGATGTGAGGGAGGTAAGCAACAACTGGGCAAGACGCAGCAATGTGCCGAAGCATGTTTTTGATACCCTTGACAAGCTTCCGCTTACTGCGCATCCGATGACCCAGCTCAGCATTGCAATACTTGCACTTCAGACAGAGTCTGTTTTTGCAGCAGCATACCGCAAGGGCATCAGTAAAAAAATGTACTGGGATCCGATGTACGAGGATGTGATGAATCTGATAGCCAGGTTGCCACGAATTGCTGCCTATATTTACCGCCGGGTCTATAAGAACGGAGTGCATATTGAACCGGATCCGAAGCTGGATTGGGCTGCAAATTTTGCACACATGCTGGGATTTGACGAACCTGATTTTTACCGACTCATGCGTTTATATCTCACTTTGCATGTTGACCATGAAGGTGGGAATGTATCTGCTCATGCCACTCACCTGGTGGGTTCAGCCCTCAGCGATGCATATCTGTCTCTCTCGGCAGGCATGAACGGACTTGCCGGTCCGCTGCATGGACTTGCAAACCAGGAAGTGGTTCGCTGGATACTCGACCTGAAAAAATATTATGGCGGGGGAGTTCCGGGTAAAGAGCAAATTGAGGAGTACATCCATAAAACAATGGATGAAGGAAAAGTGATACCTGGCTATGGCCATGCTGTGCTGCGCAAAACCGATCCGCGATTTGTTGCTCAGAATGAATTTGCTAAAAAATATATGCCTGATGACGAGCTTTTCAAGATCGTTGAAACACTTTACGATGTTGTACCTGAAATATTAAAGTCAACCGGTAAGATCAAGAATCCATGGCCAAACGTTGATGCTCATTCCGGTGTGCTCCTGATTCATTATGGTCTTGTCGAGTATGATTTTTATACCGTCCTTTTTGGAGTTTCCCGTGCAATCGGCGTGCTTACTTCGCTGGTTTGGGACCGTGCGCTGAATTCACCGATCGAAAGACCTGGTTCAGTAACCACTGAATGGATCATGAGCCAGATCAAAAATGCATCCACCGTTACCAACAGCTAAAGAGCGGGTAAAGAGTTTCAATTTCCTGTAATCACAAATTCATAAGACTCCATAATGGGGTTTGCAAGCAGCTTTTTGCATGCTGCATCCACCTTTTGATTGGCTTCTTCCTTCGTTGAGGCATTCACGTCAAGTGTAATATGCTTTCCGATCCTGACGTTGTCAATTTCGGGTAGCTCCAGGTTTTTCATGCTCATGGTAACTGCTTTTCCCTGTGGGTCAAGCAGGGCTTTCAATGGCATGATGGTGATGCTTGCAGAATATTTCATCTAAGGTTTATTTATGGTTTGAGCATGCAAATATAACAAGGACCGCCTATGACCTGCAAGCGATATTTTAGCCGGCCGGAACACGATTCCTGTTAACAAGGATTGAAAAGGAAATGTACATGACAACAATGATCGGAAGGGCGAGCCATTTCAGAAAAACAAATGCGATCAGCGAAAGCAAAAGAAATATGAAACGTACTTTATTCGATTTCCAGCTGAAGTTTTTGAATTTAAACGAGAACATGGGAATCTCGGCAACAAGAAGGAATGAAAGTACAATTGAAGAAATCACTATAAAAACTGCGCTTTCGGCGACTTCTCGTGCAAAGCCTGTCTGGTGTTGTATGATGAGCGGCAGCGATATGATGAACAGCGTGCATGCCGGTGTGGGAAGCCCGATGAAACCCACCGTTTGCCGTTTGTCAATGTTGAATTTAGCCAGCCGCAGTGCTGAGAAAATGGTTATCAGGAAAGGAATAAAGATGAGCCACTGGTTCTTCAGCAGGAAGAGATCTGTTTTGATGGCCAGTAACTGGTACATCATATAGCCGGGAACCAGTCCGAATGTGACCATGTCGGCCAGCGAATCAAGTTGCTTCCCGGTTTCTGTAAATGCATTGAGCACCCTGGCTGCAAACCCGTCGAGAAAATCAATGACTGCAGCCGTAATTACAAGCCATGAGGCAACTGTAAGGTCGTTTCGGCTTATATATACCACCGCCAGGCAGCCACAAAACAAATTCAGGCAGGTGAGAAAGTTTGGAAGATGGCGGAGCGATTTCATCGGTCTTGTAAAAGTATGATTTTTTTATGGTATTCAAATCCTGTAAAGGCCGGGATATATTGCCGGATTAAATTGCAATCTGCGGAAACAAAGGTTTACAGGGCTTTGTTTTATGATGGGCAGGGACATTGAAAATGAGGGAAATAATAATCAGACTGCTGCTACATCGACACTATAATTCTTTAATTTTGATAATTAAAACCTTATTCGCCGGAATACGTAATAAATGTATGTTTACAGGATATAATTTAAAAGGATTGCGTCCGTTGTAATGCAATCCTAAACACTTAAAAATGAGCAGAAAAATTTTCATCCTGGTATCCTTTCTCGTTTGCCATTCAGTTGTTTTCTCACAAACAATTGCACCAAAGTATTCAAATGAATTTCTTTCAATTGGCGTTGGAGCGCGGGGTCTTGCCATGGGCGGGGCTCAGGTAGCACTTGTAGATGATGCCACGGCCGCATTCTGGAATCCGGCAGGGCTGTCCCTTGCCAAAGGTGACCGGCAGCTTGCGCTAATGCATGCAGAATATTTTGCAGGCATTGCCAAATACGACTATGGTACGTTTTGCGCCCCTATCGATGCTACACGTACGGTTGGTGTTACCATTATCAGGTTTGCTGTGGACGACATTCCCGATTCACTCGACCTGGTTGATGCCGATGGAAACATTGACTATAACCGGCTCAGATCTTTCTCTGTTTCTAATTATGCATTCATGTTCTCCTATTCCAAGCGGACAAAAATCCAGGGACTCAGGTATGGAGGAAATGTAAAAGTCGTACATCAGAAAGTAGGCAAATTCGCCAAGGCATGGGGCTTCGGAATTGATCTTGGGCTGCAGTATGATTATAAGAAATGGAAATTCGGATTGTTTGGAAAAGATGTTACCTCCACATTCAATGCATGGACATTCAACACAGAAACTTTCCAGGACGTATTTATCAAAACTGGAAATGAAATTCCGGAAAACGGCCTGGAGCTAACGCTTCCAAAGGCAATATTCGGGCTTGCTTACAGGTTTGATATTGGAAAAAGATTTTCGGTATCACCGGAAATTGATTTTGACATTACCTTCGACGGAAAGCGCAACGTGCCTGTAAAGGGCGATCCCATCAGCATTGATCCGCATATGGGCCTGGAAATTGCTTACCAGGATTTCCTGTTCCTCAGGGGTGGCGCAAATAATGTTCAGCAGGTAAAGGATTTTGACGGTAGCACCTCAACCACCATCCAGCCAAATATGGGGATCGGGGTAAGGATCAAAAATGTAACGATCGACTATGCTCTGACGAACATTGGGAATGCAGCACAGACACTTTATTCCAATGTGTTTTCCCTTAAATGGAATATTAATCTCAAACACAAGACAAAAACCGAACAACCTAAATCATGATCCCGCAGGCGCATGAAATGCAGGATTTATTTAATTACCGGCGCTCAATAATTTAGCATGAAAAAAATTTACCAGCTCATCCTGTTGGTATCCTGTTGCAGTACACTAGCTGCACAGCCTTACTCAAATGAATGGATTCCTTTCGGATCCCAGTCACCATATTCGCTTCAGCAGTATTTTAAGATCAGTGTCTGGAAAGAAGGCATTTACAGGATCACCTATACCGACCTGCTTGGAGTCAATTTCCCGTTCGCTTCAGTAGAACCCGGAAAAATGCAGCTTTTCAGAGAGGGGCGTGAGCAATATCTTTATGTTAGCAAGGACACAACAGCATGGGACAACACCATGTTTATTGAGTTTTATGGACGTAGAAATGACGGTGCGTTTGACAAGCAGATGTATGATACCGACACCAGCCAGGTAAATCCGAACCTGAGCCTGGTGAATGATACAGCTGCATACTTTTTAACATGGCGGGCAACTACGTTTCCGGATGGAAAAAGAATGATTGAAGAAACGGATGTTAATTTTCCGTCATATCCGCAGTCTGATCACGTGATGCGAACGGTTTACAAGGATTTCGGGACTGCATTTTACAACACCGGCTTTCAGGATGGTTATGGGCTTAGCGACAATTCCTATGTAAGCGGAGAGACGTGGACATCGGGCAGGCTGACCAATCCCTCAGCCAACGGTGATCCTACCAACCTCACCTATGCGCTGCAAACACCGAATGTATTTGCCTCAGGACCTTCTGCCCTTCTTGAGACTGCCGTTCTGGGCGTTAACAATAGCTGGGGTGTGCCCAATCATACCTTTACCATTAGCTTGAACAACAGTCAGCTCGTCAGCGATTTCCTGCAGGGTTATGCATGGCGGAGATATCAGTTTAATGTAAATGCAACAGGGATCAGTTCAGGTACCACGCCATTTGTTACACAGGCGCTTGTCACCGGTGGAGGACCCAATTCTATTTCAGTCCCTTATATTCAACTTACCTATCCTCATTCCTCCAGCTTTGCAGGTGAAACAGGCTCGCAGAAATTTTTCGTTGAAGGCGGAAATGTATTCGGAAAAGCATATCTCAGCCTTTCCGGCACATCACTTGGAACTGGAACGCCGGTTCTTTATGCGATGAGCGGAGATACTGTCCGTAGGATAACAGTTGTTCAATCTGGCACGCTACAGATGCTTGTTCCCAACGGTTCAAGGCAAAACTGCTTTCTTACTACTGATGGGAATGTTCTTACAGGACCATCAGAACTTAAGCTTCAACCTGTGCTATCCGATGGGAATCCAAATGCTTTTGCCCGGTTTGTGAATTATAATTACTTCCAGCCTGCCGATTATATCATGGTCTCACATTCATCCCTGATGAATGAGGCAGTCAGCTACAGTAATTACCGCCAATCGTTGGCTGGCGGAAATCGCTCTGTTCTCCTGGCAGAGGTGCAGCAGCTGTACGATCAGTTTGCATACGGCATCAATGGTCACGCACAGTCGATACGAAATTTTTGCAATTACCTGATCGATAACCAGCCGGTGATTCCAAAGGACTTGTTCCTGCTGGGAAAAGCCATCTCATCTGATAAGATCCGGTCGCATAATTCTGCCCTTGACCTGGTTCCCACTTACGGGTATCCGCCATCAGACAATTTATTTACCGCCGGGCTCACCGACTCAACGAGCTTTAAGCTTGCTATTCCCACAGGCAGGCTTGCTGCACGCACTCCCAATGATGTTACGATTTACCTTCACAAGGTGAGATCATATGAATCAGCACCTAGGGATCCCTGGATGAAAAATGTGCTGCATTTCTGCGGTGGCGCTTCTCAAAACGAAAATGACCTTTTGTGCGGTTACCTCCAGGATTACCAGCGCATCATTGAAGATACGCTGTTCGGCGGCAAAGTGTATACGTTTTCAAAAACGTCATCGGCGCCTATTTCGAACATCAGCAGCATTGCGCTCCGTGACCTGATCAACAATGGTGTATCAATTATGACATTTTTTGCACATGCGGCGGGAAGCTCATTTGATATCAGCACCGATGCTCCGGCAACCTATCAGAATAAGGATAAATATCCGATCGTAATTGCAAACTCCTGTTATATCGGCGACATCCACAGCGCATCAGTGCTTGCAAGCGAGGAGTTCGTGATCCTCGAAGACAAGGGTGCAATTGCTTTCATTGCTGCTCCAAACCAGGGCTTTGAATCATTCCTGTACGTTTATTCAAAAAATCTTTATGAGAATATCGGTATGCTGAATTATGGAAACAGCCTGGCCTCCAGCATGCAGAAGACTATCGATACCGTACTTGTGACCAACCCTGGAAATTTTTATTTCAAATCAACCTGCCTTGGAATGACACTGCATGGCGATCCTGCCATCAGGCCCAATGCATTTGAAAAACCTGACATGTTCACGGACGACCCGTTGCTGTTTACTTTTCCTGATATCGTAAAATCTGAAGATGATACATTCCAGCTTAAAGCTGTTATTAAAAACCTTGGAAAGGCTACCAGCACCCCGTTTTTTATGGACGTAACAAGGGTTTATCCCGACGGCACAGATACAGTAATGGTGGTCCCGCTGTCATATATTCCAAATACGGATACCGTTACCCTGACATTTAAAACAGCGCCGGAACACGGGTCAGGTTCAAACACAATTCACGTACGTGTTGACATATATAATGCAATTGACGAATCCAATGAAGCCAACAATACTGCAGATCTGACCATCAATATTCAATCATCAGACATCAACCCGGTTTATCCGTATAAGTATGCAATCATACCGAACAATACAGTAACGCTGAAGGCAACCACTGCAGATCCATTTGCTCCGGCCAGGACATACCGTTTTGAGATTGACGACAATGATGATTTCGTTTCCCCGATCCTTATAAGTGATATAGTTCATGCCGGCGGCGTCGTTAGGTGGCTGCTGCCTTTCGTGCTTGACTCTAATAAAGTATATTACTGGCGCGTGGCTGATAAGGACATTCTTACAAGTCCTCTTACTCACAACTGGAAGGAAAGCTCCTTCATTTACAAGCCAGGCAAAACTGGCTGGTCGCAGGCCGACTTTTACCAGTTCAAGAGTGATGAGCGAAAGAACATCATATATAACAGGCCGGCCAAAACCTTTGATTTTGTTACAACCAGCAGCACCCTTGTTGCCCGCAATACCATGTTTCCATTCGGAGGTTCATCACACCCGATAGACTATTCAATTGATAATGTGCTGAAGGATTATGGTGTATTCGACGGAAAGAACTGCCTGCATGTCGTGGTGATCGATTCCCTCACACTCAAGCCATGGGAGACAAGACATTTTATTATTGATCCCACCACAGGGGATACGGTGCTTCAGGAAAACATGCAAAACTTCTTTAACAACCTGAACGACAACAGGAAAGCAGGCCGGAGCAGGAATGACGCTTATTTCGTATTTCATACCGACAGCCTCCAGCTTGAATATGCAAAGGCGATGATCAGCCAGGTGCCTGATGGAAATTATGTGCTTGTTTACAGCGTGTTCAAAGGTGACTTTTCCATGTGGCCATCCGGGGTGATGGCATATTTTAACAGCCTGGGAGCCGACAGTGTCAATTTCATACAGGATTATCAGCCATGGATTTTCTTTTGTAAGAAAGGTACACCGGCATCTGCACAAGAAGTGGTTGGCGACAGCATCGAAGTAAATATTGATTTAACCGTTTCTCTCGGAGGCAACTGGTCGCGGGGATACCTGACTTCGGAGCTGATCGGACCGGCATCAAAGTGGACCGGCCTCCACTGGGCGCATCACAGCATGGAGAATGCAGCACTTTCCAAAGACAGCATGCTGCTCAAGCTTGTTGCAATTGATAAGAACGGGAATACGGTTGATATCATACCTTATATATCTGAAACAACCTCAGACATTAATATGCTCGACACCATTGTTGACGCCGCAATTTATCCATACCTGAGATTTGATATTTACCTTCAGGATGATTCGCTGAAGACTCCCCCACAGGTGGACAGGTGGCAGATATATTATGATGAAGTTCCTGAAGCTGCGATCAACCAGGCGCTGCTGTACAGTTTCTACAATAAGCCTTTGCAGGAAGGTGACACCGCAAAACTCACAATCGCGCTGGAGAATATCAGTTCAACTGATTTTACAGACAGCATGCTTGTTGATTTTTACCTGTATGACCAGAACCACCAGCGTGTAAACCTCGGCTCTCCGAGATATAAAAAGCTGAAGGCCGGGGAAGTTGATACCCTCAGGCTGTCTTTCAGCACAGCCGGAAAGATCAATACCAATTCACTCTGGGTTGAGGCCAATCCAAGGCAGGACCAGCCCGAGCAGTATCATTTCAATAATTTTGCCCAGATTAATTTTGAAGTAAACCGCGATATAACCAATCCGGTTCTTGACGTAACCTTTGACGGTGTTCATATACTGAACGGGGACATTATTTCATCCAAGCCTCTCGTGGTGATGCAGCTTCACGATGAAAATAAATTCCTGGCCCTGAACGATACAAGCCACTGGCGGGTATTTCTGAAGCAGCCTGATGGAACGAACAGGCAGCTTTATTTTGAACAGGCTCCCGGACATTCGGCAGACCGGACAAAGATGAAATGGACTCCGGCTCAGCTTCCCAAGAACAGCTTTAAGATCGAATATAATCCTGAATTGCTCAGCGATGGCATATACGAACTGACCGTTGATGCCAGCAGTGATAAATCGGGAAATGAAAGCGGAAAAAACAGCTATAAGATAAGTTTCGAGGTTATCAATCATTCCACCATCACGCAGGTAATGAACTATCCGAACCCGTTTTCATCCTCCACCCGTTTTGTTTTTACACTTACGGGAAGCGAGGTCCCGGATTATTTTAAAATTCAGATCATGACCGTTACGGGAAAAATCGTTCGGGAGATCATGCGAGGTGAGCTTGGAAACATCCATATCGGACGGAACATCACAGATTATGCATGGGATGGCAGGGATGAGTTTGGCGACCGGCTTGCCAACGGGATCTACCTGTACAGGGTGATCACCTCCATTAAAGGCAGCGGAATTGAAAAGAGATCAACTGAAGCGGACAAATTTTTCACAAAAGGGTACGGAAAAATGTACCTGATGAGGTAGGTTCATCTTTTTTTTCTGAAACAAAGTTTTTTGCAAACCACATGCGACATGATCCCACTTTCGGGAACAGGGCCAATAATTTTTCCTAAAGGAAATTATCAGGTAATTTAGTTATATTCACCTGGAAATTTAGCTATGACAGTAGTTAAATCTTTAACCCCGATTGATGCAGCGTCCTGTTTTCACGATGTTTGTTTTTTTTCTGTGTGCATCCGTGCTTCATGCGCAGGATGAGCCACGGGAAAAATTCAGGCAGTTGAGCATTCATGCAGTCTATGTGCATCCCGGCCTGTACATTCAGCACAGCCTCTGGGGTGTTGTGAATGATTTTAGGATGCTTGCTCCATCGTCTTTGCTTCTGAAAAGGGATTTGTCAGGATATTCCCAGCGGAGAGGATATGAGGTGGCCACCAGTCCTTTCTTTTCTGCAATGGCCGGCATCAAATTCAGCAACAGGCAAAAGTCGCTCGTAAGGGCAAATCCAATACTTCGTATAGGGTTAAGTTACTTTTCGGAGATGGATTTTACGACCGACCTTTACCGTAAGGAAACAGTCAGGTTTGATACCCTGGTTTCAAGCCAGGTGGGTCAGACAGAATACCTGGATTCAGTAACCACCAGCTTTTACAACATGAAGTATTCATCTGCCCAGGTACGGATCGATGCTTCCATAATATTTGCAACAGACCCTTATGCGCGGTTTTCACTCTTTACCGGTGCAGGATTCACAGCCGGAATTTCGATACACGAGCATACGGAAATTTCATACTATTCAACAACAAATATTGAAACCGTTACAGGAAGCACCGGATATATTTCCACACAGTTACCACAGCTCAGTAAATATTCGAAGGAGGAATTTGAGAATAAATCCAATCTGGGCTTGTCGGTGTTTATTCCGATAGGTGTCGACTTAAGGCTTGGACAGGTGAATAAGTTCTGGCGAAGGGCTCATGTTTATTTTGAGATGAGGCCGGGGGCCAATTTCGTATTCGTTCCCGAAATCCGGACGATCAAAAATGCAGGTGTTCAGAATACCATTGGTTTCAGGCTGACACTCGATTAAGAATTTGCAGGAAATCAGGAATTTATGCCATTTTCAATTTACAGGCAAAATGTTAAATTTTTCCAAATATTTTAAAATGCAGGTGACGGTTTAACCGAATTTATGTAGGTTTGTAAAGCAGGTGCAGTTCAGAATATTTGGCATCCATCAACCAACTGAAATTTTATTTTATCATTACCAAATGAAAAACCAACTGATCTTAATTTTAATTTGTGTGGGCTGTTATGCTGCGAAAGCACAGGCGCCACCTAAAGTGCCGGGCAACCTGGTTGTGGAAGGCATACCGGAAATTCCGGATTCAATTATCGACAGGATCCAGCAGTACCAGCAGACCAGATCTGCTTCAATGACAGACTGGAGTCCAGATGGCAAAAACATTTTGATTTCGACAAGGTTTGCTGAGACCTATCAGCTGCACATGGTCGATCATGCCGGAGGAGCACGCAAGCAGATCACATTTTTCAAGGAGCCGGTAAGTGCCGGATCATTTTGCCCATTGCCGGAGCACAAGGGGTTTATGTTTACGAAAGATCTCGGAGGTAATGAATTTACCTCACTATACTGGTTTGATCTTGAAACCGGAAGGCATGAGATGATTTCAGGAGGCAACCGTGTTCAGACAAGCATGCCTTCATGGTCGAATTCAGGAAAGCAGTTTATTGTAATCAGCACAAAAAGGAATGGCAAAGACTACGACCTGTACCTGGGCAACATGGAAGCTCCAAAAAATCTGAAGCTGCTGTTGCAGCAGGGTGGTTCCTGGAGTGTAAAGGACTGGTCGGCAGATGATAAGTTCGTGCTGGTAAGCAATTACATTTCTGCAAACAAATCGCTGTCATATATTATGGAAGTTACCTCCGGGAAAATAGAGCAGGTGAATCCGTCAAAGGAAGATATTTTTAATGGCGATGGCGTTTTTACCGCAGATGGAAAGGGTGTTTTTATGATCAACGACCAGGGAAAAGAATTTCATACCCTGAAATACTATGATCTTGCTTCAAAGAAATTTACAGACATCACATCTTCCATACCCTGGAATATTACTTCGATCACTTCCAGCAGGGACAGGAGTAAAATTATTTTTTCTGCCAATG
>Ga0190272_10000521_pt1 | contig 19941 bp, 10 predicted proteins | sample Popmic504T_FD_133746 | JGI IMG/M metagenome (GOLD analysis project Ga0190272, IMG submission 133746) | Populus adjacent soil microbial communities from riparian zone of Shoshone River, Wyoming, USA - 504 T | ecosystem: Environmental > Terrestrial > Soil > Riparian zone | place: USA: Wyoming... | reverse complement strand
GCACTGAGCTTCTACGACGGGCTCGGCGCGACCCGGCTGCACGACTGGGAGATGCTGCGGGTCGACGGCGAGGACCTGGCGAGGCTGGCGGGCCGCGGATGATCGTCGACTGCGCCGTCTACGAGAAAGGCCACCGGCGGGCCGGCGCGGTGCCGCTGCGCGAGGCGGGCCAGGCGCTCAAGGAGCCCGGCGCCTTCGTCTGGCTCGGCGTGGTCGAACCGGACGCCGCCGAGCTGGCCGAGGTCGCGGCCCGCTTCGACCTGCACGAGCTGGCGGTCGAGGACGCGGTCAAGGCGCACCAGCGGCCCAAGGTCGAGCTCTACGGCGAGACCCTGCTGGTCGTCGTCAAGACCGCCCGCTACGTCGACCCCGAGGAGGTGATCGAGGTCGGCGAGGTGCTGATCTTCGTCAACCCCTCGTTCATCGTCACCGTGCGCCACGGCTCGGCCGATTTGAGCGCGGTGCGCAAGCGCGTCGACGAGAGGCCCGACCTGCTCGCCCACGGGGTCGGGATGGTGCTCTACTCGATCCTCGACGAGGTCGTCGACGGCTACGAGGAAGCGGCGCGCGGCGTCGACGTCGACATCCAGGAAGTCGAGCGCCAGGTCTTCTCCGGGGAGCGTGAGCGGGCCAACCCCGTCGAGCGGATCTACAAGCTCGAGCGCGAGGTGCTCGACTTCCAGTATGCGGTGACGCCGCTCTCCGCCGAGGTCGAACAGATCCTGCGCGGCCAGTTCGACCTCGTGCCCGAGGCGCTGCACGAGTACTTCCGCGACGTCCACGACCACCTGCGCCGGGTCAGCGGCGAGATCGCCGGCTTCCGGCAGCTGCTCGACAGCGCCCTCAACGCCAACCTGACCCAGGTCTCGGTGCGCCAGAACGAAGACATGCGGAAGATCTCCGCCTGGGTCGCGATCCTCGCCGTGCCGACCATGGTGGCCGGCATCTACGGGATGAACTTCGACCACATGCCGGAGCTGGGCTGGCGGCTCGGCTACCCGGCGGTACTGGCATTCATCGCCGTCGCCTGCTCGCTGCTGTTCTGGCGCTTCAAGCGGATCGGGTGGCTCTGATTTAGACGACCGCGGCAATCACGGCGCAGACCGCGGCAAAGCCAGTGAACATGGCCGCGCACATGCCGATCGCGCCCTGGATCATCGTCCGCTGCATCGCCTCCATCCGGGTGTCCATCGTTTCGAGCCGCGTGTCCACCTTGTCCAGGCGGTGGTTGACTTCGCCGAAGCGACGATCGACTTCCGTGAAACGCTGGTCGACAGTTCTTTCGAGTTGGTCGAAGCGACGATCCACTTCGTCGAAGCGATGGTCGACATGCTTTCCGAAGTCGTCGAGGCGCTCGTCGGTCCACGATTCCCTTGCCATCGTCTGCATGAGAGTAGCGTAGACAATAAGTTGCAACGCGTGAGCGCCAACTCTGTGCCAACTTCGCAACGGCGCCGCGGCTGGCGCCCGCTCCCTACCCCCCGACGCCGACCGGCTCTCCCTTGAACTCGTGCGACTCGATCACGCGGTCGATCAGGCCGTACTCGACGGCGTCCTCGGGCAGGAAGAATTTGTCGCGTTCCATGTCCTCGTGGATCCGCTCGGCGGACTGGCCGGTGTGCTTGACGTAGATCCCGTCGAGGCGCTCGCGCAGCTCGAGGATCTCGCGGGCGTGGATCTCGATGTCGCTGGACTGGCCTTCGAAGCCGCCGCTGGGCTGGTGGATCAGGACGCGGCTGTTGGGCAGCGCCATCCGCTTGCCCTCGGCGCCGCCGGTGAGGATCAGCGAGCCGGCCGACATCGCGATCCCGTAACAGATGGTCGCCACGTCGGGCTTGATGAACTGCATCGTGTCGTAGATCGCCAGGCCGGCATAGGCGGAGCCGCCGGGGGAGTTGATGTAGAGGCTGACGTCCTTGTCGGGATCGTCGGCCTCGAGGTGCAGCAACTGGGCGATGATCAGGTTGGCGAGGTCCTCGGTGACCTGTTCGCCGAGGAAGACGATCCGCTGCGCCAGCAGGCGGCTGTAGATGTCGAAGGAGCGCTCACCGCGCGCGGTCTGCTCGACGACCATCGGTACCAGGGGCATTCGATCTCCGTTCCTCGCGGTTGGCCAGCGGACTTGACCCTATCTCGGCGCGGCGTAAAGCGCCCCCGCCGCGCAGTGATCGCGACGAGGGCGCCTTATCGGCTGACCAGCCTCGGCCGAGGCTGGAGAGGCTGCGGAGCTACTGCAGCCCGTAGACGCCAGCGGGCGAGAGTTCCAGTGCGCCCCCCATTCCGGCGACGTATGCGGTGCCGCGCGGAGTCGTCCAGGCCATGATTTCATCGCCGAGACTCAATTCCGAAATTGCGATTTTGTTGTCGGGAGTGAAGTTGAATTTCGTCACGTACGACGACGGTCCGACGAACAAACAGCCCCCCCCGGAGAACGTCCATTGCCAAGCGACACTACCCGTGGAGATAACTCCGGATTCCGCCTGAATAGCCCATGGCGTTGAGATAAACGAGGTGTCTATTTTGCAGTTATTCCAGACGCCAGTACCGATGCAGTTGACGAAATCGAAATTCGTGATTTCCCCTTCCCCACCCGGCATGAGCGTCGCCGCGCCTTCGACACCGCAGTTGATCGAGCCGCCATTCCCATAGCTGTTCCAAGAGAAGTATCCATTGAGGCCCGCTTCGGCATTTTCTTCCAAAGGCACTTCTTCGCTGGTCCAAATTTCAGACGCGTGAGCCTGAGTGCTGGATGCGAGGAACGCCAGCATCATCACGAGTCCGGCAAAGAACAGGGACGGTGCCCTGCGCAAGCCGGAGGAGCCTCCGGCGAGAGATCCCAGTACCGACATTATGTGTTTCCCCTTTCACTTGCGGAGGCAGAACCGCCGCATTGACCGTGTGTCCCGCGTGGTCCTTTGGGACACACCTAGACTCCCCGACACTTTCACTGATCGAAAGGTGCTCGCTCAATCAAATTGACCAATCCCGGGGGTCTGGTTTTGGCGTTCTGCATACTCAGAGATCAAGGGTCCTTATTCCACTCCGTAGACCCCCGCCGGAGTCATTTCCAGCTCACCGTGCATCTGCCCCGGCAGCACTCCCAGGGCGGTGTGGAGGTTTCCGTCACCGGAGAGCTCGAAGCTTGCGATTTCCCCCTGGTTGTCGGGCGTCAAGACAACTTCGGCTTCCGTTTCCACGTTAGTGCCGCTGAGGGGGCAGGAGCCGCCGAGTTTGACGAGGGTGTTAAAGCCCTGAATCAGAGCGTCTTCGGACCTTGCCGCCAGCAACCAGGATGGCGACCATGCGGCGCTCGTGGCGGTGCAGCCGGCCAGGTAGCCGGTGGCTTCGCAGTCGCCGGTGTCGTATTCGAGTTCGGTGATTTCGCCTTCGCCTTCGCCCGAGAGCGTTGCAAGGCCGTGCATTGCGCAGCGGAAGGTCGAGTCGATCGCCGCCGAGTCAAAGAGGGAGGTGTACCCGTCGAGTTCGACTTCCTGAGCTTCTTCGAGCGGACTGCCTTCGACCGTCCAGATTCCCAGGCTGGAGGCAGGCTCGTTGATTTTGAAGGTTTTGTCTGCACCATTGGTGGTGCCGATTGGATTGGTCGCGACGACTCGGTAGTGGTAGGTGACTTCAGTTTCCAGTCCGGCGATCGCCTTGCTGACCGAAACGGCTTGGGCGCCTGAGCCGATTGATTTGGCTGCAGCGGGGGCTTTGGAGCCGTAGGAGGTGGTGGTTCCGTACTCGAACTGGTAGGTGGTGGTCATGCCCTGCGGGTTGACCGTGGCGTTCAGCCTCGCCGAGTGGCCGCCCACTTCGGTGGCCGTGTCGGTGGTGGCTGCCGGAGCGGTGGCGGCCGCCAGGCCGTATTCGCCGGGGGCAGAGAGTTCAACCGCGCCCGAGGCGGAGGTGGAGACAGGGCCTCCCGACCAATGCCAGACCATGTTCTCGGTGGTGATCGCGAAGGTCGAGATCGCTTCGGCGTTATCGGGGGCGAGCTCGAGACCGGTCGTAATCCGGATCGTCTGGCTCTGGGAACAGCCACCGCCGCTGAGAACCCATTTCCATTCGGCGCCACTGGCCAGCGCGTCTTCAGAGCGGGCCTGCAGCGCCCAGGGGGTGGTGACCGAGGTGGCGGTGACGCTGCATCCCGACCAGGCCCCGGAGCCGATGCAGTTGGTCAGGGCAAAGCTCGTGATCTCACCCTCCCCCAGGGGCGCCAGGGTCGCGTCGGCATCGAGGTCGCAGCCGATCGAGGCGCCGCCGGCGTAGCTCCAACTGAAGGAGCCCGTGAGGCCGGCTTCGGCCTCTTCTTCCAGCGGCGTCCCTTCCTGGACCCAGAGCGCCGAGGGAGTTTTGGTCATAAAGGTTTTGTCTTCGCCGTAGACGACGTCGGCGGCGCTCTGGGCGATCACCCGGTAGTGGTAGGTGGTGCCCTCGATGAGGCCGGTGAGGGTCTCGTAGACAGAGACGTTGCCGGTGCCTGAGCCGACCGATTTGGGACTGGCCGGCATTTGGGAGCCGTAGGAGGTGGTGGGGCCGTATTGGAACCAGTAGCTGGTGGCCGAGCCTTCGGGGTTGACCGAGGCGCTGACGGTGGCCTGGCTGGCTTTGACCAGGCCCGATGATTCGGTGGTTGCTTTGGGCGCTTTGAGCGTGGTGAAGGTTTTGTCTTCGCCGTTGACGGTGCCGGCAGCGCTTTCGGCGACCAATCGGAAGTGGTAGGTGGTGTTTTGCACCAGGCCGAGCGCCGCTTGGCCAACCGCGACATTGCTGGTCCCCGAGCCTGCGGATTTAGACGAGACCGGAACTTTGGAACCGTAGGCGGTGGTGGTTCCGTATTCGAAGTAATAACTGGTTGCCGTGCCTTCGGGGTTGACTTTGCCGTTCAAGGTGGCCTCGGCGGCTTTGACCGAGGTGGCGGCTTCGGTGGTCGCTTTGGGGACTTTCAGGGTCGTGAAGGTTTTGTCTTCGCCGTTGACGGTGCCGGCAGCGCTCTGGGAGACCAGGCGATAGTGGAAGGTCGTGTTCTGGGAGAGGCCGGTCGGGGTCTGGCTGACCGCCACGTTGCTGGTGCCGGAGCCGACTTCTTTGGCGCTGATCGGGACTTTGGTGCCGTAGGAGGTCGTCGGGCCGTATTCGAAGAAGTAGCTGGTCGCCGTGCCTTCGGGGTTGACTTTGCCGTTCAAGGTCGCCTCGGTGGCTTTGACCGAACTGGCGGCTTCGGTGGTGGCTTTGGGCGCTTTGAGCGTCGTGAAGGTTTTGTCTTCGCCATAGCTGGTATCGACACCGTTCTGGGCCACGACCCGGTAGTGGTAGGTGATGCCCTCGGTGAGGCCGGTCGGGGTCTGGGCGACGGAGACCTCAGCGGTGCCGGCCCCGATCCCTTTCGCGCTTGCCGGAACTTTGGAGCCATAGGCGGTGGTTTTTCCGTATTCAAAGAAGTAGGCGGTGGCGCTGCCTTCGGGGTTGACTTTGCCGTTCAGGGTTGCCTCGGTGGCTTTGACCGAGCTGGCGGCTTCGGTGGTGGCTTTGGGGGGGCTGAGCGCGATCAGGCCGAATTTGCCCTCCGGCGTCGCCTCCAGTTCTCCATACACCTCGCCGCTGAAAGACCCGAGGGCGGTGGAGAAGTCGGCGCCTCCGGCAAGCTCGAAGCTCTCGATCGCCTCCTGGTTGTCGGGCGTCAGAGTCACTTCGGCTTCCGTTTCAAGGGTGGAGCCGCTCAGCACGCAGGACCCTGCCAATTTGACGGAGGCGCTGAAGGCTGCGATCAGGGCGTCTTCTGCCCTTGCCTGCACCGGCCAGGGCAGTGAGGATTCCACGCTGGAAGCGTTGCAGGCCGCCAGGTAACCGGTGCCTTTGCAGCCGCCGGTGTCGTATTCGAGGCTGGTCACTTCGCCTGCGCCTTCGGGAAGCAGATCGGCGCTGCCGTGCACCGCACACTCGAAGGTCGAGCCGATCGCGGCCGCGTCGAAGAGCGTGATGCTCCCGTCGAGTTCGATTTCACTGGCTTCTTCGAGACCCTCGCCCTCGAAAGTCCAAAGGCCCGACTCGGAGGAAGCTTCGCCGGTCGTGAAGGTCGTGTCTTCGCCGCTTGCCTGGGCTCCGTTGTCAGCGACGACCCGGTAGTGGTAAGTGGTATCGGCCGCCAAACCGCCGATTGCCTGAGTGAGTTCGATGCCTTTTGAGCCCGAGCCCGCGGATTTGGGCGAGGCCGGAGCTTTGGTGCCGTAGGAGGTCGTCGGGCCGTATTCGAAGAAGTAAGTGGTGGGTGAGCCCTTGGGGTTGATCGTGGCGTTCAGCGTGGCTTTGTGCCCCGTGACTCCCGTGGCAGCGTCGGTTTCCGCCTCAGGAGCGCTGACCGGGGTCAGACCGTAGATTTCGACCGGGTCGATTTCCAGGCTGCCTTGCGGGCCAGAGGTGGAGGCAACGCCGGTCGGGGTGTGCCATGTCATCGGTTCTGGGTCGAGGCTGAACAGCGATATCCCTTCCCTGTTGTCGGGGACCAGCGCGAACTTCGTCGTGAACGAGGAGTCGACGGCAGAGCATTTGTCGAACTGCCATTCCCAGCCGACTTCGTCCACCAGCGCGCCATCGCCTTCGGCCTGAAGCAGCCAGGGCGTCGTCACGGAGGGCGTGCTCACTTCGCAGCCATGCCAGGCTCCCGAGCCGCTGCAATCGAGAAAGTCGAATTGGGTTATCTCGCCTTCGCCATTGGGCATCAGCGTGATCTCGCTCTCGATGTCGCAATCGATCGAGCCCCCGTAGTTGTTCCATTCGATCCCGCCCTGGAGATCCACCTCGGCGTTTTCTTCAAGCGGGACACCTTCCGCCGCCCAGAGCACGGTCGGAACCTTGGTCGTGAAGACCTCATCGTCGCCGTAGACCGTCCCCTCCGAACTGGTGGCGGCAATGCGGAAGTGGTAAGTCGCGCCCTGCGAGAGACCCGTCAGCGCCTCGCTTACCGCGAAGTCTTTGCTTTCGGAGCCGAGCGATTTCGGCGCGACCGGAGCCTGTTGGCCATATGCGGTCGTGGGGCCGTATTCGAAGGCGTAAGTGGTCGCGGTCCCCTTGGGGTTGACCGTCGCGCGGAGGATCGCCTCCTGGGTGGTCACCTTTGCGGCGCCTTTGGTCGTCGCGGTCGCCTTACGGGGTGCCGCGAACCATTTCTGGATGCGCTGGTTAGAGGTGTCGGCAATCCACACGTTGTCCTGGTGATCGGGAGCCAGGGCCTGGGGATATTTCAGCTGGTCGGCACCCGACCCCTCGGTGCCGATCGTCTCCAGGTATTTGCCGGCGGAACCGAACTTCTGGATACGGCTGTTGCCGGTGTCGGCGACCAAGAAGTTGCCCTCGGCATCGAAGCCGACGCCCTTGGGAGCGTCGAACTCATCGTTGCCGGTTCCTTTTTTGCCGAACCGTCCCGAGGCGTAGATTTCAGAGATAAACCAAAGTTTCTGGATGCGATCGTTACCGGTGTCGGCGACCCAGACGCCGCCGTAGTACTGGCCGTTGCTCCAACCTCCGTCGGGGGAGACGGCGATCCCGGTCGGAGCGTCGAACTGGTCGTTGCCGGCGCCTTTCGACCCCAGGGTCAGGAAGCCGCTCATCGTCGGACTGACACGCTGCACGCGATTGTTGCCGGTGTCGGTGACCCAGGCGTTCCCTTCGGGGTCGACGGCGATGCCGTGAGGCTGTTTGAACTGGCCGGGACTCGAGCCTTCGGAGCCCACCTTGGCCAGATATTCGCCTTTGGCATTGAACTTCTGGATCCGGTTGTTGCCGGTGTCGGCCACCCAGACATTGCCGTCAGGAGCAACGGCCACACCTCTCGGCGTGCTGAACTGGCCGTTGCCGGCGCCGGCGGTGCCGAACTGAGCCAGGTATTCGCCTTCCGGGCCGAACTTCTGGATCCGGTTGTTTTCAGCGTCGGCGACCCAGACATTGCCGTCCGGGCCCACGGCGATGCCCCGCGGCAGGCTGAACTCACCGTCGCCCGACCCACCGGAGCCGATCGGCATCATCGACAGCGTCGAGAACTCGATGTCTTTGCCGACCGTGGTGCCGAATTCGTTGCTGGCCAGGATCCTGAAGTGATAGGCCGCGTTCGGCTTCAGCCCTTCGATTACATCGTCCACTTCGACGGTCCCGGTGCCCGAGCCGATCCCTTTGGCCGAAACCGGCGCTTTGCTTCCGTATTCGGCGGTCCTGCCGTACTCGAACTGATAAGTCGTCGCGCTGCCGACCGGATTGACCGTCCCCAAGAGCGTCGCGGCCCGAAGCGCGATATCGCTCGATTGGGCACTGACCCTGGGGCGGAAGTCCGGGATGAGGATCTGGTCTGGGCTGAAGACAACGCCTTCTCTGTTATCGGCCCTGATGCGGTAGTGGTACTCGGCCAAGTGGGTCAGCCCTTCGATGCTCTGTTCTACCGTGACATCAGATTCTCCGGATCCAATTTCGACCATGGACCCCGGAACGAAATAGCTGTATTCGCCTTTTTCGAATTCTGCTTTCGTTCCCCATTCGACGCGATAGCTGGTCGAGAAGCCGCTGGGGTTGACCTTACCTTTGACGACCACTTTGCCTGGTGAGAACGGCGTCGCGCTTTCGGGGGTGATCTTCGGGCGCCAGTCGGGGGTCGTAAAGGTACGTTCAGCACCGAGATCTTCTCCAAGGTAGTTGTCCGCGACGAGACGGTAGTGGTACGTGGTGCTTCCTACGAGCCCAGAGATACCCTGACTTACAGGGATGTCTTCCGATTTAAAGCCCACGGATTTTCTGGGCACGGGGACTTTGCTGCCATAGGAGGAAGATGTACCCCATTCAAATTGATAGGCGGTGGATGCACCACCAGGTTCGACTATGCCGTGCAGAGTGGCCACCCCAGGGGGGGCGACACCGGTGGCGCCCCCGGTGATCGCCAGAGGGGCAGCTTCAGGCGTGCTGAAGTATTTGTCTGGACCATAGCTGGTGCCGGCACTATTGCTTGCCACCAGGCGAAAATGGTAGCCCTTTGAGGGGCGTAGGCCGGTTAGCGTCCCTGCTACCGTAATGCCAATCGATCCCGATCCAGCGTTGGCATTCGCGGTTGAATTACCGTAACCTGTAGTTGGGCCGTACTCGAAATGATAAGAAGTAGAGAGTCCGTTGGGGTCGACCTTACCACCTACCGAAGCCTGTCGTCCTTGAACACTGAATGCTTCCCCGGTTTCGGCAGATGGAGGTACAGCCACTCGTGGAGCTACGGTTACTCCGAGGTGATCCGTGGCTTCGGTGATCTCGGCATAGAACCCATAGCGACTGCACAGTTCACCCGAAAGGTGCCCTCCTGAAATGAGGCCTATAGCCGTATTTCCGGCGAATGCAGGACCCCCACTGTCGCCGCGTTCAAGGCACATGGGCCCAAATTCAGTTAGGTGATAGACGAGCCCTTCAGGGTAGTTTGCCGTGACATCCTGGTGTTTGACATAGCCACAACTTGATCCCGTGTAAACGCCGGAGTGGCATACCTGCTGGCCGATATAGCTTTGGCTTTCAGCATAGATAGCGCGCTGGTTGTCTACACCCCAAAACGTGACCATCGAGGGCCATGGGTTTTGGTCCCAATACGACCCATTAACATTGATCGCTGCCCAGTCGTGGCCGGGGTAGTTGACCGCCTGCGTGGATCCGATGAGCTTTTCTTTGAGTCCATCGTTGACATCCTTGGTCTTCCAGTTTGGCCATTCGGTGGCGCAATGGCCAGCGGTCAGAAGAAATCTATGGCCGTAGGTATTGCCAATAGCCTTGAAGCCAGCGGTGCAACCAACTGGCAGTATCCTGACGCCTCCGCGCAGGGGGCGTCCGCAGAAACGTTTTTCGAAGATACAACTTGCTGGCTCGGCACTGAAGCGGTCAATGGACCTCTCTCTTACTTCAGCATCGACTTTCTCGGTCGTCACTGCCTTTTCAATCTGCTCTTCCTCAGATTGAGTCACGCTTTGGGCTTGTGCGATGACAACAGCGTTGGTGCGCGGGTCCAAAAAGGTCTGAATTAAGCCATTCTCAATAAGGGAAAGAAGTTGTTCGTCAAGCCGTTCATGCGCGGTTTTGAGCTCATCCCAGCTGTACTCGACGACGACAGCACGGTAATCGCTGTCTAGGCCAACCTCGTCCAATGTGTCGTCTACCGAGGTGCGATTCGCGGGGCGGAGCAGCGGCACCACGAATTCACCAGCGTCGTTGTCGAACCAAACCCCGGAGTAGCTGTTGCCCTGGACAGCTTCCAACTGCTCGACGATCTCGTTTCCACGCTGCTGGGTTTCGAGATTCTCTTCGGCGACTCGGACGGACACATCGAAGTCCGCGCGATAGCTTTGGACTTCCTGTGAGTCAATCTCGGCGGTATCGGTCGCCGCGAGAACTGAGCTTGGGGCCAGTACGAGGACCAGCAGGAAGCCGGTCAAGAAACTGGTGAGAATAGTCCGTGACAGCGTGACTCGACGAGGACCGAAGGACAGCATTTACCTCTCCCCTCCCTCTCGACAACTCCCGATCGCCGAGCTGGCTAGCTAGCCATGACTTGAGACCCGAATTCTCCCTGTCCTGCTGCCGCCGCGCTTAGGCAATGTGACAAAAGTATGGGGGGCTAACTTGGCGACTTGAGAAGCCAATGGCTGAGGGAGTAGGAGTGTAGAATCACCCACCCTCCAGCTCGTCCAAGCGCAGGATCGCTTCAATCTCGGATGCGCAGTCTCCCAGGGGCCGTCCGAGCCGCTCCTCGACCGCGTGTAGCCGGTTGTTGACTGTTTGGCGGCTGACGCCAAGCATGGCTGCGGCCGAGGAGACGTTGCGTTCGGTGCTGAGGTAGGCGCGCAGTGTCTCGCGCAGTGTCTGGCCGCCGTCGCGCTCCTGGGCCAGAGGGGCGAGGTAGAGCTCCTGCAGCGAGGCAAGGAGGACTTCGTCTTGGAGCATCGCCGCGATCAGGGCGACGTCGCCGTAGCGGACATGAGGGGCCGGACCGCGCAGGGCCACCGGCAGCGCCGCGGCCGCCTGACGGTGAGTGAGGCGCCAGCCAGCGAGTCCCTGCCCGGGCTCTCCGACGGCTGCCCTGGTCTGGCTGGGCCAGCTCGAAGCGGCGAGCTTCTCCATCTCGGCGGGGGTGACCTCGCGAGTTCCTCCCAGCCAAGCCCAGAGGGTGTCCTCCCCGTGGGGGGCAAGCAGTAGACGGCGATCGAGCGTGGTCGCTAGCTCACGCATCGTCTCCTCCCCGCCCGCGCCCTCGACGATCGCGGCGATGTGCCAGGAGTCGAGGTCGTAGTTCAGCTCGGGGGCGTCGGAGAGCTCGCCGGCGAGGAGCTTCTCCACGTATTCGGCGCGACGCCGGTGCAATGAGCGTGACCGGGTCTCGACCTCGCTCCGGTACTCGGCGGCGACGGCCGCGATCAGATGGTCGAGAATGGCGGCCTCGGATCGCAGCACCTGCGCCAGATGCGCGCTCGGCAGCTTCATCGCCACCGCCTCCTTGAGGATGAAATCTCCCAGCAGGGTGTGCCCGGCGAGGTAGCGACGCAGCACCGTGTCGAGGCTGACGCCGTCGCGAGCGGCGTGACGAGCCTGGGCGAGCAGCTCGACCGGGACCGGAGCGGGGCGCTCCGATCCCACCTCCAGGGCCGCGACCCCGTAGGCGAGGGCGGCGGCGACGGCGGCACGCAGGCCAGTCGCATAGGCGGGGTCACGGACGAGGGTGGGGTCGGAGACCGCGTAGGCACGGGAGAGCAGTGCCTGTTCGATCTCCTCGCCTCGGCCTCGCAGCCGCAAGGCCAGGGCGGCTCGCAGCTCAGCGGGAGGGGTGGCGGCCGAGCCAAGGCGTCCCTCCCGGCCACCGCGACCGGCGCCAGGGCCCTCGGGCGCCAGGGCCGCAACCCTCAAAGCAGCGCACTCCCCGCCGCCGCCGCGACCCTCCACTGGCCCCGTTCACGCACCATCGGCATCGAGTAGTCGACCCCCTCGGCGCCGTGGTAGAGCAGGAAACCCCGCTCGCCCTCGACGCGGAAGGAGCCGACGGTGGCGACGGCGGCGGCGGCGAAGCGCTGGCGCGAGACCTCGGCGAAGAACGCATCCAGCACCAGCCTGCAGTCCTCGCCTTCGAGCCCGATGCCAAGGGCGATCTGCTCGTGGGTGGGCGTTGCGAGGTGGCGGCAAGCCTCCTCCCAGTCGCGACGTACACCGGCCTCGAGATAGCCGTGCAGAGCGGCGGCGGCCTGGTCGCGCTCGGCCGCGCTCGCCTCGACGCCCGATTCCTGGATCGAGTTGTCCGCCCCCCGGGTTTCGAACTCGACAACGCCACCCGGCTCGCCGCCTGCCACCTCGGCGCTGGAGCCGTCGCCCGCCGAGCCTCCACACCCCGCCACCGCGGCGCAGAGAAGAAGCGCGATGAGGGCCGCGGGAGCTTTCACTACCCCCGGGCCCTGCAGCTCCTGGTCAGGGTCAGGCTCTGGGACTCGGCGCCGAAGAAGGTGAAGCTGGTCCGCGCCAGCGGGAAGACCGCCTGCGTGAAGCCTTTCGGAGCCGGACAACCCGCGGAGAGGAAGCTGTGGCGCTCGCCTTCATAGCCGAACTGCCGAGAGAGGCGCATCTGAATTTCGGTCAGCGAGCCCCAAGCCCGCAGGGCGGGGGGCAGGGTGGCGGTGAGGGCGGTGCCGTAGCTGCCCTTGTCGATCTCCTTCAGATCGAAGGTGATGACGAAGGAGTTGGCAAAGGGGGAAGCCGAGTAGATCTGGCCGAAGAGGACCGGCTTCTTACCCTGCAGCCCGTTGAAGACCAGCATCTGACCCTGGGCGAGGTAGCTTTCCTGGCCGGCAAGAGAGATCAAGGCGGAGAAGCTTCCCCGCCCGACCAGCGCCGAGCGGCAGTTGGCAAGCGCCCTCTGGGTGGTGGCGGGTTGGATCTTGTCGTAGGGGCAGGTGGGCAGGCCCTCGAGGTCGAAGCGGCCGGCGCGGTTGATCTCGATCCCGAGCGTCTTCAGCTTCGGCGGCGGGGCGCCATCGGTGGTGGCGATCTTCCAGCCGACAGAGACCGAGATCGGCGCCGCCTTCTCGCGGGGCAGCTTCTGCGGGCTGAGCTCGCCGCTGACCTCCAGGCGCACGTTGCCTTTCTGAGCGATCTCCGAGGTGGTGGCGGTAGCGGGGGCGCCGCCCGCAGCGGACAGATCCGCGGCAGCCCTGGCGACCGCCCCAGAGGCGCCGGCGACGAGACTGGCAGCGCTGAAGCCGGCGGGCAGGGCAGGGTCGTTGAGCGCCGAGCCGGGCGGGTAGGCGGTCACGGTGCCGCCGACGGTGTTGCCGGAGGTGACGTAGACGCGACCTTGATTCAGCCCGGCGGAGTTGTCGACGGCGAGGCCGACCGGGGCGCCATCGATCACGTTGAATTTGAGGTGGCCTTTGTAGGAGCCGGTGGAATCGAAGACCTGGATCGTGGATTCGGGGCGCTCGCTGTAAAGCGAGGACTGGCGATCGGCGACGTAAACGTCGCCGGTGACGCTGTCGACAGCGACCGCGGAATCGCGCAACGAGTCGAAGCCCCCCGGCGGGCCGGCGATCGTCTGGACTGGATCGTCTTTGTCGATCAGCGGGTCGTAGACCTTGACCGTATCGGTGACGGCGTCGGGGACGTAGAGGCGGCCGAAGCTGGCGAAGTGCTGGGAGAAGGCAAGGCCGTAGCCGTCCCCGAGACTGCCCAGGCCGACTTTCAGCGGCAACCCACCGTCTAACTGCGGAGCCCCGGTGGAGTCATAGACGGCGATGTGGGTGCGATTGTTGACGTAGAGGTCGTTGACGCCGAGGTTGATCGCGACGCCGGTGGAGTCGTTGCCGGGGTCGATCGCGACAGCGGTGCCGTATTTGGTCGAGCCGATGGGGGGAAAGGCGGTGGGCGCGTAGCGCAGCACACCCTGGTGGTAGTCGTTGACGTAGACCCGCCCGCTGGAGTCGATCGCCACCGCGCATGGCCCGGAGGCGGGGCCCGCACCCGCGATCTGGGTGATGTAGGTGCGGGCGGAGCTGAAGAGGTTGACGCGGTGGTGGTAGTAGTCGGAAACGTAGAAATTGCCGACCGAGTCCACCGCCGCACCACAGGGGCCGTTGAAGCCGCTGCCCGGCGGCACGTTGACGGGGGCGCTGAAGACGAACAGCGGATCGCCGGGCGCCGCCTGGACAGCCGGAGCGGCCGCACCCAGCCCTACCACCGCGGCGCAGAGCGCCCCCAGCCAGGCTCTCTTTGCGGCCTCGATACTCATCGCTTTCCTTTCTTCGCGTTCTTCTTGCCCTTGCACTGCCCGCGCAGCACCGTGGTGAACTTGGCGCCGAGGTTGTTCTGGCCCAGCGCTTTGACGCTGGCCAGGGGCGGGGTGGTGCAGACGTTGGCGGAGTTCTGCAGCAGCCCGCGGCGGCCGCCGTGCAGGGTCATCACGAAGCGGTCCAGGGGCTCGTCGGGCAACTCTTTGAACAGTGCTTCGATCCCACCCTGTTTGGTCGGTCCGATCTCACCCTCCAAGACGATCTGGATCGCCCCGGAGTGAAGCGAGGCGACCAAGTCGGGCAGCTTGTGGGAGGAGGAGCGCAGGTAGACGTCGCCGCGCAGCGGGGTGTCGAAGAGCGGCGTGTAGGCGACGGCGGAGCCGTAGACCGAGTTGGCCGGACACCGATCGGCGTTGAACTGCACCCGGGTGCAGATGCCCTTGATGTGGTTTTGGGCGAGGAACTGGGAGCGCGGCAACGAGACCGCGATTTCCTTGAGGTTGGAGTCCTGGGGACCGCGGGCGGCGAAGGTGGCGCGCAGTTCCGGGTAGCCGCCGCGGCGCACCGGCCCGCGCAGGCGCACCCCGAGCTTGGGCTTGAAGCCGAGGGTGAGGCAGTTGAGGAGCTGGAAGTGGCGCTGGGAGGTGGCGAGGGTGTCGTCGGTGGGGCTGGCGAAGGAGGCGCCGGAGCCGCCCAGGGTGGAGATCAAGGCAGAGGGTGCGCAACTCGAGGGGTTGTGGGTGAACTGGTACCGGTCCATGTAGATGCGCAAGTCGCGCAGGTGGATCGGGATGCCGCCGAGGATGTGGGGGATCGGGTCCGAGGCGGCGGCGTCGATCTCCAGCTGGGCGGTGTGGGGGTCCACCGCGAAGGCCGAGCGCACGACGATCGTGCCGAGGTCGAAGGGGCCGACGGTGGCGGGGTTGACGGTGACCAGGGACAGGGGCTGACCGTTGTAGGGGCCGGCGAGGTAGACGCCGCCGCTCGCATAGGTCAGGGAGTTGCCGACGCCATAGCCGGAGTAGGTACGCCCGACCTTGCTCGCCGCCGGACAGGAGGGTGAAGCGGTCTCAGCGAAGCCGCGGGCGGCCCTGGCGGCGGCGATTGCGGCCTCCGGGCAGAACGGGATCCCGGCCAGTTTTCCGGTGATGCCCTTCGGCAGCTTCAGAGAGTAGGAAGTGATCTCCGCTTCGGTGTCCTGGCGGGCGATGTGGATGAAGTAGGGGGTGTAGGAGTTGACGTTGGAGTTGACGCCGCCGGCGAGGACGCTGGGGTTGAAGGGCGGCTGTCCGGCCGGACAGGGCCCGGCACCGATTCCCGAGGCGATCTGGGTCGAACTGGTGGCGTGCACCGAGCCCGAGCCGGCCCAGGGCAACAGGTCCATCGTCGTCGTCGCCGGCCCGCAGCGCGGCGGCGTCACAAGGAAGGCGCGCTGGCCGGTGCGGAAGGTCAGGTTCAGTTCGGTGTAGGGGAGCTGGGGCAGGCCGTCGAAGCGGACCGCCAGATTGCCCGAGCCGGGATCGGGATCGATGCGGCCGGCAAGCTTGACCAGCACACCGCGGCTGGGCAGCTTGGCGACAAGGTAGACCGCTAGCAGCGAGTCGAAGGGGTTCTCAGCGCCGGGCGCCCCGCTCGCCGGGTCATCGGGGGCGGCGAGGTAGACCGAGCCTTCCAGCAGATCCGAGAAGAGCTCGGTGCGGACCCGGAAGTCGCCGAGCTTGGACGCGTTGGGGCAGCCGGCACCCTGTTCGGAGAAGGCGGTCTCCGCCGCATATTGGCCCGGGTTACAGACCCCCAGCCCGGCCCCGACGGAGGGATTGATCGTGACCCCGTCGGGAAGGGCGAGCATTGCCGTCTTGATCGGCGCCGGAGCGCGCTGGGCGGGGTCGGTGAGGTTGGCGTTGTCGACGGTGAGCTGGAAGTTGTAGCCGGAGGGCGAGGAGGCCTTGGTGTCGGTCAGCTGGCCGACCGGTTTGGGGGCGAAGGGGAAGCCGGCGCAGGGCCCCATCGCCACCACGGTGCCGCCCGCGTCGCGATTCAGGGCACCGGCGGAGACAACGGCGCCCTGCTGCCAGGAACTGGCGCTAACGCCGAACTCCAGCGGTCCCGAGCAGCGGTGGGGCATGGTCAGGTAGGCCGCCGGCGGGGCGTCTTTGGGCTCGCCGACCGAGCACTTTGCCCAGGGGAAGGCGGGTTCGGCCTGGTTCAGGCAGTTGCCGCGCTCGCCATTGTGGGAGGCGGCCCAGGGGGTGCCCCAGAGGTCTATCGCGAGACCGTGGAGATCGAGTGCCTGGGGGACGTTGGCGGCTTCCAGGGTGAGGGCGTAGGAGCCGTCGGGGTTGGCACGCAGGCCCTCGCTCAAGACGATCGGCACCCCGAAGGGAGAGAGGCCGAGCTGGGCGGGGACGCCGGGTGCCGGAGCGAGGTTGAAGAGCCCGAAGCGGCGGGTCTGCCCGCCGCCCAAGCTGGTCTTCACCTCCACCGTGCCGACCTGGGAGCGATCGGGGCAGCTCTCTCCCGAGCGGCTCGCTTCGAACGGCGAAGAGCGCGGGGTGCTGAAGGCCGCCAAGGAGCAGCGGTCGACCACGGCGGGATTCACGATCAGCCCCGCCGGGGCTTCGATCCGAAGGTCGCGCAGGTCGCCATCGGGGAAGATCGCGCCGCCCTGGCCTTCGAAGGGGCCGCCTTGGTTGAGGCCCACCGAGAGGGAGAGCTGGTAAGGGTGAGAGCCCGGGGCGCTGGCTCCCCCACCGCCGTCCGCGATCGCCCTGACCGCGAAGCCTTCGCCACCGGGCAGGAAGCCGAAGCCCTGCGTGGTGGCGAAGGATGCCGCGGTCCCGGTGGTGGTTCCCGAGGAGTTGTTGGCAACCAGGCGGTAGTGGTAGGTGGTGCTCGGCGCCAGGCCGGAGATCCCCGCGCGAGCGGGGCGGGGATCGGCTCCCGAGCCAGCCGGGGAGACGGGGGTGCTCACCGCGGCGGCGAAGCCCGGGGAGGTTGAGTACTGAAAGGCGTAGGTGGTGGGCAGCCCTTCGGGGTCGACCATGCCGACCAGCAGGGCCGAGACGCCCTGAATGTTGGTGGCCGAGACCGGGCCGAGGGCGGGAGGCGCGGCATTGGCCCCGGGGACGATCAGCAATGCGGCCGAAGCGACGGCGAGCATTCCAAGCGCCAAGCGCCTCATTTCGAACCGCCTTTCCCGCTCTTCGCATTCTTGCCCCTGACCTTCTTCTTCACGCACTTGCCCTTGCGCTTCACGTAGCCCTGCTTGCAGCGTTTGCTGACCTCGGGGTAGCGCACCGCCGGGTTGCCGGGGCCGGCGAGCAGCGTGGTCAGGGTCGGGTTGACCGGTTCGGGGGGCAGCGGCTGGCAGGCGTCGCCGAGGCAGGCCAGGGGCGGCTGGGGCACCGTGAAGCCGCCGCCGATGCGAGCGTCGTAGAGGTCGACGCCGCCGGGGTCCGATGCCACCAGGGAGCCGTCGGTGAGAAAGAAGGCATCGGCCCCCGAGGCGGAGGCGTCGAGGAAGCGGGCGCCGCCTTCTGCCTTGCCGGAGGAGATCAGGTTGACGCAGCCACCGGGGCGGGTGCAGGAGCCACTTCCCTGGGCCTGCCACTGATAGACGTCCCGTTTGCCGGTGGTGTCGAGCGCGGCGACCGCGTCGAGGGACTCGAAGAAGACCCGCCGCCCGTCGGCCGCCAGGACGCGGGGCTTGTAGGCCTCGGTGGAGCCGGGGGCGGTGCCGTTGGCGATCGCGCCCGGGATGCTCGACGGGCCGATCGGCCGACCGAAGGTGGGGTTGCAGGAGGCGCAGGTCAGGGTGCCGGCCCCGGCGGAGTCATAGAGGTAGACCTGGGAATCGAGGGCACCGGTGCTGAGATCCTCGTTGTCGTAGCCGCCGAGCGGCTGCGTGGCGACGAACAGCACCTGGGTGCCGTCGGCGGAGACCCGGGAGGTGCCGGTGGTAGGTGGGTAGTTGGTCGCATCGGCCGAGTCGGCGACTTTGGTGGTCGTCCCGGCGCTCCAGAGGAAGAGGCCCGAGGCGGTCAGGTAGTAGACGTGGGAGCCGCTCGCCGAAGCCCCCAGCACACCCTGAGCTCCGCCGCCGGGGGTGAGGTCGGTGGCCGAGCCCGCCCCGGCGGCCTCAAAGCGCCAGAGCCGATCGCCTTTCGTGAAGTAGGCGACCGAACCGTCGGCGCTTGCGGTCTGGAAGCTCCCCCCTCCCCCCGCGGCTTCATCTACCTGCTTGGTCAGGCTGCCTTCGCGCAGGTAGAGATTGCCGCCCTGGGCGAAGTAGACGCGTGAGCCGTCGGCGGAGATCGCGCCCGCTTGGGCGCCGAGGGAGGCGCCGGGGGCACCCATGGCCTGGGCGGGAAGCACGTTGACCAGCGAGAGGCCGGCGCCGGGTGCGTAGCGATAGAGGTTGGGCTGGGCGGGATCGCAGCTTCCCCCCAGGGGCACTTCGGTGGCGTCGGGAGTGAGTGCCGCGCAGGTGGAGATCACGGCCTGGCGCAGGTCTGAGGAAGTGCCTGCCAGGCGCAGCTCCAGGTCGGAAGGCTCGAGGTCGAGGAAGCCGGCATTGGCCGAGCCCAGCAGGGCGGTGTAGGAGGCCCCTTCGCGCAGGTAGTAGTTCTGGTAACCGGCCGGAGCGTCGGTGCCGGCCAGGGGCGGGTTGGGGACCGCGCAACCCACTCCTTCGCCACGGCAATGGCGGCCGTTGAGCAGCAACCCCCTGGCCAGATCGCCGGAAAAGAGTTGGTAGGGGACGCCTTCGTCTTCGGTGTTGTAAGAGCCTGAGTAGAGGGGAGTAGTGATGTTCTGGGTCGCCCAGCCGCCACTGAGCCTGGTCGCGAGGTACTGGGAGGCGGTGGCAGCCCCCACCGCCCCGGGACCGAACGAGGTGGCCGAGCCGTAGGTGACCGACTGACCGTCAACGGCGGCCTGCAGCACTCCCCCGCCCGCCAGGGTGCCGGGCAGGTTGACCTCGCCGCCGTTCTTGTCGACCGGGCTGACCATCTCCCAGCCGCGGCCGTCGCTGAGGAGCGTCGTCGCCACGGGCTGGGTGGAGACGGTGAAGGTGGCGCTGGTGACGGTGGCGGCGGAGTTTTTGGCGACGAAGCGGTAGCGATAGATCGTGTCGGGCGCGAGGAAGGGCTGCTGCTGGGTGGTGACCGGGGCCGAGGCCGAGCCGATGCTCGCCTCGCTCACCGCCGGGGTCCTCTGGGTGCCGGAAAAGGGGTCTTTGGCCGCGCCGAGGTTGGCGTCGTAGAGCGCTTTGGGGATGTAGTCGACGTGGTAGCCGGTGCTGAGGCCGTTGGGGTTGATCTGAGCGTGCAGGCGCGCTGAGCCCGAGAAGACCGAGGAGGCCCAGACCTCGCCGATCACCGGCGGCCCGGCAGCGGCCGCCGGGCCGGGGAGCAAGACGGCCACGACACCAGCGAGCAGCGTCGCGGCCCCGAGGCGGCGGCGCTTTTGGCCGAGGGTCACCTGGCGAACCGCCCTCTGCCTATCGGCCGGCGCGGGACTTAGCCGCCGACTTCTTCTTGCCCTTCTTCCCCTTCTTCGGGCAACTGGTCGCCTTCAGCAGGGGACGGGATTCCAGGGTGAGGCCGTTGTGGGCGGCGTATTTGACCGTCGCCCGGTTGGTGCTCCTGCAGATGTTGGTCGAGTT
>Ga0190272_10000520_pt1 | contig 19944 bp, 18 predicted proteins | sample Popmic504T_FD_133746 | JGI IMG/M metagenome (GOLD analysis project Ga0190272, IMG submission 133746) | Populus adjacent soil microbial communities from riparian zone of Shoshone River, Wyoming, USA - 504 T | ecosystem: Environmental > Terrestrial > Soil > Riparian zone | place: USA: Wyoming... | reverse complement strand
TTCGAGGTCGGCGCGCATTCGCGATCACACCCGTTTCTGACGGATCTGGATCCCGTCGCTCTCCGAAGCGAAATCGTCGACTCCAAGAAAGAGCTGGAGCAGATGCTTGGACATCGCGTTGACCATTTCTCGTGTCCGGGAGGTCGCTGGAATCACGCTGTAGGAACGGTCGCGAAAGATGCGGGCTTCCGCTCTGTGTCGACCAGTCGGCCGGGGACCGTTACCCGGCCAACGGACTCGTTCTGTCTGCCTCGCACGGCGATTGTCGACGGGATGTCGATGCATGACTTCGCGCGCGTCTGTCGTGGCGACCGTGAATGGTTGCGTGTTGCGCGAAGCGGATTGCTGTCGGGTGCGAAGAGGTGGATGGGGAACGCACTCTATGAGAAGTTCCGCGGTGCGGTGCTGAACCGTTGACCGATTCGCCCTACCGCCGGTAGCGGGTCGAGGCCGGGGTGGCCAGCAGCGCTACTGAGGATATCCGCGCCCAGTAGTACACCCAGTACAACAGCGTCGCCTGATCGAGACGTGGAATGCGACGCGTCTGCAGCACCCGGTACGTTACCGTGACTACGGGCACGAGCAGCTGTAGCGCCGTGAACACCGCGACGCGCGCGGTCAGAGGGAAGCTGTCAGCAAAGAGCGCCGCGATTCCCGTCACCGTCGCCAGGACGTGAACGGCAAGCATGATGGTGGGCCGATCCAGCCGGTGACGAGTCAGTGTGCCGAATGTACCCAGGCCGTGCCAGACGATTCGGCGATAATGTTGACGCAATGACTTGGGATTCCCGTAGTGAACGGCACGCACACGGGTGCTCTCGTGCAATCTGCGACCCGCACGGGTAAGCCGGTGCCCGAGGTCGGAGTCTTCACCGGTGCGGAGCTCCTCGCGAAAGCCGTCAACCGACTCGAAAGCTGCTCGCGTGATGAACAGGTTGCCGCCATTGATGTAAATGACGTCCCGGTCACGCCCGACGAAATGTAGATCCAGCAGTGTTTTTTCGATCCAGTGCGGCTTGTCCGGCAGAGCGTACTCGCAGCCCGTGGCGTCCGCGTGCGTGGCGTTCATCACGGCGATCGCGTCGTCGAAATACGTTCTCTCAATTCCGCAGTCAGCGTCCAGGAAGCTGAGATACTCGCCGGTACCGTGCTTCGCTCCCCAATTGCGCATTTGCGAAATGGTGGCGTGCTCGAGACGCAGCAGGTGGACCTGGTCATCCGCAACGGAAGAGAGGTACTCAGCCGACCCATCGCTCGAGCCATTGTCGACATAGATGACCTCGACTCCAGGCGTGTGCCGCGCGGCATCGAGAACTGTTGGGGCAGTACGCCTGAGATGGTCGAGGCAATCGAGGAAAGGGATCACCACGGTAATACGGCTGCCCGACACCTGGGGGCGTGCCTCAACCATTCGGACAGCCGACATCACCGCATGACTACCGCTTGCACCAACGCCGCCAGGCTCAGACGCTCGAGGCCGCTGCGAGTCTGGAGCCACTGCCACGTACGGACGAGTCCCTCTCGAAGATCGATGCCGGGCTTGTAGCCGATCAGCCGGGTCGTTCGCTCCAGACTGGCCAGTGAGTCCCGGACATCGCCCGCGCGCGGTTGCTCGTATTCAGCCGGGATATCGATTCCGGTCACCTGTCTCGCCATATCGAGCATCTCATTGAGGGAAGTCCGCTGCCCAGCGCCGACGTTCACCGGCCATCCCGACGCAACCTGCGCGGGTGCTGATGCCGCGCGCAGGTTCGCCTGAACGACGTTCGCGACGTAGGTGAAGTCGCGAGTCTGTTCTCCATCACCGAACACCGTGACGGCGGTGCGTGTCGCAGCCGCCTGGAGAAACAGCGGAATCACCGCGGCATATGGAGAAAATGGGCTCTGCCGCGGCCCGAAGACGTTGAAGTAGCGAAGCGCAACTCCTTCTACCAGTCCGCCGCGCGCATACGCCAGCACATACTGCTCACTGGACAGCTTCGACGCGGCGTAGGGAGAGCGGGGAAGCGGCTCCATCGTTTCGACCTTCGGCAACGTCGGCGTGTCACCATAGACGGAGCTCGAGCTGGAGTACACTACGCGTCGAACGCCAGCCGCGCGGCTGGCCTCGAGCAACCTGACGGTAGCATTGACGTTGGCATCGTGCGAGCCCCACGGATCGTTCAGCGATCTCGGCACACTGGGGAGTGCGGCAACGTGGAAAACGATCTCCATGCCGGCACACGAGCGCGCGGAGATATCCGGGTCGCAGAGATCTCCTTTGATGAAATCGATTTTGTCGGCGACGGGTGCGAGATTCGCCTCGTCTCCGGTCGAAAGATTGTCGACGACCCGAACGGTGTGACCGAGCCGGACCAGCTCCTCAACGAGATGTGATCCGATGAAACCGGCACCGCCGGTCACGAGACATGCTGACGTGCTCTTCAACTGCTCCTCCAGTGCCCGCTGCCGCGGGGCGTAAATGAGATCCATGGTCCAGGCGTGATCGGGCGATCGCTGCCGTAATTCGCGTCAGACAAATTCGGTATTCAACTTCGTACGCCGCATCCAGATTGCAACATCAACACCATGTAACCAACGAAACGACACGGCTACTTTCGCTTATGACGGTGTCAGCGACACGTCCCGCACCGTCGAGCTGCCGGGTGATGCAGCTCCGCCACAACAAAGGCGGTGCTGCCGACAACATGACTGTAGAGATCGCTACGCGTGACTTGCTGCCAGCTCGCGGTCCTCGGATGAAGCGGGAAGACTGCTGATATCGTACTTCCCGCTCGCCAATCGAGGCAGCTCCTGACGGATCTCAATCCGTGCGGGCTGCATGTGGCGAGGCAGCTCCACGCGGGCGAACTGCTCGAGGTGGCGTTGCGAGCCTCCTGGTTGGAGCACCACGTAAGCGATGATCCTTTCGCCCCGAATGGAGTCGGGCTCGGTCGCGATCGCGGCTTCGAGGACATCGCCCGATGCATACAGAACGTCTACGATCTCATCCGGCCCAATGCGGAAGCCCAGCGACTTGATCATCCTGTCCCGGCGCGACACGAAATAGAGAAATCCATCCGAGCCGCGACGAACCATGTCTCCGGAGTGAACGGCCCGCCCACCTACGTCCGCAAATCGAGGAGCGCCACGAAAAACTTCGGCCGTGAGCTCTTCGTCCTCCCAGTATCCTTCGGCCATCGTCGGCCCCGAGAACACGAGCTCCCCGACTTCACCGGACCCGCAGAGTTTTCCGTCCTCTCCCACTACCCAGATCGAGGCACCGGGCACTTCGCGACCCATCGAGTCGGGATGCAAATCAACTTCGTCAGGCGGAAGGAAAGTGCTGCGGAACGTCTCAGTCATGCCATACTGAAGAAAGAGTCGCGCCTGGGGCTGGGCAGCGCGCAGCTGTCTCACGGCGCCAACAGGAAGGTGTCCCCCCGCATTCTGGAGAACGCGCAGCGATTCGATGGCTGGACTGAACGCCGGCGTCGCAAGAAGCTGCAGCCAGAGGGGCGGAACTCCGGCCATCACTGTCACCTGGTGCTCGCGCGCTTCAGCGACGATGGTCGAGGCCAGCGAAGACAGCGAGACCACGAGAGTCGACCTCTTCCACAGAGCGCAGAGCAGCTGATTCAACCCATAGACGGAGCTGAACGGAAGGAGACTGAAGATGCGGTCATCCTCTCCCAGGTTGAGATATCCTGAGACCATCTCGATGGCAGCGAGCACCGCGCGGTGGGAAAAAACGACGCCCTTGGGGAGACCGCTCGAGCCGGACGTGAAGATGATCTGCGCCAGACCTCGCTCGCCCGGTGGCCGGGGAGTCCACTCGACTCCCTCGGTATTCGCGATCGCACCGATGTCGACAACATCGGCGTCCGTTTCCAGAGGGCGCGGATACTGCGCGAGGAGCGCGGGCGAGGCGAGCAGCACACGGGCTGTGGACCGTCGCAGCACGTATTCAACTTGTCGTGGCCTCAACCGCTCGTTGACGATGATCGCCACCGCGCCCGCGGCGAGGGCGCCGAAATACGCGGCGACCGCGTCAACGCCCCGTTCCGCTACGATGGCGACGCGGTCACCGCTCTTTACGCCTCGATCGCTGAGCGCCGCTGCCACCGACGACGCCCGGCCGCGCAATTCCGCGTAGGTCGTCGTCTGACCTCCCAGCACTATTGCCGGCCGACTGCCTACCGCGTCTGCGGCGTCCCACAGGAGGTCGGTGACAACGCGCTGGGAACCGCTCCGCGTGCTCATGGTCGGCGCGATAAAGCTATCCGGCGACCACTTTCATGCTTTCACGGCTCCATGGGACTGCCGCACCACGCTTGAGCGTACCGTTTCCGGTGAGCACCTGCGCGCACTCGTCCATCGAAGCCGTTCCTTCCTTGGGAAGCCGGTGCGTCTGCACGAGCGCATCCAGGTAGCGCTCGATGCCGCGCTGAGCCGCGAACAGACACGGAGTGCTGTAGATGACGATCGAAGCTCCCGCGTCTTCGAGCTCGCTGAAGCGCCAGTTGGGAGATTTGCCGCCGTGCAGCTGGTTCACCATGATCGGCACGCTCACGTGCGATCGAACCTTGGCGATGGTGTCGAGGTCCCGGATTGCTTCCACCATGACGGCGTCGGCTCCGGCTTCAGCGTACGCTATTGCGCGCTCGATCGCTTCGCCCTGATCCGAAGCGTCAGTGCGTGCGATGACGAAGATGCTGGAGCGGGTCTGGAGAACCGTCGACAGCTTGATGAGATATTCCGAGATCGGAAGGACCATCTTGCCCTCGAAGTGACCACACCGGCGTGGACGCTTCTGATCCTCCATCATGACGGCAGAAAGCCCGTTCGACTCGAGAATGCGGATCGTGTTGGCAGCGACCACCTCGTCACCGAAGCCGTCATCCACGTCGACGAGGATGTGGGTGTTCGGCAGGGCGTGGCGGATCTTCGTCGCGAAGTCCGTGATGTCGCGCCAGTTGACGTAGCCGACGTCCTGAAGCCCGTAAGCGCTCGCCGCGAAGCTGTACCCGCTGCAAAACACGCCCTCGAACCGCTCGGCCGCGATCAGCGCGGAAAAGACGTCATAGACTCCGATGAGCGGCAGCATGCGCTTCGTCTGTATGCGACGGCGGAACTCGTCCCCGCCAATAGGTCCAGCAAAATATTTAGCCATTGTTACATCCTGCTTCGAGGTGATTGTCGACGAGGTTGTCGACTTGGAGAAAACTCTTGCTACCAGCCCGTGTGCCTGATCATCACGGGAATTGTCATCGACATTATTCGCAGATCTTCCCGCACACTCCGGCGCCCGATGTACTCGAGGTCGTAGGAGACCTTTCGCTTCACATCGTCAAGACACCCATCGTACTGCTGATTCACCTGCGCCCATCCGGTGATTCCGGGTCTGACGCGCTGGCGCATGTGATATTGCGGAATGTTCTGGCGGAGCTCGGCAAAGATCGACGGTCGCTCGGGACGCGGCCCGACGATGTTCATGTCGCCGCGAAGGACGTTATAGAGCTGGGGAAGCTCGTCGAGACGGGTCTGGCGCAGCACGCGGCCGATCGGCGTGGCGCGCGGATCCTTGCGCTCCGCCCAGACGGCACGACCGTCCTTTTCCGAGTCGATCACCATCGATCTGAACTTGTACATCTTGAACGGCTTGCCACCCTGGTCATTGATACGGCGGTCGTACTCGTAGCTGCGGTTGTAGCGCCGGTCCACCCCGACTCGCGTCTGGGTATAGATGACGGGCCCCCGCGAAGTCAGTCTCACGAGCAGCGCGACGATCAGCATCAGCGGCGCGGCCACGATCAGACCAAAGAAGGCAACGATGACGTTCACGACGCGGGTAGCCGTCTCGGAGTCCTCGCGCGGGCGAACGTCGTCCCACTCCAGCGTGGCGCTGGGGGCAGGCACAGTCGTCGTGCGAGTCGGCACGAGATGAAGCTCGAAATCCGCGGCTGGGTGGCGGGTGGGCTCCTTCGGTAGCCGATACGATTCCAGAGACTCGGCTGGAGCTGATAGAGTGACTGCCTGCAGATGGGAAAGTGCAGCCTCCATGACTCGACATCCTCCTGAGATGCGGGCGTAATTCCGGTGAGGAGGCGAGCCGGAAGCGGTCGCCTAACAACCGACCGGCAATGCAGTCCGTGTGCTCAGGAAGCTGGAGTTGTTGTAACGTCGCAAAACGTTCGCGCACAACTACTTAGGGGGGCACGGTCGAATGCATGGCATGACCGGTTCAACTGGAGATGTAGCGGGTGCCCCACAGTTGGCGAGTGAGCTGCAACACACGTTGCAGCGCGTACTAGTGCGAGCCTATTTCTACCAGGTTGCGTGTCGGCGTCGCGTTGTCGAGAGCGTACGTCGCGGAGTACGCCGTGTAGTACTGGAAGTCGCCATAAGCCGGTACATCGTTCAGCACCGAACCGAGAACGTACACGGGAAGGCGATCGAGCAGCGAGAGCTTCGCCGCGGCAAGACGTCGTTCAGTGTGTCCCATGCGCACGACCATCAGAAGATTACCTGCGGCGGCCGAAAGCGCGTACGCATCTATTCCCGCGGCAAGCGGTGGCGTATCGATTATCACCACGTCGAATGACTGCGCGAGCTGGTCGATCAGTCCCTTCAACCGGGCGGATGCAAGAAGCTCTGGAGTAACTCCATTGCGGTGGCCGCAGGTTACCAGGAACAGGTTGCTGTGAGTCGTGCCCTGCACGAGATCGGACTCTGGGATCTTACCGAGCAGGTACTCTGTCAGACCGCCCTTGCCCTTGAGACCGAAAGTCTTGTGGAGTGAGCCTCGCTTGGTGTCGCCGTCTACGAGCACGGTGCGCAAGCCTGCCTCGGCGTAGGACAACGCAAGGTTGGACGAGATCAGTGACTTCCCATCGCCGGGAGCAGCGCTCGTCACCGCCAGTCTCAGACCGGGACCGCCCGAGGTGTGCGTGATGTGCATACGCAGCGCACGAAACGCTTCGAGGAACTGGACAACCTGCTCCGGTTTCGAGGTGTCGATGCCGGTCTTCGGGATCCGGGGAACGGCGGTCGCAATCACGAGACCGAGGTCCGCCGGCGCCTGAAAAGCGTACCGGAACTTCCCATCGAGTTTGTCCAGTAGAAGAGCGAGACCGACCGCTCCCGCGAATCCCGCGAGAATTACCGTGAGGATGATCATCGTCGCGGTATTCTTCGTCGGAGTGCGCGGAACCACCGCCGTGTCGAGCACACTGATGTCGGGAGTAGCACTTGCCTCGGCGAGCTTCGCCTCGGCGTAGCGACTTCTCAAGTTCGTGTAGAGTCCTTCAGAGACGACCACGGCTCGATTCAAGCGTCGCTCTTCGATCGTCCGCGGTGGAATGGACTGCAACTCCCTCGACGCCGACTGAATGCGCCGTCTATAGTCCGACTCACGCTCACGCATTTGCGCCAGCAGGTGGTTGGCAAGCTCCGGGATCGTCCGGTTTGCGAGAACGTCCAGGTTTTGCTTGAGCTCCCTCACAGTCGGGTACTCGTCGGTAAACTGCTGCCGTTCAGCAGCGAGTCGCGCCTGCATTTGGTAGCGTGCGCGAAAGGCCTCTCGAAGAGCTTCCGCACCCGGGTTTTGCGCAACACTCGGAATGAGGAGCAGTCCTTCGTACGGCACGCCGTTTCTCGCGGCATTCGCAATGGTCGATTCGAACGCCTCACGGTCGTGGCGCAGATTATCGTACTCGATCTTCTGATCGAAGTAGCTGAGCAGCGCTGGATCCCGCTCGCGTTCAACACCAGCCGCTACCGGTCCGCCCTCGGTCGGTAACGTGATCGCGTTGATGCGGAAATTCTGATAGGCCGACTCTGCGTCGCGCGTTGCCTTCTCGGCATAGTGCATCTGCCCTTCGAGAATGCGCGCGAATTCCACCATGTTTCGCTTCTTCAGCTCCGCGGCAACGCGCACGTACTCATCCGCCCAGGTGTTCAAGACGTGCGCGGCGACTCGCGGATCGGGATCGGTGAACGTCAGCCAAAGAAAATTGCTATCCTCGATGAGCCGGTTGCCGAGTCGATCGGCGAGGCGAATCGAAGTCTCGCGAGGAGTGTAAACGTTGAACTCGACGGTCGCGTTTCCCGTGCCCGCAAAAGCTGTGGCCGGGAGAACCCATTTGAACCCGAACTTTATTCCAACCGGATCCGCTGCGCCGCCCTGCTCACTGGAAACCTCTCCCTCAGGCATTCCATTGGGCAGCGCTCGAAGCGCCCAGGTCTTTTTCACCCGGTCAATTTCCAGCTCATAAGCGCCCGGAACGAATCTCTCGGCAAGCGCAAAGCCTGCAAAGAATGGGCGGTCAGCTGGATTCACGGGTTGGAGGTACAGCGTCAGCTTGCGCACTACCTCGTCGACGACGCGATAGCTGCGCAACAGCTCGATCCAGGCGCCTGAATGCAGCAGCTCGCCGGAGCGAATAGGTCCGGTGGATCGAAGCTCCGGATTTTCTGTTGCGATCCAGATCGTTGCCCGTGCTTCGTACTCAGCCTTCGTGAGCCGCGATGCCCCGAAACCGACGCCCGCGGAGACCAATATCATCGCGAGAATGAGCCACTTGTAGCGACGAATCGCAGCGATTGGTCGCTCGAGCGCGTTGTGTGGGCGAAACAGCGACGCGTCCAACCCGTAGTCGTACGGCGGCGGGGGCGGTTCAGCTACTCGGTGCGGGGGCGCAACCAGACCATTTCGCATTATGAAATCTCGCGGAGTGGTCTAGCGACCCTGCTGAATCACGGCAACAGAAACCGCGGCTGCAGCCGCGGTTGAAACGATAGCCAGAACGGTGGTCATCTGAAGACGCTGGCGTCGCGCCGGAACGAATACTTCGTCTCCCGCGCGGAGGTGCAGGCGATCGAGCGACAGGCCATTCGTGAACGCAACGCGAACGGACTGCACATTCCAAATGGTCTCACCACCGCGCCGGACCTCCGTCTTACTCACGTCGGCCTCGGGCATCGGGCCACCGGCTCTCGTGATGAGGTCGCGCAGAAGATAGTCGGCGGGCGCGTAGAAGAATCCGGGATTTCGCACGTTGCCTACAACGGCGACCGGCAGAAGAGGAATTGCGCGGACATTCGGATTTGTCAGGTACTTGCTCAGGTGGCGTCGCAGCGTCTCATTGAGCTCCGAGCGCAACACACCGTTCAAGGAGACTTCCGACATTTTTGGAAATTGCAGGACCCTTCCGGTCTGGACCTGCATTGTATCGGTCGAGGCCTGGTTACTCTCGAGAAGGACGACGATGCGATCTCCGTCCTGGAAATCTCCCGTGCTCAGCCGATATCGTAACATCTGGGCTTCCAGCGGCCGGTTGGCCTTCTCCGCTTCGAGTGCCCTGCCTTCGAGGAGGGCACGGCTCTCGTAGTTTGCCAGTGCTCCCGCGTAGGTCTGTGCGCCAAGTGCGGCGGCCGGCGCTGCGACCAACAGCAACACCCAGACGGAGAGGCGGGTCATCGAGTTTGAAGTCAAAGGGAGCTCGTCATCACAAGGTTAGCGACCGTATCCGCCGTGACGAGTGCAATCTTGGCACCCGTGTCGAGCGCGTTCAGGCGACCAGCGATATGGTCCTAACGGCTTTGCACGCAAGGGTTTAGCAACGCGAAGTCACGGACTGCGGCGGTCAGGTCTGCCTGCGTTGTCGCAAGGCCGCAACAGAAGTGCGGCGGCCTTACGCGGCGATCGCCGATCGTTTCCGGGACACATAGCGAGCGATGGCATTCAGCGAACCCAGATTGGCTTCGGTGATGTCCTCGTCCGAGGTGGCAACGCCAAACTCGTCCTCGAGGAACGTGACCATCTCGGCGACTCCCATCGAGTCTACCACGCCGCGCTCGAGCAGACGGTCGTCATCACCCAGCACGAAGTTTGGGCGCATGTAGAGAAAGTTTTCGTCCAGGAACTGACGGACGCGCTGGCGAATCTGGGTCTCAGGTAACTGCATTGTCGTAAGCCTGCGGTAATGGGGTGATAAAGGATGCGGACAACTAACTGACTGGAATTGCGTCCTGCAGAACGACGTCCGCTCTGCCGATGTCGAGCATTGGCGCGTGGACCGGTCGCTCAATGAACTGGTCGTGCCATAGTTGAGTGGACAACACTCCGACGAGCGCCTGGTTCTCGCGAATGCCGGTCGCAAGGCCGGAGCGGCAGCGACGAGCGAGCCCGGCCACGGCCTTCGATGAAAAAACTCCCTTTTTCTGAATCGATGAGCCGGACAACGCGTCCGCGATGTACTCGGGCGCGCCGGCTCCAAAGAACGAGGCAGCGTCCGGCGCGCGATACGGCTGTTTGACGCGTGAGCTTACGCGAGCGGGAAGAATCCGTCGCGCCCAGCGACGGACTATCTCCTTCTCCTTCAACCCACGAAGGCGAGACCCAGTCGGAAGAGCGGCAGCGAATTCGAACAACCGGTGGTCGAGGAAAGGGAAGCGGCCTTCCACGCCGTGAGCCATCGCCATCCGATCTCCCTGGGAGCTGAGGAGATACGGAGAAAGCAACGACGTCATTTCAAGAAACGCGGCCTGATTGGGCGATGACCAACCGAAAAAGCGCGCCGGGAGAGACTGTCGCAGCTCTTCCACGACGTCGGTGCCGGACAGTTCCGCAGTGAATTCAGCGGAATAGAACTGCTTGATCCACGACGTGAGCCCAAAGCGCGGCAGGTGCGAGAACAGCGGATCGGCCGGGGAACCCGCGTCCAGAAAAAACCGACGCCAGAACTCGCCACCACTGCCTTGCTCGAGCAGGTACGGGTACAGCCGGTCGAAGAGACGCGGACGCATCGTCGATTCGGGACGCCGCAAACAGAACCGGCGCACTGCCGTTTCCTTGAACAGATCGTAACCCAGGAACAGCTCGTCGGCGCCTTCGCCCGTGAGAACGACCTTTATCCCCGAGTTCCTGGTCAGACGCGCGAGGTGGAACATTGGCGCCGCGGCGGTCCGGACCAGTGGAGTTTCAGCGTGCCAGATCACCTTCGGAAAGCACTCGGCGATTTCATTTGCGCCGATGGAAACGATCGAGTGCATCGAGCCGATCTCGCGTGCGACCTCGAGCTGATACTTGCTTTCGTCGAAGCGAGGGTCGTCGAACGTGATGGAAAAGCTTCTGAGCGTGTGCGGTGACGACGCCGCGGCGAGTGTGGCCGTGATAGAAGAATCCAGGCCGCCGCTGAGATAGGCGCCGACAGGAACGTCGGCGCGCATGCGAAGATCAACTCCCATTCGCATGAGCTCATCGAGCTGTTCAAGCGCATCGCGTGGTTCGAGATCTCGTTCGGGGAAGTCGAGCTCGTAGTAGCGTTGAACGCTGAGGCGTCCATCGCGCCAGACCCCGCAGGTACCTGGCTCGAGCGCCTGAATCCCGTTCAAGCCGGATCGCGGCGGACGCACAGCCCAGAATGTGAAGACCTCGTCGATCGCCCGCGGATCGATCGCGGCCTCGACGTCTCCGCTCGCGAGAAGGGCCTTCAACTCGGATGCGAAATACAGGCTGCCGTGCTGCACGGTGTAAAACAGCGGACGCACGCCAAACCGGTCGCGCGCTATGAAAATCGACTGGTCTCGCGCATCCGAGATGGCGAATGCGAACTGTCCGTTGAGACGCGACAGCATGTCGACGCCCCACTCCTCGTACGCGTGCACCAGAACTTCGGTATCGCAGCGCGTGCGGAACACGTGGCCGCACGACTCCAGCCGGCGCCTTAGCTCGACGTGATTGTATACCTCGCCGTTGTACGTGATGACGATCTGCCCGTCCTCATTCGTGAGCGGCTGCGCTCCTCCGGCAACATCGACAATGCTCAGGCGAACGTGCGCGAGCCCGACATGCAGACCGGTGTAGAATCCATATCCGTCGGGGCCGCGGTGTTGAATCGCTGCCGCCATGCGGGAGAGCTTTTCAATCTGAATACTCCCCGCATGCCGCGTCCCGATTCCCGCGATGCCGCACATTAGACGGAAGTCTCTACCGTTTCAGAGATCACAGGCTCGACGAAGCGCGGCCCCAAATGCAGATAACGCGTGGTTTGACGCTTTTGCCGAACGTCACGAATGGAGCGTTCAGTCTCCTCGACCGAGAGTCCGGCGTCGGCAGCAATCGACTGAACGGACTGGCCTTCATTCAATCCGTTGAGCACGAGATCGAGCTTGCGGGTCGGCAGGCTATAGTAGAACTCCTCCTGCGACTGTGGCAGCGAGAACGTATCTGTCGTTGGTGGGCGCGCAGTTATCTCTGCTGGAACGCCGAGGTAATCGGCGAGCTGATAGACCTGAGTCTTGTACAGGTGGGCTATCGGCTTGATGTCAGCCAAGCCGTCTCCGCCTTTCACGAAGAAGCCCTGGTCGTACTCGAGACGATTGGGCGTGCCGATCACTGCGTAGTGCAGCCGGTCGGCATGATAGTACTCCACCATCTTCCGAACGCGCTGCTTGAAGTTGGACGCAGCGACGATCTGGCGGTATTCAGGCGCCGGGAGGCGGACGCGACGCATCTCTCCTCCCGGCGGCTGCACCACGAGATAGGTCACGCTGATCAGATCCGACTGCAGCTTGTCGTTCGGCAGCACCAGCTTGCAGCCCCAGTCGTCACGGAATTCCGGCACGACCCGGCGAATTGCTTCGTTGCGGCGGCGATAGCACGCAGCCCCTTCCAGGATCGGGGCTATGTCTTCGGTTTCGGTTTCGATTCCCAGATGATCCGCGAGCAGCTTGCCGAGGCGAAGGCTTTCAGGATCGCTCTCGTGCTCGGGCATGAAGATGCCGAATACCTTGGTGGGACCGAGCGCACGAACCGCGAGCGCGACGCTCACCGAGCTGTCGACGCCGCCGCTCATTCCAACGACGTAACCCTTGCGCCGAAAATCGACGGCAAGATGGCGCCGCAGCGCTTCAACAATTCGTTCGGTCGCAGCCGCTGGATCGACTGTCAGGGATGTCGGATACAGGTTGGTAGCCATTTGGATTGGGAGTTCAGCAGATCTTTGAACGATCACTCAGCGTTTCAAGTTTGGGCCGAAGTGAACCGGACAATCACCGGCGGCATGTGCAGCAGTAACGCAAATAGCCGCCCTTAGTGATCGTCGTGTGCTGCAACGAGTTACGCTGGTTCGGTCGACCCACGTGTTGCAGCTGCGCAACGGTCGAGCGCGACGGCGACACATACTGTCGCCGGACGTCTAACGCGCTGGAAGGTCGTCAGGCTGCGATAGCGTGTCATCGCCGCGGTCGCCACTATCGGAGAGCGAGTCGCTGGAGACACCCGAGCCACTGAAATCTCTTCGAAATCCGTGACGCTCGAACAGCCGGTAAAGCGTGGTGCGATCGACGCTCGCAAGCCGTGCTGCGCGGGACATGTTGCCCGACGCACGCGCGACCAGCCGGGTTACGTAATCCTTCTCGAAAGCGGCGAGTACCTGATCCTTTGCGATATGGTACGCATCGCTCGAGGGCAAGAGTCCCGGACTGTGCGTCGCCGTGCTGACGTCGACTTCCTGGTCCAGCGGTAAGTGGTGGATCTGAATCGTCGCGCCTGGCTGCGCCAGGATCGTTACGTGCTCGACGAAATTCTGCAGCTCACGCACGTTCCCGCGCCACGGACGGGACGAAAGGAACTCGGTTGTGTCCTCGCTGAATGAAGGAATCGCTTCCTTCGCTGACCGATGCCGGCTCCAGAACATCTTGAGGAAATGGTTCGCCAACATCGGAATATCCTCTACGCGCTCGCGCAGCGGAGGTATCGTCACCTGCACGACGTTAAGCCGGTAGTAGAGATCTTCTCTCAGCTGCTTGCTACGGATCGCTTCGCGAGGATCGCGATTGGTCGCGGACACGAACCGAACATCAACCACTGCATCCTCGGCCTCGCTTCCAACGCGTCTCACGATTCCGTCCTGGAGTACGCGCAGCATCTTGGCCTGGAGCGCCATCGACATCTCCGTCAGCTCATCCAGGAAAAGCGTTCCGCCATCCGCGAGCTCGAGCAGACCCATCTTTTCCCGATCGGCGCCGGTGAAGGCTCCCTTCCGGTGGCCGAACATCTCCGACTCGAGCAGCTGCTCCGGGATCGCCGCGCAATTGATCGGTACAAGGCGCTTTCTCGAGCGGCGGCTGTGCTGGTGGATGTACTGGGCAATCACTTCCTTACCCGTGCCGGTCTCGCCGACGATCATCACCGAGGCATTGGTCGCGGCGGCTTTCTTCGCGAGGTCAGTCGCGCGGCGGAATGCGGGCGAGTTGCCGAGAAGGAGCCGGCCAGCTGCCGTCTCACCGGATTCACCGCCGGCCGCATCAGCCTCGGTCCGGGTTGAAACCGTATGAGCCGCCCTGCCGAGCAACAGCTGGAGCTGCGTACCGGAGTAGGGCTTCGAGAGATACTCCCATGCCCCGATCCGCATCGCCTCGATGCTGGAATCGACGGTCGGGTTCCCAGTCATCAACACCACCAGCGTGCTGGGCGCCGTTTCCATCACGGCTTTCAGCACGTCGACGCCCGAGACGGGAGTCATGTACACATCGACGAACATGATATGGAAGCGGGAGCGGCGGACCATCTCGATCGCCTCCTCGCCACGTCCTGTCACCTCAACGATGAAGCCTTCACTCCGAAGCACACTCGCGCATCCCTCGCGCAGGGTTCGGTCATCATCCACGATCAGCGCACGAAGCTTTTCTGTGCTGCTGTTATACATCGGGGTGCTCACGGGGGTCGAGCGAAATTCCCTTCTGGCGAGTGCGCCGGTCATTTGGTCCTTTAAAGGGCGAATTGTGGAAAACCGCGGATACCACACTATTCGTGTTCGAGGCGCCACAAACGTATTTGAAACAGCAAGTTGAGCAATAGCGAATTTGAGGCACAAAAGTCACGTAGACAAAACGCAACAACGGGAGTTATGGCCGCGAATCAGGGCTTAACGCCAAAGCCTCCCAGTTGGTTCGGTCCGGATCGGTTCAGGGCGCCACAAAGTGTGGCGGCGGCGCCACACCAAAACAGTCGTAAGGAGGCCATGGGCTGGAACCCTCTCCCGGAGCCGAGCGGCGCGAACAGACCTTACGCGCACACCCCCAAATCGCCGATACTATAGGCATGACGTCCGGACAAACATCTGCGGAGCGCAAAACCATCCTCCTTGTCGACGACGAGCAGGCAGTCCGCTCGATCGTCCTCAGGATCCTTCGCCGCGCTAACTACGATGTCGTAGAGGCGGAGGACGGCGCCGCCGCGATCAGGATCGCCGAAAGCCACTCCGGCGGCATCGACCTTGTCGTCACGGACATGTTCATGCCGGGGATGATGGGGCCGGAGATGGTCCGAAAGCTGATGGTCATGCGCCCCGGCATTCGCGCCTTGTTCATGTCCGGGTACGCCGACAAGGATTCCACTACCGGCGTCCCCGAGGGCGCAAACTTTCTCGGAAAGCCTTTCTCAAGTCAGGAGCTCGGCAAGGCGGTCGAGGCAGCGCTGGCCGGTCCGCCGGTTTCCTAGCCTTTGCGGCGGCTGCCGGCTCCTTGTTGCCGCCGCGCGAATCAGTCTTAGACGGCTACGCCTGCTTTCCCGAGTAGCTGCTTCAGCCCCTCGAGCGGCATCGCGCCCGACTGGCGCGCGACTTCCTTTCCATTCTGAAAAACGATCACCGTCGGAATACCGCGGATGTTGAACCCGCCGGCCGTGCGCGCGGAGTGGTCGGTGTTGAGCTTTGCTATCAGCGCCTTCCCCTGGACGTGGGCGGCCAGAGCATCGACCGCGGGTGCCATCATCCGGCAGGGCCCGCACCAATCCGCGTAGAAGTCCACAAAAACGGGCACGTCGCTCTCGTTGAGGGTTCGGGTAAACGTGTCGTCGGTGAGGGTGACCGGCCGCTCCAGCAGAATCGGCTTCGCGCACTTACCGCACTTCGGCCCGTCGGCAACCTTTTCCGAGTCGATCCGGTTCCAGGCCTCGCAGAACTGACACCTCACCGTAATCGCGCGAATGCTCGTGGTTTCAACGGCCATCGGTCCCTCGTCTTTAGATAGTTGGTCTCTCGGATCGGGCTATAACTGCAAATTTCGCAGCGACGCGGGCTCTAAAAACCGCCCACAGGTCCTGAAACCAACAAAGTTCCCAAGAAATATCAACTGTTGAGCTATAACCGGCCAGTTAAAGCCCTCAAAGTGGCCTTAACTCAAGAAACAGCCGCTTACGGCTGTGACTCAGCAGTAACGAACTCGTCCATCTCCTATATAGAAGCAATTTACCACGCCGAGCCCGGTGGATCGCCACCCCGGGGACTCGGACGGAGGCTGCAAATGGGTATGCGTCACAGTCGAATTCAGCGTCAAAGACCCCGGCTCGGATTCACTATAATCGAGCTGATTTTAGTGGTTTCCATCATAGGTATTCTGGCGGGAATCGCCGGGCCGAGGATGTCGATCATCGTGCGCCACAACCGCGCGAACCGTGCAGCGACCGTAATCGCCGCAGACCTCCAGAACGCCTTCGCCGTCGCAGCGCGTCAGCGCGCTCCGGTGCGGATTCAGGCCGATGCGCCGACCAAGAGCTACCAGTTCGTCGACCGCAAGACGGGCGAAGTCCTCCGAATCCGCAGCTTCTACGGCGATACCTCGGAGTACCGTCTGACGTCCCTCGTTTTCACTCCCGCGACAATCGATGTATTCCCGAGCGGAATCTCTTCGACGGCGGTCACCATTGATCTAGCCAACGGCGACTATTCGCGTCGGGTTACCGCTTCAACAGCCGGATTCATAAGGGTGGTGCCGAGATGAGAATTTCCCTTCGCAAGCCAATCGACAACACGACTCCGTCGCTTCAGCTGGGTGCCGACCGCAAAGGAATCGGCCTGGTCGAAGTGATCGTCTCAATGGTAGTCCTGGCAATAGCGGTAACCTCGCTCGCCGGGCTCACCTTCTCCGTCTCCCAGCAGACAATCAAGGTGACGGGAAACGCGTACCGTAATGGCGTCGTGATGCACGAAGTGAATCGCCTTATTGCGCTTCCTTACGACTCGGTACCGGTCGGCACAACATCCAACTCGGTGAGCGGTGGCGTCTATCCGCACACGCGGACGATGACCGTCACTGAGCCCGTCGTGAACTTCAAGCGAATCAAAGTCATAGTCCAGCCGACCAATCCGATCTTCAAGCCCGACACGATGCAATTCACGCGCAGCAAGGCGCGGACGTCCAAGGTCCTTTGCACGACGAGCTGCGTATGAAGCGCGCCAGCATCGGCCGCGCCCGTCGCGGCTTCACTCTCATCGAGCTACTCGTCTCAGTCGTGATCTTCGCGATAATCGGCGCGTTGTTCACCCAGCTGCTGACCACGCAGGGAAGATTCTTCGACAAGCTGGGCATGGCCAACGCGGCGCGTAACGTGTCCCGCGGCTCGCTCAACCGCGTCGTCTCCGATTTCCGGATGATCGAGGCGACCGGCGGCGTCGTTGCTGCCACGCCGACATCGCTCACGATCAGAGTGCCGTTCGCGATCGGCGTAGTGTGCGCAGACAACGGCGCGAAAACCGTACTGACGCTCTTGCCGGTCGACTCCGTGATGTACACGCAGCCCGGATTCTATGGCTACGCCTGGCGTAACTTCGAGACCGGCGTGTACGCCTACGTCCAGCCGGCGACCGAAGCCGCCGGAACCGCGGCGGACATTGCGGTCTGCACCAACAAGAAGATTACAACGATGGCGAATGGACGCGTCGTAACCGTCAGTCCTGTCGTGCCCGCCACCGCCGGCCTTGGCGCGCCCGTATTTCTGTACCGGCTCGCCCGCTACGAGTTCAAGGCATCAGTCGCTGTCCCCGGAAAGACCGGACTGTTTCGCTCGACGATTTTTCCGAACGGACAGGAAACATCGGAGGAGCTGGTCGCGCCGTTCTCGAACACCGCGCGCTACAGGTTCTTCGTCGTCGGAAACAACGTGACGGCGCAGGACAACCCTCCCGGAAACCTGAGCCTGATCCGCGGCATCGAGCTGCACCTTGATGGAACCAGCGAAGTGAAAGCTGCAGGCCACACCGAGGCAGAATACGCGCCATTCACAACTGCGGTGTTCTTCAAGAACCGCACTAACTAGCCGAGAGGCTCCAACATGTCACAGACAACAGCACGCCGCGGGTTTGCGCTCCCGACCTCCGTTCTCGTCATAGCGGTCATGACCATCATGATCGCCGGCGGATTTTCGCTGGTGAGCGCTGAACGCCGATCGGTAGCCGACCAGAAGTCCCAGATCTCGGCATTCAAGCTCGCCGAAGACGGCCTCGAGCTCTACCTGATCCGTCGCGACTCGCTTCTACCAAACGGGGGGAAGGTACCAGGCCCGAAGGATAGCGTGCGTATTATGATGACGGGCGGGTACGCGGACGTTTCTCTGACGCGCATTCGGCCGGTCATCGGCAGCCAGTCTGGTCTGTACGTAGCGCGCTCGAAAGGTGTAGAGACCTCAGGCGCGTACGCAGGTATGCCGGAAGGTGTTCGGACCGTGGCGCAATACGTCCTGTTCGAGCCAGCCCCGATGCAGGTACTGGCCGGCTGGACCGCTCTTTCTGGCCTCCAGAAGAACGGCGCCGCTGGTACACTGGGCGGTACCGACATGTGCGGAGACTCGGCGGCGGTGGCTGGCGTGGCAGTGCCCCTCAACCCCGGTTATACGGGTAAAATGACCGCCCTCGAAGGCGATCCTCCGAAGGAGATAATCATGGAGGATTCGGTGGAAATCGACTGGAACGCCATCATCAACGAAAACGCGATCACCCCGACCATCACGATTCCGGGTGGCTCGTGGCCAACTGCGGCGCAGTTCGCGGATAGCACTTTCTATCCGATCATCCGTATCAATCAGGCCGATTTCACCATGCCGTCCGGCGGACAGGGCATGATCATCGCCAAGGGTCACGTCACCATCAGCGGCAGTGCCAGCTGGAAAGGCGTGTTGATGGTGGGCGGCGACATTACATCAAATGGTAACAACGGTGTGTACGGCGCCACGATCAGCGGCTTGAACGTCAAGCTCGGTACCTACGTTCCATCATCGACGGCGAACGGTACCAAGGAATACCGCTACAACTCCTGCGAGGTGTCCAAGGCGACGACCACCATGGGCTCGCTCGTGACACTGCCGAACACCTGGGTCGACAACTGGGTGGAATACTAGAATGCAGTTGCAGGCTGACGTTGCACCACCAGCGACAGCTCATCGAGGCTTCGTCCTCGGTGAGCTGTTCGTTGCGATCTTTCTTCTCGCGATAGCGATCTCTTCGGTGACGGCTCTGATGTACTCCGTCACCCGTAACCCGCGTCACCGGACCGAGGTGGAGTGCTCCGACAAAGGCGCCGCCGGCTTGCCGAAATGCGCAGCGCCGGCCAAATCTGCGGCGGCCAAGGCGGCTCCGACGAAACCAGCTAGCGCGGCCAAGCTTCTGGTCGCCGGTTGCGCCACGCGCAGCGGAGCGCGAGTCCAGGCGTGCAAAGACTCGGTGCAGGGCGCCGAGAGCCCGGACGCTCTGACTCTGCGGTCACGCACCGATTCCGCGTCGCTCCAGCTCCTTCCCCCCAAGAAAACCAAGCGCGCGCCGCGCCCAGATCTCGGCTTCGTAAGGTAGAGTTCCAGGGATCTCGCGGTCGCGTTGAACCGCGGATTCACGCGGTGTAACTTAGGTTCGCGGTGAGCGTTGACGCCTCCGCTCAACGAAAGCAGTCACTGGCCCGATGAAAATCCTCGTAATCGAAGACGATCCGACCGTCGGGCAGTTCGTCAAGCGCGGTTTCGAAGAACACCGCTGGGGCGTCGATCTGGTCGCCAATGGCGATGAAGGCGAAGCCCGCGCGATCGCCGAGGAATATGACGTCGTCATCCTCGACATGAGGCTTCCCGGAAAACCCGGCGCTCAGGTTCTGCACGATCTCCGCTCCCGCGGATTCGACCGGCCCATTCTCATT
>Ga0190272_10000519_pt1 | contig 20010 bp, 21 predicted proteins | sample Popmic504T_FD_133746 | JGI IMG/M metagenome (GOLD analysis project Ga0190272, IMG submission 133746) | Populus adjacent soil microbial communities from riparian zone of Shoshone River, Wyoming, USA - 504 T | ecosystem: Environmental > Terrestrial > Soil > Riparian zone | place: USA: Wyoming... | reverse complement strand
GGGAGTCCGCCGGCGGCGCCGGCTTCAAGGGCTCGCGCAAGTCGACTCCGTTCGCCGCCCAGGTGACCGCCGACGCGGCCGCCAAGAAGGGCATCGAGCAGGGCCTCGAGAAGGTCGAGGTCTTCGTCAAGGGCCCAGGCTCCGGGCGTGACACCGCGATCCGCTCGCTCCAGGCCGCCGGCCTCGAGGTCACGGGCATCCGCGACGTCACCCCGCAGGCGCACAACGGCTGCCGCCCCCGCAAGCGGCGGAGGGTCTAGCGATGGCGCGCGATACAGGCTCCCAGTGCAAGCAGTGCCGCCGCGAGGGCACCAAGCTCTTCCTCAAGGGTGAGCGCTGCCTCACCGACAAGTGCGGCATCGAGCGGCGCAACTACCCGCCTGGCGATCACGGCCGTGGCCGTCCGCGCCAGTCCGAGTATCGCGTCCAGCTGCGCGAGAAGCAGAAGGCCCGTCGCTACTACGGCGTGCTCGAGAAGCAGTTCCGCGGCTACTACGATCGCGCCTCGCGCCAGGATGGCGTGACCGGCGAGAACCTGCTGCGGATCCTCGAGTCCCGTCTTGACAACGTGCTCGTCAGGCTTGGCTTCGCCGCCTCGCGCCGCCAGGCGCGCCAGTTCGTCCGCCACGGACACTGGCTCGTCAACGGCCGCCGCGTCGACATCCCCTCGTATCAGGTGCGTCCCGATGACGTGATCACGCTGGCTCCCGGATTCGCGGGCGACCAGACGATCCGAGACGCCACCGAGCTGGTTTCCGTGGTCCCCGCCTGGCTGCAGGCCGATCACGATGGCCTCACGGCCAAGGTGCTGCGCCGACCGGAGCGCGACGAGATCGCGGTTCCGGTCCAAGAGCAGCTCATCGTCGAGCTTTACTCGAAGTAGAAGTCCAAGACGCGCGCGACGCCCGCCGGCGGGTCGTGTGCGCACCAACGCGAAGGACATCGCCAATGATCGAGTTTCAGACCCCCCAGATCTCCGCCGAGACCGTCACCGACACGCGCGGGACGTTCACGATCGAGCCGCTTGACCGCGGTTTCGGCTACACCTTCGGCAACTCGCTGCGGCGAGTGCTGCTGTCCTCGCTGACGGGCGCCGCGGTGACGAGCGTTCGGATCGAGGGCGTCGCCCACGAGTTCTCGACGATCTCCGGTGTCAAGGAGGACGTCACCGACGTCGTCCTGAACCTCAAGGAGATCGTCTGCCGGATGCACTCCGAGGCGTCCGAGATCGAGGCGCCGCTCGTCGTGACCGGCCCAGGCGAGGTCACCGCCGGCGACATCGACCTGCCGTCCGGAGTCGAGATCCTCAACCCCGAGACGCACATCGCGACGCTCGAGAAGAAGACCAAGCTCGAGGTGTACCTGACGATCGGCCACGGCAGCGGCTACTCGCCCGCCGAGGACAACAAGTCACCGGAGCAGCCGATCGGCGTCATCCCGATCGACTCGATCTTCTCGCCGGTCAAGCGCGTCGCCTACTCCGTCGAGTCGGCCCGTGTCGGACAGCGCACCGACTACGACAAGCTGACGCTCGACATCGAGACCGACGGCTCGCTCGACCCGCACGCCGCGCTGCGTGAGGCCGCGGAGACGCTGATCAAGTACCTGGCGATCTTCAGCGAGCCCGAGCGCGTCGAGGCGCTGCGCGAGGCCGGTGCCGCACTTGTCGGTGCGGCCGCCGCCAACGGTGGCGAGCTGGGCGGGGGCAGCGGCGGTTCGGTCTCCGGCGGCGACGGGATGGACGACATCCTGATCGAGGAGCTGGAGCTGGGCGTCCGCTCCTACAACTGCCTCAAGCGCGCCGGTGTCCAGACCGTCGGCGACCTGATCCAGAAGTCCGAGTCCGAGCTCAACGCGATCCCCAACTTCGGCCGCAAGTCGATCGAGGAGGTCATGGAGACACTCGAGGCCCGCGGACTGTCGCTGCGGTCCTAGGCTCCGACCGCTACGCTGCCTGGGTTCGCCATGCGCCATCAGAAGCAAAAAGGAAAGCTCAGCCGCGACTCGGCGCACCGCAAGGCGCTGCTGATGAACCTCTCGCGCGAGATCATCGACCACGAGAAGATCAAGACCACTCAGGCGAAGGCGAAGGCCGTCAAGCCTGAGCTGGAGCGGCTGATCACCCTCGCCAAGAAGGGCGACCAGCACTCACGGCGCCTGGCGATGGCGCGCCTCGGACAGGACAAGGGTGTCGTCTACAAGCTGTTCGAGGAGATCGCCCCGCGCTACGCGGAGCGGCCCGGGGGCTACCTCCGGATCTCCAAGCTCGGTCCGCGTCGTTCCGACGCGACCGAGATGGTCTTCCTCGAGCTGGTCTAGAGCTCGAGGACGTAGCCGTCCGGACCGAGGTTGCGGACCAGCGTGTCGCCGATCCGCGACTCGTTGGTCCACTGCTCATGGATGTGGCCGCAGAGGACCGCGCGGGCATGCTTGTCGCGGGCGGCCTCGAGGACCGCGCTGCTGCCGAGGCCCTTGTCGACGTGACCCTTCGGCGGCGAATGGCTGAGCAGGACGGCGCTCTCGGGCAGGGCCACGAGCATGTTGGCCGCCTCGTCCTCGGTGAGGTCGAAGCTCCAGTCCCAGGGGGTGGTGGGGATGCCTCCGCCGATGCCGAAGAAGTCGATCCCGTCGATCGCCGCCGTCTCGCCGTGCAGCACCGTGACCCGGTCCCAGCCGGCGGTCGCCGAGCGGAGCGCGTCCGCCGTCTCGTTGTTGCCTGGCACGAGCAGGACGGGGGCCTCGATCGCCGCGAGCGGCGCCACGGTCTGCAGCAGCCCCTCATGGATGCTGGCGAAGTCGCCTACGCCGGCGACGACGTCGGCGGAGCGCGCCTGCTCGACAAGCGACTCGACGGCGCCGAGGTCGCAGTGGACGTCCGAGAAGGCTAAGAGCTTCATGAAGAGCAGCCTACCCAGCGGCTGATAGCGTCGCCGCATGGACTTGGAGCGGATCAAGCAGGGGGCCCGCGAGGGCTGGGGCAAGGGCGACTATGCGGGGCTGTCCGAGGTCCTGCGGCCCGCGGCGCAGGCGCTCTGCGACGCGTGCGCGGTCGGGGCCGGGCAGGAGGTGCTCGACGTCGCGGCGGGCGATGGAAACTTCGCGCTGGCGTGCGCGTTCGAGGGGGCCAGCGTGGTCGCCTCGGACATCTCGCCGGGGATGGTCGCGCGCGGCAGGGCGCGGTCCGAGGCCGAGGGCTACGACGTCGAGTGGGTCGAGGCGGACGCCGAGGAGCTGCCGTTCGAGGACGGGCGGTTCGAGTGCGTCGGCTCGGTCTTCGGCGCGGTGATGGCGCCGCGGCCCGACGTCGTCGCGCGCGAGCTGTTCCGGGTCGTGCGGCCGGGCAACACGGTCGGGATCGCGTCCTGGGTGCCGGACGGCGTCGCGCGGGAGCTGTTCGCGGTCGGGCGCAAGTACGCGCCGCCGACGTCGACGCGTGCGGCGGCGCACGAGCAGTGGGGCGACGAGGACGTCGTCAACGAGCGGCTGGGGGAGCTGGCGAACTCGATCGAGATGGAGCGGCGGTCGCTGCCGTGGGCCGGCGAGTCGCCGGAGGCGTACGTCGATTTCCTGGAGCGCAACGCGCCGATGCAGGCCGCGGCCAAGGAGGCGATGCCGCCCGAGCTCTACGCGAAGATGCGCGGCGACTTCGTCGAGCTGGCGCGCGGCTGGGCGGGTGGCGACGGAGCGTTCTCGGTCGATGCCGAGTATCTGGTCATAGTCGCCCGCAAGCGCGGTTAGTGACCGCGCGGCTGTCGATCGAGTACGACGGCGGGGAGTTCGCCGGCTGGGCGACACAGCCCGGCCAGCGGACGGTCCAGGAGGTGCTGGAGGGGGCGCTGGAGCGCCAGGCTGGGCACCCGATCGAGCTGACGGTCGCCGGACGCACCGACGCCGGCGTCCATGCGCGCGGGCAGGTGGCGTCGCACGCCGGCGGGCCGCTGCCGCGCGAGCGGATCAACGCGCTGCTGCCGCCCGACGTGCGGGTGCTGGAGAGCGAGGCGGCCGTGGACGGCTTCGACGCGCGCCGCGACGCGATCGGGCGCGTCTACCGCTACCGGGTGCTGCCCGGGCGGGTCGAGCGGCCGCTCGAGCGCGGCCGCGCGCTGCACTGGCGCTACCCGCTCGATCGCTCGGTGCTCGATGCCTGCGCCGAGCTGCTGCCGGGACGGCACGACTTCACCGCGTTCACGCCGACCGACGGCTACCACGAGCGCTTCGTGCGCGACGTCGTCCGCGCGGAGTGGGTCGAGGAGCCGGGCGGCGTGCTCGCGTTCTGGATCGAGGCGGACTCGTTCATGCGCCACATGGTGCGGACGCTCGTCGGGACGATGCTCGGACTGTCCGCCGGGCGGACGACGATCCCGCCGTTCGCGACGCTGCTCGAGGGCCGGCACCGGCGCGAGGCCGGCGACACGGCGCACGCGCACGGGCTCTACCTCGAGGCGATCCGCTACGGCTGACGGCTCGGTGACGACGGCTCCGCCCTGGGGTCTATCCTCGGTCGTCGCGATGAAGGTGCTGCTGACCAACGACGACGGGATCCAGGCGACCGGCCTGCACGCTATGCGGCGCGCGCTGCTCGACGTGCCCGGCGTCGAGCTGGCGGTGATCGCGCCGAACGCAAACCGCTCGGCGACGGCGCGCAGCATCACGACGCGCAGCCCGCTGTGGGTCGACGAGGTCGAGCTCGACGACGGCACGATCGGCTACGCCACCGACGGGACGCCGGTCGACTGTGTTCGCTTCGCGGCGCTCGGTCTGATCGAGTTCAAGCCGGAGCTGATCGTCTCGGGGATCAATCACGGCTCCAACCTCGGCGACGACATCACCTACTCGGGGACCGTCGCGGCCGCGCTGGAGGGGATCGTGCTCGGCATCCCGGCGATCGCCGTCTCGCAGCAGGCCGACCACGGCGAGATGGACTTCCGCATCGGCCGCGCCTGGGAGGCGGCGAACTTCGCGTCGGTCGCCGCTTTCGTGGCGCGGATGGTCGAGGAGCTGCAGGACGTCCCGATGCCCGAGGGGACTCTGCTCAACGTGAACGCCCCGGCCGGTGAGATCGCGGGCGCCTGCGCGTGCCGGCTCGGCAAGCGGATCTACCGCGACTCGCTCGAGCTGGCCGAGGAGCAGGACGGCCGTCGCCGCTACCGGATCTACGGCGAGCGTCCCGGCTACCACCCCGAGGACGGAACGGACTTCGCCGCGATCGCCGACGGACGGATCGCCGTCACGCCGCTGCACTTCGACCTCACCGATCGCGCGGCGATCGAGACGCTGACCAGCTTCGACTTCGACCGGCTGCTGGCACCAGCCGCTCGGGAGGTATGACTTCCAGCGGGCCAGAGGCGCGCGCTGAGGAGCTGCGCCGGCAGATAGAGCACCACAACCAGCTCTATTACCAGCAGGACGAGCCGGAGATCGGCGACGACGAGTACGACGCGCTGATCGACGAGCTGCGGCGGCTCGAGGCGGACCACCCCGAGCTGCGCACGCCGGAGTCGCCGACCCAGCGCGTCGGGAGCACCCCGCTGCAGCGGTTCGAGCCGGTCCGGCACGAGCAGCCGATGCTCTCGCTCGCCAACGCCCGCTCCGAGGAGGAGCTGCGCGCCTGGCTCGAGCGGACCGAGCGCTACATCGAGCGTGCGGAGATCGAGCGCGGCGACGGCGAGATCGGCTTCGTCACCGAGCCGAAGATCGACGGGCTGGCGATCTCGCTGCTCTACCGCGACGGCGAGCTGGTCCGCGGCGCGACGCGCGGCGACGGCGAGGTCGGCGAGGACGTCACGCAGAACCTGCGCACGGTCGAGACCGTCCCGCGGCGGGTGGAGGGGGCGCCGGCGCTGCTGGAGGTGCGCGGCGAGATCTACCTCCCACGCGCCGCCTTCGCGAAGCTCAACGAGGAGCGCGCCGCCGCCGGCGAGCCCACCTACGCCAACCCGCGCAACACCGCCGCCGGCTCGATCCGCCAGCTCGACCCCGCGCTCGCGGCCGCGCGGCCGCTGGCGCTCTGGAGCTACTCGATCGGCGCGCTCGAGGGCCTCTCGTTCGAGACCCACTTCGAGTCGCTCGAGTGGTTGCGCGAGCACGGCTTCCCCGTCAGCCCCGACGTCGAGCGTCACGAGTCGCTCGACTCGGTCGTCGCCGCCTGCCGGAGCTGGGAGGAGCGGCGCGAGGGACTCGACTTCGAGATCGACGGCGTCGTCGTCAAGGTCGACGACCTGGCGCTGCAGCGCCGGCTCGGCGTCGTCGGGCGCGAGCCGCGCGGCGCGATCGCCTGGAAGTTCCCGCCGATGACGGCGACCACGACGCTGCGGCGGATCCAGTGGAACGTCGGGCGGACGGGCCACATGGTGCCGTTCGCCGAGCTCGAGCCGGTCCAGGTGTCGGGCGTCACCGTGAAGCTCGCGACGCTGCACAACGAGGAGGACATCGTCCGCAAGGACGTGCGCGAGGGCGACGAGGTGGTCGTCACGCGCGCCGGCGACGTGATCCCGCGGGTCGTGTCGCCGACGCCGCAGGCCCAGAAGCGCAAGGACCGTGGCCCGGTGCCGGCCCCGCCGGAGCGCTGCCCGGCGTGCGGGACCGAGACGATCAAGCCGGAGGGCGGCGTCTGGACGATCTGCCCGAACCGCGCCGGATGTCCCGGCCAGCTGTTCCAGACCGTCAAGCAGTTCGTCAGTCGCGGCGCGATGGACATCGAGGGCCTCGGCGAGGAGCGCGTCCTGCAGTTCCTGCGTGAGGGCGCGATCGACGGGATCGCCGGCATCTACGACCTGACCGCCGAGCAGCTCGTGGAGCTGGAGCGGTTCGGTCCCGACTCGGCGCGCAATCTGATCGCGGCGATCGAGCGCTCGAAGCGGCAGCCGTTCCACCGGGTGCTGTTCGGGCTCGGCATCCACGGGATCGGCGGGGTCAACGCGCGCGCGCTGACCGGCTGGTTTCGCACGATCGACGCCCTGCTCGAGGCGACGCCCGAGCAGATCGAGGAGGTCCCGGGGATCGGCCCGATCCTCGCCGAGCAGATCGCCGAGACGCTCAGCGAGACCGCGACCCGCGAGCTCGTCGAGCGGCTGCGCGCGGCCGGGGTTCAGCTCGAGGAGGAGGGCCCGGCCCCGGGCGAGATCGAGGGGCCGCTGAAGGACAAGACGTTCGTCCTGACCGGAACGCTGCCCGAGTTGACGCGCGACGAGGCCAAGGAGCGGATCGAGGCCGCCGGCGGCAAGGTCACCGGCTCGGTCTCGAAGAAGACCGACTACGTCGTCGCGGGGGCGGACCCGGGATCGAAGCTGGCGAAGGCTGAGAAGCTCGGGGTCGAGGTGATCGACGAGGACGGGCTGCTGAAGCTGCTCGGCTAGCGGACGCCCGCGAGCGCCTGCAGCATCCGGTCCTGAACCGAGCGCGCGCCATAGGGGTCGATCCCGTTCATCAGGATCGAGAAGACGTAGGTGTCGCCGGAGCGGGCGCGGCAGTAGCCGGAGACGGCCGAGACGTCGGACAGCGTGCCGGTCTTGCCGCGACAGTGACCGCGCGCCGGGCCGCTGCGCATACGCGATCCGAGCGTGCCGTCGCGGCCGGCGATCGAAAGCGAGCGGCTGAAGGCGACCCACTCGTCGCGTTCGCGCATCGCCAGCAGCAGTTTGACGACTCGGTAGGGGGACGCCCGGTTGAGCCGGGAGAGCCCGGATCCGTCGGCGAGCCGCGACGGGCGGCCGCCGATCCGCTTCGCGAAGCGGCCGGCGATCTTGGCGCCACTGGCCGTCGTGCCGCGGCCTGTGGCCTGCATCGCCAAGTCCTTGACGAGCATCTCGGCGAAGTAGTTGTCCGAGGGCTTGTTGGTCAGCGCCGCCAGCCGCGCCATCGTCGGCGACTCGACCGCCGCCAGGACGTCGGCGGCCTTCGGCGCGGCGCCGGCGGTCGGGCTGCCGCTGACGGCGATGCCGCGCTGGCGCAGCGCGTCGGTCAGCCGCGCCGCGGCGAACGACGGCGGATTGGCCTGGAAGCTCGAGCCGTTCTCGCTGCCGAGGCCGCGGTTGTAGCCGAGCCCGCTCAGTGGCCCGACCCAGATCGACGTCCCGTAGCTGGAGTCGGGGCCGCCGCGCAGGCTGTCGAAGGCCGACTCGTCGCCGTAGACACGCCCGGCCACGCGCTCGATGCCGGCGCGGTCGAGTTGGGCGGCCAGCGCCTCGACGGTCGCACCGCCGCCGTAGGAGCGGCTGGTGAAGCCGTGGCTGCCGAACGTCGGGTCGCCGCCGCCGACCAGGTAGAGGCCGCCGCGATAGACGCCGCGCTCGCCGAGCATGCCGGCGCCGCGCACCTCGGTCGCGAGCTTGCCGGCGGTCCCGAACCGCGCCAGCGCGGCGGAGGTCGTGAACAGCTTGGTGTTGGAGGCGAGGATCCGCGGTGCGGTGTGGCGCCAGGCGAAGACCGGTCGTCCGTTGTCGGCGTTGTAGACGTAGGCGCCGCTCCAGCTGCCGGACGAGCCCATCGCGGCGCCGAGGCTCGCCGCCAGGCCCCGCTCGCTGGCGCCCGCCAGCGGAGCAGCGATGGCCACCGCGAGGGCGGCGATCAGCGCCAGGAACGCGGCAATCGGCGTGCGCGCGACTGTTCTGGATCGGTGCATCTTCAACGGCGAACACCGTACATGGGCGGCCGGAGCGGTTGGGCGACCGCCACTGGGGGATAATGGGTAGGGCATGGGAGACGTCGTCAAGCTGGAGAAGCCTCCGGCCAAGGGGAAGAAGCCAGTGGCCAAGCCACGGCGCCGCCGTCCACGGCGTTCCCGCACGGCGCTCGTGCTCGGCGGCGGCGGCTTCACCGGCGGCGTCTACGAGATCGGCGCGCTGCGCGCGCTCGACCTGCTCGCGGTCAACCGCACGGTCAACGACTTCGACGTCTTCGTCGGCACCAGCGCCGGCTCGTTCGTCAGCAGCCTCGTCGCCAACGGCGTGACGCCCGAGGAGATGATGCGGGTCGTCAACCAGCAGCCGCCGAGCCCGTTCCGGGACGTCGACCGCGGCCAGCTGATGCGGCCGAACATCGGCGAGTTCGCCCAGTCGGCGGCGATGCTGCCGCTGCGCCTGCTCGGGGTGTTGAAGACCGTCGCGACGCAGCGCGGGCTATCGCTGGTCGACATCGCCGCCGAGGTCGCCCAGGGACTGCCGTCCGGCGCCTACAGCACGCGTGGCGTCGAGCAGTACCTCGACGGCGTGTTGGGCGAGGCCGGGCGTGTCAACGACTTCCGCAAGCTCAAGCGCGAGCTGTACCTGACCGCCACCGACCTCGACACGACCGAGCGGATCGTGTTCGGCGGCGACGGCTGGGACGACGTCTCGATCGCCAAGGCGGTCAGCGCCTCGACCGCGCTGCCGATGGTCTACAAGCCGGTCGAGATCGGCGGGCGCCAGCTGATCGACGGTGGCATCCGCTCGACGACGAACGTCGACGTCGCCGTCGAGCGCGGCGCCAAGTTCATCGTCGTCGTCAACCCGCTGGTGCCGTACGTCAACGACTTCCAGAAGCAGATCCCGACGGCCTTCGGCAGCAAGGTGCGCCGCGTCGCCGACATGGGCTTCGCCCAGATCGGCTATCAGACGTTCAAGCTGCTCGCCCACCAGCGGCTGCACGAGGCGGTCGGTCACTGGAAGGAGCGCTACCCGGGCGTCGACATCGTCCTCGTCGAGCCGGAGCCGAACGACCAGCTGATGTTCGAGACGAACATCATGAACTTCAACCGGCGCGTCGACATCGCGCGCCACGGCTTCGAGTCGGTGACGATCAAGCTGGCGGAGGACTACGACGACCTGAAGTCGGTCTGCGCCAAGCACGGGATCGAGATCTCGGCGAACCGGGTGCGCAAGGTCGTCGGCAGGCTCGAGCAGGGGCGCGAGAAGACGGCGGCCTGGCGGCGCATCCTGGAGCAGACGACGGGCTCCTTGCTGCGGCAATCCGAGGATGGCTAGAGGGGCTCAGGGGCCAAGCCGGCTCGGTCGGTGCCCTAGTCTGTCTCGACGGTGGCTGGCAACGACCCCACAGAGAGCGGCGGCCTCTTCGTCCGGCGCCCGAGCGAGGTTCGCGGGGTCAAGTACCGCGGCACGCCGCAGCGCAAGGGCGGGGCTCGGAAGAACGCCGACCGGGGCGTCGCCTACGGGCTGCTGGCGCTGGAGATGGTGCTGTGCCTGAGCCTGTTCGGCCCACAGCCGTACTTCTGGTTCTGGTTCGGCTCCCAGGTCCAGTACTGGACCGATTCCGTCTCGGCGGGGATCGCGACGATCATGGCCGGCACGCTGGCATCGCTGCTGATCACCGTCGCAATCGGCAAGCGGGTCGACAACGCCTGGAAGCTGGTCCGGCGCGCCGCTGGCTACAAGCAGGAGCGGGGCGCGCTCGAGGTGATCTTCGCGATCAGCGTGGCGGTCGCCGTGGTCTGCTTTGGGTTCTGGTTCTTCATCATCGTCGGGCCTGGGCCTTCGATCGCGCCGCAGTAGCCAATGGGATTGCTCGACTACTACAAGCAGTTCGAGGACGTCGACGAGGAGGAGCTCAACAAGGCTCGTCGCGAGCGCCGCGCGCGCGAGAAGCGGCTTGCGCTCGAGCGCGCCCCTGAGCTCGACCTGTCGAGCACCGAGTGGCCCGAGCTGCCGAACTCCGAGGTCGTCAACGCCTCGATCTACACCGCTCGCGGCCGCGTCAACGGCTATCCGAATCGCCATGCCGCCGCCGTGCGCCGGATGCTCGCCGAGCGCCACGGCGTCGAGCCGGAGCGGATCGTCGTCGGGAATGGGGCCGCGGAGCTGCTCCAGACCGCCGCGATGACGCTGATGACGGCGGGTGACGAGCTCGTCACCCCGTGGCCGAGCTATCCGCTCTACCCGCTGATGGCCGCCCGCGCCGGCGGTCGCCCGGTGGCGGTCGAGACCGGCGCCGACGGCCAGGACCTCGACCGGCTGCGCGACGCGGTCACCGACCGCACGCGGCTGATGATGATCTGCAACCCGAACGACCCGACCGGCACCTACGTTTCAGCCGAGCGGATCGCCGCGCTCGCCGGCGACCTCCCCGAGCGCGTCCACCTGATCGTCGACGAGGCGCTGATCCAGTTCCAGGAGGCCGAGCCGCTCGATGCCGTCCTCCGGCTCACAGATGCCTTCCCCCGCCTGGTCGTCGTTCGCACCTTCTCGAAGATCTACGGCCTGTCGGGCCTCCGCGCCGGCTACGCCGTCGCTTCCAACGCGGCCGCCAAGCTGCTCGACTCGATCGCCCCGGTGCTCGGCGTCAACGCGCTCACCCAGGCCGCCATCGTCCAGGCGCTGAAGATCGGCGACCGCGAGGTCGAACGCCGCCGCGCGACCGTCGTCGAGGAGCGCCACCGCCTGCTCGCCGCGCTCGCCCAGATGCCCGTCGACGTAACCGCCTCCCAGGCCAACTTCATCTGGATGGCCGCCAACGACCTCTCCGGCGCCGCCCTCGCCAACCGCCTCCAACGCGAGTCCGTCACCGTCGCCCCCGGCGGCCCACTCGGCGCCGACGACCACATCCGCGCCGCCATCCGCGACGTCGGCGCCACCAACCGCCTCCTATCAGCGCTCGAGAAAGCGCTCGGATGAGAACCGGGGGCTCACGCCCCCGGACCCCCGCTGGCGCCTGGCCGGCTCGCGTCTAGCCGACGCGGTCGTAGATCGAGTCGACGACGTCGGCGTACTTGTCGTTGACGATGTTGCGCTTGACCTTGAGGGTGGGGGTCAGCTCGCCGGTCTCCTGGGTGAGGTCGTGGGGGAGGATCTCGAAGTACTTGATCTGCTCGACGGGGCCGACGGTGGAGTTGACGGCGTCGACGGTCTGCTGGACGGCGGCGCGCATCTGGTCGGAGGCCGCGACCTGGTCGGGCTCGAGGCCGTGCTCGGCGGCGAAGGCCGGGAGCTCGTCGGGGTCGATGGTGATCAGCGCGACGAGGTAGGGGCGGCGGTCGCCGATCACTACGGCCTGGGAGATCCAGCGGTTCTGCTTGAGGCCGTTCTCGAGGTTGGCGGGCGTGATGTTCTTGCCGCCCGCGGTGATGATGATGTCCTTCTTGCGGCCGACGATGTAGATGTAGCCGTCCTCGTCGATCCTGCCGAGGTCGCCGGTGTGCAGCCAGCCGTCGACGAGCGTGTCGGCCGTCGCGCCGTCGTTCTTGTAGTAGCCCTGGAAGATGTTGGCGCCGCGCAACAGCAGCTCGCCGTCGTCGGCGACCTTCGCCTCGACGCCGGGCAGCGGCTGACCGACCGAGCCGAAGCGGAAGCTCCCCGGTGTGTTGGAGCTGGCGACCGTCGAGGTCTCGGTCATCCCGTAACCCTCCATCACTGGCACGCCGCAGGCATAGAAGAACTCGAGGATCTCCCGGGCGATCGGGGCGGCTCCCGTGACGCACTCGCGGATCTGGCCGCCGAACAGCGCCCGCACGTTGGCGTAGAGCTTCTCGTCGGCGGCGTCGAAGGCCTGCCGCAGCTCGGCCGGCACCTCCTGGCCGGTCCGCTGCAGCTCGCGGACCTTCAGGCCGAGCGCGACGGCCTGCTTGAGCTGCTCGGGATCCTCTGCCGCGCTGGTCGCGAGCGTGTAGATCTTCTCGAACATCCGCGGGACGGACGGGAAGTAGGTCGGCTGGACCTCGATCAGGTTGGGGACGATCTTCTGGGCGTCCTTCTCCCAGTAGGCGATCGTGCCGCCGATGTCGAGCGCGACGAACTGGATCAGCACGGCGAAGGCGTGGGCGAGCGGGAGGAATAGATAGACCGAGTCGCCGGCGACGAGCGCGCCCGCCTGCTCGGTCATCGACGTGACGTCGCGGTAGTTGCCGTGGGTCAGCAGGCAGCCCTTCGGCGGGCCGGTCGTGCCGGAGGTGTAGATCGTGATCGCGAGGTCGTCCTTGGTGACGGCGGCCGTGCGCGCCTCGAGCTCGGCGGCATCACGGGCGGCGCCACGCTCGCGCAGATCCTCGAGCGGGATCGCGTCACCGATATCGCCGGACGGATCGAAGATCACGATGTGCTCGAGTCGCGGCAGCTGGTCCCGCACGGAGCGGACCTTGGCGAGCTGCTCGGCACCCTCGACGAAGACCGCGCGCGACTCGGAGTGCTCGAGCACGTAGTGGCACTCCTCGGCCGAGTTGGTCTGGTAGATCGAGACCGAGACGAGCCCGGCGGAGAGGATCGCGAAGTTCGCGTAGGTCCACTCGGGGCGGGTGTGGGAGAGGATCGAGACCTTGTCGCCGTGCTCGAGACCCAGGTCGATCAGGCCGCGCGCCGTCTCACTGACCGCGTCGCCGAGCTCCGCGTAGCTGGTCTCGACCCACTCGTCGCCGGCCTTGTGCTTGAGCGCTGGATCGTCGCCGAAGCGCTCGGCCGCCAGCGGCAGCAGGTCCGCCATCGTCTTCGAGCCGGTGCCGGCTCCTGCCGTTGTCCCCTCCATCGTCTCTCCTCCCCAGGAAAACTCGGTTGGTTGCCAGGCGCAGTCTAGACCGGGTTCGGAACCTCGATGAATCGATGTTCCACGCCGAACCGCTCGGCGACGATCTCGCCGAGCCGGCGGATACCGAACGTCTCCGTCGCGTAGTGGCCGGCGGCGATGAAGTGGAGACCGCTCTCGCGCGCGTCAGCCATCGAGTGCTCGGACGGCTCGCCGGTCAGGAAGCCGTCGAGATCGAGCGCGATCGCGTCGTCGAGATAGCCGGCCGCGGCGCCCGAGATCACGCCGAGGCTGTGGACGATCTCCGGCCCGGCGCCTTGGATCAGCGGCTCACGGCCGCCGAAGGCGGCCACGCAGCGCTCGCGGAGCTCGGCCAGCGCGATCCCCTCGTCCGAGCGACCGACGAATCCCATCGGCCGGCCCTCGTAGTCGCCGATCCGCTCGGCAGGCTCGAGGCCGAGCGCCGCACAGATCAAGGCGTTGTTGCCGATTTCCGGATGGGCGTCGAGCGGCAGGTGGTAGGCGGCCAGCGACATGTCGGCCGCGAACAGCGCCTGCAGGCGGCGCTTGGCCTGAAGACCGATCGCCTGCGGACGCGAGCCCCAGACGATCCCGTGATGGCACAGAGCCATCTGCGCGCCGGCCGCCGCGGCACGCTCGAACAGGTCGAGATGGGCGGAGACCCCCGTTACGACAAGCTCGACCTCGTCGGCGCCCGGGACCTGGAGTCCGTTCGGTCCGTAGTCGGGGAAACCGGGCGAGCTGAGCAGCTCGTCGAGGAACGAGACGATCTCGTCGCGGTCGGCCATCGGCGAGACGATAGCCGCACCGCCGCACGGGTACGCTGAGGCGCATGGCGGACGCCTCGCAACGCAGTGACGACGCGTTCCTCGAGTCCCTGATGGACACGGGCCTCTACTCGATGGGCGCGTTCTTCAGCGACGAGCACCCGGATCTCGTCGACGACGTGGTGGCGCAGAGCGAGGCGATCGAGCGCGCCGGCATCCGCGCCTACGCCGCCGAGCACGATCTGACCCAGGAGGCCTGCTTCGAGGCGCTGCTGACCGGCCTCGCGGTGCGCTACTACAACGCCGTCGCCGCCTAGCGCGGCACGCGACTCAAGCGGCCTCGTCGACCGCGCCGTGGAGCGTGTCGAGGGCGCGTCGCAGCAGCCGCGAGACGTGCATCTGCGAGATGCCGATCCGCTCCGCGATCTCGGCCTGGGTGAGGTCCTCGAAGAAGCGCAGCTGGACGATCGTCCGCTCGCGCGCCGGCAGCTCGCGGAAGGCCGGCCCGATCGACTGTCCGAGCTCGACCAGCTCGTAGTTCGGATCGTTCGACCCGAGTGCATCGCCGAGCGAACGCGCCTCGGGCTCGTCGCCGCGCTGTGGAGCGTCGAGCGCCGCGGGGGTGTAGGAGGCGCCGGCGTCGAGTGCCTCGATCACGTCGTCGAGCGACATGCCGGTGAAGTTGGCGATGTCCCGAGCGTGTGGGGTCCGTCCGAGCGTCGTCGCGAGCCGCTCGGTGGCCTTGTTGACGGTCAGCAGGTTCTCCTGCACGCTGCGTGGGACGTGGACGCCCCAGCCCTTGTCGCGGAAGTGACGGCGCAGCTCGCCGAGGATCGTCGGCACCGCGTAGCGGACCAACGGGCCGGCCGAAGGGTCGTAGCGGTCGACCGCCTTGACGAGGCCGAGGCAGGCGACCTGCTCGAGGTCCTCCTGGCTCTCGCCAGCGTGGCGGTAGCGGGCGGCAAGACGTTTGGCGAGTGGCAGCAGGCTGGCTACCAGCTCCTCATTCGTAGACCGACGGTCATTGATCTCCCTCGGACGTGGCGGTGCTGAGACTGACATGGACGCTCCTCGCTTCGGGTGGGCCAGCGGCGAGATCCCCATAGGCCTGAGTCAGAGGCGTGGATCGGTGTCGTGCAGACACTTCTACCCGGCCGCCGTGCGGGCCGAAACGTGGCCGACTGGCGCTCGGCGCATGCGAATGCGCCGGGCGTTTTCGCTTGCCGTGAAGGGGTAGGGGCGGTGTGCTGGCCAGCGAGCGAATCGGAAGGAAGTGGCCGAGATGGCAGACGAGCTGCAGGGCAGGAAGGTCGCCATCCTGGCGGCCGACGGGGTCGAGCAGATCGAGCTGGAGCGGCCGCGCGAGGCGGTCGAGCAGGCGGGCGCGGAGACCGAGCTGCTGTCGCTGGAGAGCGGCGAGATCCAGGCGATGAACAGCGACATCGAACCGGCCGACACCTTCGAGGTTGACCGCGAGGTGGCGTCGGCGGCGGTCGAGGACTACGACGCGCTGCTGCTGCCGGGTGGCACCGTCAATCCGGACAAGCTGCGGATGGACGAGCAGGCCGTCGGCTTTTTGCAGGAGTTCTTCTCGACAGGGAAGCCGGTCGGTGTCATCTGCCACGGCCCGGCGTCGCTGATCGAGGCGGATCTCGTACGGGGGCGGACGCTGACGTCGTGGCCGAGCATCCGCACAGACATCCGCAACGCCGGCGGCAACGTCGTCGACGAGGAGGTCGTGACCGACCAGGGCCTCGTCTCGAGCCGCAGTCCCGACGATCTCGACGCGTTCTGCGCGAAGATCGTCGAGGAGTTCGCCGAGGGCGAGCACGAGGTGCATCCGGCGGGCGCCACGGCCTGACTCGTTTCTGACGGGGTCGGCGCGCCTATGCGGCGCGCTCGACCGCGTCGGACGACTCGTCGGCGGCGATCAGGTCGAGCGCCGCCTCCTCGACGACGCGCTGGACGGCGGGCCAGCCCTCGGCGTCGGCGGCGAGCTCGGGCAGCACACCGCCGATCGTCAGGCCGCCGTCGAAGCGGTCGAAGACGCGCGGGTCGATGTAGGAGGCGCGGCAGACGGCGGGCGTGTTGCCGAGGTGGTGGGCGACCTCTTCCACGACGCGGCGGATCGCACGCCTGCGTGCGGTGCGCGAGCCGCTGGCGACCGGGCCGGAGACCGCGAGCGCGATCGCCGCCAGCACCGTGGCGTTCCAGGTGCGGAAGTCCTTCGCCGAGAAGTCGTCGCCGCTCGCCTGCTTGAGGTAGGCGTTGATGTCGGCGGAACGGACGTCGTACCAGCGGCGGCCGTCCTTGTAGGCGAGCAGCTCGTCCCCGCCTCCGCGCCGGCGCAGCAGCCGGTCGACTGCCTTTGCCGCCTGTTCGTCGATCACGCGCTGGCGCCGCGCCTGGCCGCCCTTCGCCGGGTAGTCGAAGACGACCACGTCCTCGGCGACGGTCACGTGCTGCTTGCGCATCGTCGCCAATCCGTAGGTCTCGTTCTCCTCGGCGTAGTCCTCGGAGCCGATCCGGAACGAGCCGCGGTCGAGCAGGCGGATCGCGCACGCCAGCGCCCGCTCCCGTGGCATGTCGTCGAGGAGGAGGTCGCGTTCGACCTGCTCGCGTACCTCTGGGAGGTGCTCGGCGAAACGGACCATCGAGTCGAACTTGTCGGCATCGCGGCGGACGCGCCAGTCGTCGTGGTAGCGGTACTGCTTGCGACCGGCCGCGTCGGTTCCCGTCGCCTGGATGTGACCGTTCGGCAACGGGCAGATCCAGACGTCCTCCCAGGCCGGCGGGATCGCCAGCGCCTTGATCCGCTCGATCGTCTCGGGATCGTCGATCCGCTCGCCGTCGTGGTCGAGGTAGAGGAACCCACGACCGTGACGGCGACGGCGGAATCCGCTGTCGCCGCAGTCGACTTGCCGCAGCCGGGCCATGCCGCGCTCGGTACCCGCGTGGCGATTGCCAAAACGCGGCGTCGCGACCACCGGATGATTGGCGGGTGGGCAGCGGGGTACCACTGGGGCGTCCCCGACCAGAGGAGGAAGGCATGCCACCGCGCGGAGTGAAGAAGGGCACGAAGCGGGCTCGCCAGTACGAGCACGTCAAGCAGAGCGAGAAGCAGCAGGGCCGCTCTGAGGAGCGCGCCGAGGAGATCGCGGCACGCACGGTCAACAAGGAGCGTGCGCGCAAGGGCGAGACGAAGAGCTGACGAGCCGCCGGACGATAGACGCGGCCGATCGCGAGGGGCCGGACAGCCAGGCGCGCGCTAGCGCGGCTCGAGCACGAACAGGCGGATGTCGCGCGTGACGTTCGACGCGTAGTCGTCGAAGCCGGAGTAGTGCTCGTTGAATCGCCGCCAGAGGTCGGCGCGCTCGTCGCCGTCGGCGATCCGCGCCCGCATCTGGCGCCGGTCGCGGCCGATCTCGACCTCGGCGGTCGGGTTCGCCTCGAGGTTCAGCGCCCACGCCGGCGCGCGCAGGTTGCCGGCGTTCGAGCCGATCACGACCAGCCGCTCGTCGTCGCGCATGTAGATGACCGGCGCCGTCCGTTGCTGCCCGGACTTGCGCCCGGTCGTGGTCAGCAGGAGGATCGGCGTGCCGTCGAGGCTGCCGAACACCCGACCGCCGGTCAACCGGTAGATCGGGATGTTGAGCTTCCCGGCTGCCCGCAGGACACCTGCGGGCGCCGCCATCGACAAGCGGGTGTAGAAGCGGTCGCTGGGCATGGGAAACATCGGGCTGCCGAGATTTGAACTCGGGACCTCTCCGACCCGAACGGAGCGCGCTACCAGACTGCGCCACAGCCCGTGGCCGAGCGAAGGCTATCGCGCGCCGGCCTCGGGGTCCTCCGCGAGCGCGCGGCGCAGCGTCTCGTCGAAGTCCGCGGGCTCGACGTCGAAGAGCGCCATGCCGGAGGGATCGGTGACGACGGTCTCGGTCGCGAGGCCCTCGACGAGCGGGCGTGCGACACCGGCGTCGACGGGTGTCACGAGGCCGATCCAGAGCGACGAGAGCCACGGCGTGAGCAGTGGGACCGGGACTTTCGGTCGCGGCCGCCGACCGAGGGCGACCGCCATCCGGTCCAGCATCTCTCCGTAGGCGAGGACGTCGGGGCCGCCGATCTGGACCTCGCGGGCGGCCGACGCCTTCACGCCCGGCGCCGCCGCGAGGTAGGCGACCGCGTCGTCGATGCCGATCGGCTGGGTCGGCGTCTTCAGCCAGGCCGGCGCGATCATCGCCGGCAGCCGCTCGACCAGATAGCGCAGCGTGCGGTAGCCCTCGCTGGGCGCGCCGACGACCATCCCGGCGCGGAAGTAGGTCAATGGCGGACCGTCGCGGCGCAGAGTCAGCGCCGTCTCGTGACGGCTGCGGAGGTGCTTGGAGCCGGGCTCGTCGCCGAGCCCGCCGAGGTAGATCACGCGCTCGACCCCCTCGGCGAGCGCCATCCGGGCGAAGTTGTGGGCCGCGTCGCGCTCCTGCGCGGCGAAGTCGCCGCCGCCGCCGCGGCCCATGCTGTGGACGAGGTAGTAGGCGACATCGACGCCGTCGCCCGCGCCATCGAGGCTGTCGCCGCGCGTGACGTCTCCCTCGTGCAGCTCGATTCCGGCCTGCGCGAGCGATTGCGCCCGCCCGCGGTCGCGGACCAGCGCGCGCACCTCGATGCCGTCGTCGGCGAGCGCGTGCGCCAGCTGGCCTCCGACGAAGCCGGTCGCTCCCGTTACCAATGCGCGCATTAGGGGGATTTACCCAGGGTTGCCGCTTCCATCGCCATACTGCGCCGCGTGAAGCGTGCCGTCGCCATCGCGACCGTCTGCTGCTCGCTGACGTTCGCGGTCAGCGCGTGCGCATCGTCCGGGGACGACTCCGGCAGTCAGTCAGGCGATCAGGGCGTCGCCAGCTCCGGCGCGGCGGGACCGTCGGCCGGCGCGGCAGCCAAGGGCGTTCGCCTGCTGCGTGTCGGGACCTTCGACCAGCCGACCTATCTCGCCGCTCCGCCCGGCGACCGCGAGCGGCGCTTCGTGACCGAGCGCGAGGGCCGGATCGTGCTGCTGCGCGGCGGCCGCCGCTCGACCTTCCTCGACATCGCATCACGCGTCGAGACCGGCGGTGAGAGCGGGCTGCTCTCGATGGCCTTCCATCCTCGCTACAGGAGCAACCGGCGCTACTTCGTCTACTACGTCGCCAACGACGGGGCGCTGACGATCTTCCAGTTCCGCGCGACCCCGGACGGCAACCGGACGCGCGCCGGCTCTGGCCGGCTGGTGCTGCGCGTGCCGCACTCGCGCTTCAACCACAAGGGCGGCCAGCTCCAGTTCGGGCCCGACGGGATGCTCTACGCCGGCTTCGGTGACGGCGGCGGGGGCGGCGATCCGGACCGCAACGCGCAGGACCTCGGCGAGCTGCTCGGCAAGCTGATCCGGATCGACCCGAAGCCGGGCGGCGGCTACCGGATTCCGCGCAGCAATCCGTTCGCCGGCCGCGCGGGCGCACGCGGCGAGATCTTCGCCTACGGCCTGCGCAATCCGTACCGCTTCTCCTTCGATCGCGCGACGGGCGCCCTGACGATCGGCGACGTCGGCCAGGACGAGGTCGAGGAGATCGACTTCCTCCCTGCAGCTTCGGGCGCTGGCGTTCCGCGTGGCGGGAGCAACCTCGGCTGGTCGGTCTTCGAGGGCAACAGCCGCTATCGCTCGGGCAGTGCGCCGGGTGCTGTTCCACCGGTCATCGAGCGGACCCACGACCAGGGCAGCTGCTCGATCACCGGCGGCTATGTACTGCGC
>Ga0190272_10000518_pt1 | contig 20056 bp, 16 predicted proteins | sample Popmic504T_FD_133746 | JGI IMG/M metagenome (GOLD analysis project Ga0190272, IMG submission 133746) | Populus adjacent soil microbial communities from riparian zone of Shoshone River, Wyoming, USA - 504 T | ecosystem: Environmental > Terrestrial > Soil > Riparian zone | place: USA: Wyoming... | reverse complement strand
CTACACCCATTCCAACACCGACCCCAACCTCCACACCAAGTCCAAGCCCCGCTTCAAAGGCAATCAACCTGTCGACCCGTATGCGCGTTCAGACGGATAATAACGTTGGCATCGGCGGCTTCATCATCACCGGCAACAGTCCGAAACATGTGCTCATTCGCGCCATCGGACCCACCCTGGCACGCTATGGAATTACCGATGTGCTGGCCGATCCTGTCTTCGAACTGCACGGTCCCGGCTTGTTTGCCACGATCACGAACGATAACTGGAGAGATACCCAGGAGGACGAGATCCAGGCCACTGGGATCGCGCCGACTGACGATCTCGAATCAGCGATCGCTGCGACCCTGGCTCCGGGAGCCTACACGGCAATCATACGAGGCAGCGGCAGCACCTCGGGTGTCGCCCTGGTGGAAGTCTACGATCTGAACCAGGAAGTTGACTCGAAACTGGCCAACCTGAGCACCCGCGCCTTCGTCAGCACCGGAGACAACATCCTCATCGCCGGCTTCCTCCTCAGCGACCATGGTGGAGGCGACAGCGTTATAGTCCGCGGTATCGGTCCCAGCCTGGCCCCGGGATTACTCCCAGCCAGCGTCCTGTTCGATCCGACGCTGGAATTGCGCGATTCGAATGGAATGCTCCTCGTGGCGAACAACGACTGGCAGGATAACCCGGTGCAAGCCGCGGTGATTACTGCCGCGGGGCTCGCGCCCACGGACAGCCTTGAGTCGGCGATAGCCGCCACACTTCCGCCGGGTCTTTACACCGCCCTGCTCTCGGGAATGAACAGCGGCACCGGCATCGGTGTGGTTGAAATCTACGACCTGGGCAATCTACCTTAGCGCACGCGGCTGAGATGCCAGTCCCCCGCTAATTTCGCCCATCCGGCGGAATGCGGAGGATTGAAATATGCGCGGTTGTGCAGTCGATCGGGATGCGTAATTTGCGATCCCGACTTTCGCACCGCTAGCTCAATTGGCAGAGCAAGTGACTCTTAATCACTGGGTTGTTGGTTCGATTCCAACGCGGTGCAACTTTCCGGCGACGCGCGTCCTCCTCCTCCCTGTCATTCTGAGCGAAGCGCAGCGGAGTCGAAGAACCTCTCATTCCCGCGAGGGCGCGTAGCATCCGAGATCCTCCGTACGCGCAAAACTCGGGGTCCCTCGACTTGTCCAAGGGAGGATAGTAGAAGTTACCCTGCAGCGAGAATCGGTTTCCGCGGCGGGTCCATCGCTCAAAACTTCTTGCTCACTGCGACGTAGTAGTAACGGTTCCGGATGGAATAAAGGGACGTGTCGTAATTATCGTTCGGCGCAGCCAGCACCGAGGGTGGATTTCGATCGAAGGCGTTGTTCACGCCGACCGTGAGTTTCGTGCCCCAGAGCAATCGTTGCCAGATTGAGCCAACGGAAGACTCCGCCGGCGCCGACATGATACTTTTGCTCTCCTTCGAGTCCTTTGCGTAAACCGGCGGCGCGGCGGCATCCGGTTTCACGAACTGGTAACTCAACTGCAGGTCAAGCGTGATATAGCTCGGAACATTCCGCGGCTCGTCGCGCACAATTGAATCGAAGCCAGGATCATCGCGGAAGTCGCCGATGTAATTTCCGTTGGCGACGAAATCGAACCCGCGCCACTCCCATTCGCCGCGCAGAAATCCCTTGTTATACGGGATCGCCCCCGGACCGAATGGCAGACTTCCATTGTTATAGGTGCCCAGGAAGCGGTGCGCGCCTACCCCGGCGAGCGGTTCCGCCTTCCAGGTAAAGAAATGATTATATCCGCCCGAGAACGTAAATTTTCCGAATCGTTCCGTGGGAATCTCGTAGGTCGCGGTCACCTCCAGACCCTGGACGAGACGCTTGCCGGCATTTGAGTTCAGAGAATCGATGCAATCGAGATCCCCAAATTCATCGCGGATGATCCCAACACCGGGGCCGCCGGGGTATTCAACCGATCCCGAACCGGCGCCACAACCGTCTGGATCCACAAACGCGGTGCCTCCGCTACGAATATTTTGTGCCAGCGCCAAGTCCGAAAAATAATTCCCATCCAGAATCAAGTCCCTGGTAAAGAGTTGGTACCAGTCCATCGTCATAATGAATCCAGGAAGAAACCTGGGACTCCAGACGATGCCGGCTGAATACGCGTCCGTTTTTTCCGGTTGAAGAGTGGGATTACCGCCCCGCCATATACCACCCGACGGCTGAGGAGGAAAAATCCCAAAAGCCTGCGGGAACGTTTGTATAACTGGAGTAAACAGCTCCTCGAAAGTGGGCGGCCGGATCGATTGCCGCCAGGAAGCACGGAACATCAGGTCGGAGAAGGGCTGATAGCGAAGTGAAACGGTTGGCGAACCACCGAAGTTTTCCTCGGGATTTTCGTTGGTGAAGCTGGCCGCTGTCTGGACCAGAGATCTTGGGACCCGCAAAAGATTGGTGCTGGTGAATTCGTCCCGCCGCCAGGCGATGGCCAGATCGAGCGAGCGGATACCCGGAACGTTCATCGTCGAAGTGACGATGGGCAGATTAAGCTCCATGAAAAAAGAGTCGACCTCCTGCCGAGCTTTCGTATTGGGCGCCGGGTTGAATCCGATTTGATCGCCGGCTGCCTGCACGGGATCAGGGACCGAGTGTCGGTGGATGTTGCGATGTTCGTAACCCATGGCCAGATCGACGCCGCCATTCCAGAGATTCGGGAAGAGATGCATATTGACCTTGACGTCATAGAGGTAGTCACGCTCCCAGAAGAGCGAATGGCCGGTGTAAGTGGCGCGCTGGGCGGCAGCCCTGTTGTCGTAGGCCCGGGTCGCCTGGCTACCATCCGGATTCAGAACCGGCACGGCAGCACCCGTCATCGGATTAGTTGTGTAGATGCCGGCGATGCCCGATGGAGGAGCGCGTTGACCGATGAACGGATTGAAATTGCCCGCCCCGATCTCAGCGAATAGCGGAGCAAACTGAACGTCACCAGAGTCGATGCGGACTTGCTGATATTCTTCGTAAACGAAGCCCGAGTCATAGCCAAAGCGGCTGATGAATCCGTTGTTCTTAAAATTGAAGTCACCGTTAACTCCGGTGACGTAGCGATGGTAATCGCTATCAAAGAAGGATTTGCGGTTGCCCAGTTCCTGTTGCAGCCGGTATCGAACAATAGGGAGAAAAGAGCCAAACGGACTGTAGGGCGAATGGTTCTGCACCGCGATAGCCGTTGCTGGATTGGTTTCAGCCTTCGTCCCGGGGACGGCAAACGGAGCACCCACGATGGCGTTATCCTGCTTGGTGTGTGAATACATGATGTCGCCGTAAAGCTGGAGGCCCTCGCCAAATATCTTGTAGCGGCCGGTAACGAAGTACATCGCCTTTTCCACCGCCGGAATCGCCGGGGTAAAATCACGGAAGTTGAATCTGTCTGGGTCCGTTCCAAGGCCCCCGGCGTCAAATTGGCGATAGTCGCCCGGAGTGCGTGTGCCACCCGAGCCCAGATTGATCAGGGTGCGTTCCCCGGGGATTAGTCCAACGGATGAGCCGGCGCCCGCCACCACAACGCGCCCGGCATAGGTCGGGCTGTTATTGTTATTGCCACCCCAACCATTGCCGGTTGGATTATTGCTATTGTCTGCCGTTGCGGAGATCTCGCGGTCGCGCGCAAACAGGTTCGCACGCGAATAATATTCTCCAGCCGCTCCGATGGAGACTTTTCCATCCAGCCCTGTAACCCCGCCACGCAAATAGATCTGACGAACGTGCGCATCCGCGTCAGTCGTGTTCCCGTAGAGGGCATAAAGTTCCGCTCCTTGATAGGGCGTTTCTCCCGGGCTGTTCAAGAGGATGAAGTTCACCACCCCAGCCGTCGAATCGGAACCGTAGACACCGCCGTCCAATATTTCGGTCCGACTGAGAGCGCTGATCGGAATGGCGTTGATGTCAGAGAAGCCGAAGGCGCGACGACCGTTAATTAGCGTCAGGACATTTCGGGGACCGAGCGCATAGAGATTGATGAACGCGCGACCGTCGCCACCGTTCGAGTCATTTTCCGTTCGAGTGGTTCCGACAAAGAAAGGAATTTGACGTAATGCCTCGATAGGCGTGTTAGCCCCTTCCTTTTGCATCAGCTCCGCTGCGATGGTTGTCGCCCTCAACGACCCGTAGTAGTCCGGATCGGTAGGCAGGATTGGGTGCGATACGATAATCGTTCGGTCCTCAGCCGCCGGTGACGGCGAGGGCTCCTGAGCCAGAGCACTCAGCCGCAAAACGAAGAAAGCTGCGGCAATAACTCCGAGAGCCGAGCGAATTGGAGGTGGATTCGGTAACTGCAAGTCAGACCGTTCCTGGTTGGGAAGCGGCTACAGATTGCTGAAACTCGATCGACGCGACAAGACTTTTCACGTCGTGAGCCTGTTCAAGGTCGTCAGTCGACGTACTGCTGCGCAATTGGCATTCGGCGGCCGACTCCAAAGGCGCGACTGGTGACCTTGAGGCCTGGCGCGGCTTGCTCGCGCTTGTATTCGTTTATGTCCACACGCCTCTGCACCCAACGAACCGTCTTCTCCTCAAACCCATGGGCAATGATGTCGCCTGCGCTCATATTTTCCTCGACGTAGAGACGCAGGATTTCGTCGAGCACCTCATATGGCGGCAGGCTGTCCTGGTCCGTTTGGCCGGGCTTCAGTTCCGCGCTCGGCGGCTTTTCAATCGTCGAAACTGGAATGACTTCGTCCTGTCGATTAATCCAGCGGGCGAGGGCGTAGACCATCGTCTTGGGCACATCGCTAATTACAGCCAGACCGCCGGCCATATCCCCGTAAAGTGTGCAGTAGCCAACGGATAGTTCGCTCTTGTTTCCAGTGCTGAGGACCACGTGTCCAAACTTGTTCGAGAGCGCCATCAGGATCATTCCACGCAAGCGCGCTTGCATGTTTTCTTCCGTCGTGTCCTCGGGCAGGCCGGCGAAGACCCCCGCGAACTGGGATTTGAAGGTGGCGAACGCGTTGGCGATGGGAATTTGATGGCATTGGATGCCAAGATGCCTGGCCAGCGCGAGAGCATCATCAATGCTCCCCTGCGATGAATACGGGCTCGGCATCGATACGCCGACGACGTTCTTCGCTCCGAGGGCGTTCACGGCGACAGCCGCGACGACCGCGGAGTCGATGCCCCCGCTCAGTCCAAGCACCGCGGATTTGAAATTACACTTAGTCAGATAATCGCGCAGACCTAACGAGAGAGCTTCGAACAAGTCGGCCATATCATCAGGCTTCGGCAGCTGCACCGGCTCCCACGCCTCGGTCTCGACGATTTCTTCGGCGGTCCGGAAGGCCGGCAATTGGGCGATCAGTTCGCCTTTGGAATTCATTGCGATCGAGTTGCCGTCGAAAACCAGCTGATCGTTCCCTCCAACGGCGTTGCAGTAACAAATCGGCCGGCCATAGGTGCGGGCGAGCGTAGCCACCATCTCCCGGCGAATGGCCGGCTTGTTCAAACCAAACGGTGACGCGCTTAGATTCAGGATCAGTTCGGCTCCCTGCTCCACCAGCGAACGGACGGGCTCGATCTCGTAGAGCGGGCGAGGCAAGTAATGTTCGGTCCAGATGTCTTCGCAAATGGTGACGCCGATTTTTTTCCCGCCGAACATCAGGGGGACAACGCTGCGCGCCGGCTCGAAGTAACGATCCTCGTCAAAGACATCGTAGGTGGGCAAAAGCGATTTATGCGTTGTCGCGATCGGCGCGCCCGGTTGCAGGAGGGCGGCGGCATTATGAAACGGTTTTCCGCGTCCCTGGTTCCGGTCGACAAAGCCAACGAGTAAAGCGGCGCCCCGCACGCGCGCCTGGAGCTTTTCCAGCATCTCGAGGTTTTGCGGAACGAACTGCGATTTGAAAACCAAGTCCTGCGGCGGATACCCGGTGATGGCTAACTCCGGTGTTATGACCAGTTCCGCTCCAGCGGCCGCCAGGCATTCGTAGGCTTCTGCAATCTTCTCGAAGTTTCCGCGCAAATCCCCGACGGTGGGGTTGATTTGAGCGAAACCGATCTTCATGCGCCACGCAAATTAGGCGCAGCGGGGGGGTCGGCAATCCCTTTCGAACCGCCTTACGGCTTCGATTTCTGCGCAGCCGCAGGCGATCGATTGTTGTAGCCTGCGTTCAGGGCATCGTCAGCCCCTTCGACGAACACTTTTCCCCACTGAACAAGGCAGGCCGCGAGGAAGCCCGCCACCATGCAGATGATAACTTTTTGCGTAAAGGTCGAGTGCATTTGACCCCTTTTTGGAGCAGAAGCGGTGCCATGGGGATAGGCGGCTTTACCAGAATCCCCATTGGCGGGTTTTCATGATCCAGAGGCCGAGGAGAAGGTTGGTGAGAGCGTGGGCTAGGACACATGACGACAAGCTTTTTGTCCGATATGCGACGCAATTATAGAGCGCGCCAGTAATGAGGGCGGGGATCCAGTCTGCTCGTGAATGGGCTAGGCCGAACCCGAGGGTGACCACCGAAAAGGAGAGCCATGAAAAAGCTCCCACCGGCACGGTGTGGAACTTTTCGTGGATGAGATATCGCAGTAAGAACCCGCGCCAGAAAATTTCCTCGACCAACGGAACGACCACGACGAGGCGCAGGAAACGGAAGAACACCGTCGCCCAGTACGCGACTGGCTGATCGAGAAAAATATCCGGATTGAACCCCGCGGAACGTGGCGCAAACCCGAAGATCGTTTGCGGCGCAATCCAAAGGGCGAATGCGAGAAGCGCAATCGCTCCGGCGACCGCAACGCGATTGGGTGCCTGGAATCGGTATTCGCGCCTGAACCAAATGAGCAGCAGGCCACAGATAATCGTTTGGGCTGGGTAGATCCAATACTCGGGCGAAGCCAGCCAGAAGGCGTCGCCGGGACTCTGGAGAAGGCTGTTCAGGGCGAGCAGAGCCAAAAAGACTGCCATCGGCGCCGTAAAGGCCGCCAGCCGGCGTCGATCGAACTTGTTATCCGCAGAATCCACTTGGTGTTTTGATTGGATGGTTAAGATTCATTTCGATGAATTCCAACGGCGACGGCAAGCCCGAAACGGTCGATCCGGAAAATGTGGTGCGCATGCTCGAGTTGGAGTTAATGCAGAAGCGAGCGGCCCGGCAAATGGCTGGCCGCCGCTGGACCGGCTTGCGCGCCGCGAGTCTCTTTTTTCTGTTTGCCGTAATTCTGGGGGCGGTGATGGCGTTCTACTACTTCTTCTCCTCGGGAAGTCTCGAGGCGCTGCAGAGGGGGCCCGACAGCTCACAGGCGAGCCCCAGCGCGACCGCAAGCTCGCGGACTCCGTGATGCAAAGACGACAATTCCTCCCCTCAGTTTACCTCCTGCACTCCGCCTGCGCGTAATCTAATGGACCAGGGAAAATTGCTCGAATTTGCAAACGACGCCGTCATTTTGACCGACGGTCACGGCACCATCACCTATTGGAACCGAGGGGCATCTCGCACCTACGGCTGGGAGAAGAAAGATGTGCTCGGCCGAAACGTGGATGCGCTTCTTCTGACCGAGCTTTCGGGAGACGCACGGAATCTCGACTCGCTTCTGGAACGAGAAACGCATTGGGAAGGCGAGCTCATTCAGGTCCACCGGGATGGGCGGCAAATTCGCGTCGCAAGCCGATGGACGAGGGCCGACGAGAATTCCAATTCGTCGCGCTTGCAAATCAACCGCGACATCACCGCGCGCCATCAGGAAGACTCCGCCCTGCGCGAAAGCGAGAAACGTTATCGGCGCTTCGTCACAGAAGACTTCACCGGTAATCTCAGCATCCGACCAGACGGCCAGATCCTTACCTGTAATCCGGCGTTCATGAATATTTTCGGGTTCGATTCAATCGAAGAAGCAACTTCCGGAAATTTCCTTGAACTCCTCCGCAGCCGGAAAGACGGCGTGGAGTTGCTCGAGATGGTGCGCCAAAATGGAATCGTGGAGCGCCATGAGCTCGAAATGAGCCAGCGAGGTGGCGATCCTCTCTACGTGGTGGCCCGGTTGGTCGGCTCCTTTGTCGAAGGCGAACTCACCGACCTGCAGGTCTACCTTTTCAACGATACCAAAAGAAAGCGGCTCGAACAGCAACTCGTCCAATCCCAAAAAATGGAGGGTCTTGGGACATTAGCGGGCGGAATCGCTCACGATTTTAACAACATTCTCGCGATCATTTTGGGATACACCAATCGTCTTGAAGCCCTCGGCTCCAAACCGGAGACGTCCGGCGCCACCAAGATAATCAAGGAGGCGGTAGAGCGCGGGGCCGCCCTCGTGCAGCAATTGCTCACCTCGGCGCGCCAAACAGAAGCGCGATTTTCTTCCCTCGATCTAAATGACCTCGTGCGTGAGCTCGAGAAAATGCTGCAGGCGACATTCCCGAAAATGATCAACTTCGAGCTGCACCTCCACCCCGATCTTCCCTTGATCACCGCTGATCGCAGCCAGATTCACCAGGTGTTGCTGAACCTCTGCGTAAATGCCCGGGACGCGATGAAAGACGGCGGGACGCTCACGCTCGAGACTTCGATCACCCCGGGCGCCGAGCTAATGGAATCTTTTACCGGCGCGGGAACGCAGGATTATGCCTGCATCCGCGTTCGCGATTCCGGCAGCGGCATGAGTCGGCAGGTAAAGTCGCATATTTTCGAGCCATTTTTTACCACGAAAGAGCGCGGGAAGGGCACCGGTCTTGGATTGTCCGTGGTTTACGGAGTCGTGAACAATCACCGGGGTTTCGTCCAGGTGGAGAGCGAACTGAATGCCGGGACCACTTTTATTGTCTACCTGCCGGTCGAGCATTCCACCGAAACGCGGGGCGAAGGCGCCAAGCTGAATATTCCGCGAAAACCCAACGCTCCGCAGACCATCCTGCTAGTTGAGGACGAAGAAATGTTGCGAGACCTGGGCGTGACGATTCTGGAAGGCGAAGGATATCGCGTGCTGGCCGCCAAGGATGGGATGGAAGCAGTCGCTCTCTTCGAGACTCATCGGGACGATATCGGACTCGTGGTCTGCGATTTGGGCTTGCCGCTTCTGGGGGGTCGGGAGGCGTTCCTTAAGATGAAAGAAAGCAGACCCGGCGTGCGGGCGATTGTGGCCAGCGGCTATCTCGAGCCTGCAATCCGCTCCGAAATGCTAAAAGCAGGTGTGCTCGACACGATTCAAAAGCCCTACGATTTCAACGACCTGCTGACGAAGATCCGTGCGGCAATCGGCCCGGAGGAAGACGACGACCATCCGAAATTGTTTTGAGTGGTTAGGGCACGATCGTCACGCCGCCGCGCTTCGGGCCTTCGGCGAGCGCTTTATCGCTTTTGCGCCTACTCAGCACAAAGGTGTTGTTATCGCCATGCTTGGCCCAGGGTCCATGCGGCACCTCGGCGAACTCGACAAATTTCCAATCTGTCACGTCCGTATCTTGCATTCCGAGATAATCGCGAACAGCCGGCGAAACATCGAGGCCGGCACCTTTATTCAAATTTGGTTTCGGCCGCTCGTTTCCGAAAACATATTGCCAATGGTCAGTCCGGAACGGGCCGGCATCTTCCCATTGCGCGTAAGCGGTTTTGTTACCCTTACGGATCGCAATCCAGCGCCCCTTGCAGGTTGAGACCCCTGGTCCTTGATAGGCATCTTTGAACCAAGGCACCACCCGTGGGGCTTCGGGCCGATGACCATTGATCGATTTGTCGTTATACGGAAGCGCGACATAAAATGGATTCTGGCGCGGCGTAAACTTCGCGGGAATAAAATCGTTCCGCTGCGCGCGATCGGGAGTATCGTAGCCGCCGTAGCTTTGGGTCCAGTTTCTGTCCCAGGAGCTCTGGCGATTCGGCACTGGATTATTGGCGGTGGGCTTCTCCCCGATCCAGAACGTGGTCGTCACAATCTCTTTTTTCCAGGGAAAGTGTTCCCCAGGCTGGGCGAAGGGAGGATCGGCTTTTTGGGCAGGCGCGAACGAAATCGGATCAAACTTCAGCAAGGTGTCATCGCGCGGGTTGCTCGATTTTTTGCTCAGTTTCAATTGCGAATTCGGCACCGCCGCCGACGCACTGTGAGTGAAGAGCGCCGAGACTGAAGACAGCAAAACCGCGAGGGTATGAGTGAGAGTTCCTGGTTTCATTGAGAGAATGCGACGCCAATGCATTGGCGCAGGAATGAAGGTTCTCTTTGAGAATCGGCCTGCGGGGCAGTCGCGGGTGTAATATGGCCCATTTTTGAGCGTTGCCAACAGGGGGCGCTCGATTTTATCTCAGGAATGCTGCAGCTTGGCCAGGTGCGATCCCGGCTCATATCCTGCTAAATCGGGTCACGCTTCGCATGGACGCCACTTCATCCCTTTCTTTCCCTGGGCAGAACGCGACTCCGCGCATGATCAACTGGTTTCCGATCGCCGTGTTCGCGCTCGTCTGGGTCGAACTCATTTCGCGGCTCCGTTTCGAGTGGTCGATTAACCCCCAATATGGCTACGGGTGGACCGTTCCGTTCCTCGCAGCCTATATTTTTTGGCGTCGCTCCCAAAACGCTCCCGCGCCCTCGGCGCCTCGCGTCAGAATTTTGTCGGGAGTGCTAATCGTTCTGGCCGCGGCGTTCCTGGTGCCAGTCCGTCTTATTCAGGAAGCGAATCCGGATTGGCGATTGCTGAGTTGGGCCATGGCGGTATCGGCCGCGGTTATTACCGTAGCCGGCATCTACTTGTCGGGCGGAAGCCGGTGGGTGCGGCATTTCGCTTTTCCCATTCTCTTTTTCTTCGTCGCCGTGCCATGGCCGACCAATCTCGAGCAATTCGTGATTCAGGGTCTCATGCGCGCCGGTGCGCTCATCAACGTGGAAATCCTCAATGCCATCGGCATTCCGGCCGTGCAGATGGGGAACGTAATAGAAATCGGTTCAGGTTTTGTCGGCATCGACGAAGCGTGCACCGGCATTCGGTCATTGCAGGCCACGTTTATGGTTTCGTTGTTTCTGGGAGAGTTTTATGAATTCACGGTCTGGCGCCGCTTCATCTTGGTAATGGCCGGTGCCATTCTGGCTTTTGGTTGCAATCTGGTCCGGACGTTCCTGCTGGTGTGGCTCAGCGCCGAGCGTGGTCCCGACGCAATCAAGACCTGGCACGACCCCGCAGGACACACGATCCTAGTCATCTGCCTGTTCGCCCTTTGGGGGTTGAGCGTGTTTATGCGCGGTAAAGACCAGACCTCACTGCCTGGATCAGCAGCACGGCAGATTTTTCGTGTACCGCGCCTGATCCTTGGATGCCTTTTGGCGTTGACCCTCATGGCCGAAGCGAGCACGCAGATTTGGTATCGCGCACATGAGTCGCGGAGAGCCCGGCTTCAGCCCTGGTCAATCGAATGGCCCTCTGATGAAGCCAATTGGAGAACAGTCCACATCGCTGATAGCGCACAGGAACTTCTGCGCTACAACGAAGGCGGCGGCGGCGCCTGGACCGGAAACGACGGCCACGCCTGGAACATGTTTTTCTTTCGCTGGCTTCCCGGTCGCACCGCCGGTCTCTTTGTCAGGAACCACCGGCCGGATATTTGCCTCCCGGCCAGCGGCATGAAGCAGCACGGTAGCGTGCAAAATAAGGTCCTAACGGTCAACAACGTCGCCTTGCCCGTTCGCCTTTATCTCTTCGAAAATAATGGCCGCTCACTTCATGTCTTCTACTGCTATTGGGATGGAACGGCACCGCGAGCCGGCATGGTGGACCACGAAAATTGGACTGCGGCGGGGCGTCTCGAGGCGGTTAGAAAAGGGAAGCGCGATGTGGGAACTCAGATGCTCGAAATTGTTGGCTGGGATTATGAGAGCGAGGAAAAAGCCGAGCAGGCCGCTCTCGAGCACTTGAGGAAAATCGTGCGGCCTGGCTAAGATCTCCTCCTCCTTTAATCTGCCCCCTTCGCTCATCCCCTGCCCCCATGCCTCCCAAACTTCTGGTGCGTCTGCTTTCAGTCGCACTCCTTGCCGGCACAATCCTCGCCCAGCCAAGGCCATCAGGTGAGCTTATCCCTCCGCCGGCGCCGCCCGCGGCGCCCTCGACCGCGATCACCGCGTCGTTTTGGAACATCCAGTGGTTTCCTGGCCGGCGACCTAACGCCTCGCGCCCCGAAGAAAATCGGCAAATTCGCGCAGTCCACCGCGATCTCGCACAGCTCTCCCCCGATGTCCTGGGACTGGAGGAAGTGCGTGATTCCGCGCAGGCATCGCTTGCGATCAAGCCTTTGAGCGGATTCAAAGTCGACGTCTGTTCGAATTTCCCTCCGCGTGGAGACCAAAAAGAGACGCAGCAGATCGCAATCGCCAGCCGGCTTCAGCCGATTAGCGCCTGGGCGGAAGCGTGGAAACCGGGCTTCTCGATCACTCCCCCACGCGGGTTCGCGTTCGCCTCTTACCAACTCTCGCCGAAGCGAGTCCTCCTCGTCTATGCGCTGCACCTGAAAAGTAATCGCGGCGAAATCCGCGAAGACATGCGCATTCGGGAAGAATCGATGCGCCAGCTGCTTACGCACATGAAAGCGATGAAAGGCACCTACGGCCAAAGGGGCGCACTGACCTGGATCGTCGGTGGCGATTTCAATACCGCGCCAGATGAACCTCGTTTCGCGAGAGAAAAAACTGTCCCCGCTTTGTTAGCGGACGGGTTCAATTGGGCGTGGGCAGGAGTCCCCTCCTCTTCCCGCTTTACCGTGCTTCCCAGTGCGCGCTATCCCGCGGCATGTTTCGACCACATCTTTTACCAAGGCGCGACCTTATCCAAGGCGTGGATCGCAAATACCTCGCGCCAGTCGAGCGACCATCGCGCCGTCAACGCGGTGCTGGAGATACCCTGAGGCAGAGACATTCGGCGCAGCGAGCGCATCTACCTTAATCGAGAAACTTTCCCGGATTCAAAATCCCCGCGGGATCGACCGCATTTTTGATCGCGCGATGCGTCTCGCGCACAGCATCGCTGGTCGCTTCCGGCCACCAGCGTTTTTTCGCGAGGCCAATGCCGTGCTCGCCGGTGATCACGCCGCCCCAGGCCAGGACCTGCTGAAAGAGTTCGTCCAGCGCCTGCTCCACCTTTTTTCGCACCCCCGGATCGTCGTAATCGGCCGCCATGATGTTTACGTGAATGTTCCCGTCTCCGGCGTGACCAAAACAAGCGATTGGAAAACCGTGCCTCTTCTGGAGCGTTTCGCCAAACTCGATCAATTCAACCAATCGCGACCGCGGCACCACGACATCCTCATTCAGTTTCGTCAGACCGGTGGCTCGCAGTGAGTTGCTGAAATCGCGACGCAACGTCCATAGGTTTTCGCACTGTTCCTCCGTGGTCGCGTTCGTAAGCGAATTTGGATTTCGGCTCGCGATCAATCGCTCCAGCGCCGCCGCCTCGTTCCGCACCGTTTCCACCTGGCCATCCACTTCGACCAGCAAATGCGCGTTCCCTGCTGGCACATGCGACACGCCTTTGTCGCGGCGGGCCGCTTCGAGTGTAAAATGATCGGCGATCTCAAGCGCTGCCGGAAGAAAGCCGGCCTGGAAAATCGCCTGCACTGTCGCAGCCGTTTCCGTCATCGTTGGGAACGCTGCGGAAAGCGTCGCGCGCGCGGGAGGCAGCGGTAGCAACCGGACGGTGATCTCCGTCACCACCCCAAGCATCCCTTCCGAACCCACAAAAAGTCCCAGCAAATTGAAGCCCGTCTTGTTCTTGTGCACCCGTCCGCCGGTCCGCAGCACCTCGCCGCTGGCCAGCACCACTTCGAGCCCGATCACATAGTTGCGCGTCACTCCGTATTTCAAACAGCGCGGCCCGCCGGCATTGGTCGCAACGTTTCCGCCGATGGTGCAATCTTTCATGCTCGCCGGGTCCGGCGGGTAAAAAAGCCGCTGCTCACGGGCCTTCGCCTGCAGATCGGCCGTGATGACTCCCGGCTCCACAATCGCTATCGCATCAGCGAAATTGATTTCTTTAATCCGATGCATCCGCGCGAGCGAAAGCGAAATCCCTCCCAACACCGGCACGCAGCTGCCCACGTAGCCATACCCCGCGCCCCGCGCCGTGACCGGAATCTTTTTCTCCGAAGCAAATCGCAACAGCCTGCTGACCTGCTCCGTCGATGTCGCGAAGACGACCACCTCCGGTGGGTGATTTGCCACCCACTTGTCGCCCCCGTGCGCGGTCAATTCCGCCGCATTATCCGACACTGCCTCCTCACCCAGCAGCTGCCGTAATTCGCTCGCGAGACTCAATTTCCCCTCCTGCTCCTGCTCCTGCTCCTGATCATGATCCTACTCCTGATCCCACCGCTCAAAATGTGAGCACGATTAAGATCACGATCATGAGCAGGATTTAAGGTCGTCCACCGTTGCGTTCTCTTTCCGCGATCCGGTTTCCGGTCTCCGCAGTTCTCCCTCACATTCCCATAACCTGGTACCCGCCATCGACGTAAATCACCTGGCCGGTGATCGCCGCCGCGCCGTCACTCGCCAGAAAAACCCCTGTCTCACCCAGCTCGGCCGGATCGCAACTGCGTTTCAGAGGCGCGTGTTCCTGATAATGCTTCAGCATCGCGGTGAATCCGCTGATGCCGCGCGCCGCCAGCGTCTGGACAGGTCCGGCAGAGATGCAATTCACCCGGATTTTCTTTGGTCCAAGATCGTACGCCAAATAACGGGTCGAAGCTTCCAGGCTCGCCTTGGCCACACCCATGACATTGTAATGCGGGACCACTTTTTCCGCGCCGTAATAGGTCATCGCGAGGATGCTCCCGCCATTCGTCATCATCGGCGCTGCCTCCCGCGCCAGCGCCACCAGCGAATAAGCGCTGATATCGTGCGCGGTCCGAAACGCCTCGCGCGTCGTGCTGACGAAATCGCCCTCGAGCGCTTCCTTCGGGGCGAACGCCACCGAGTGCAGCATCAAATCGACTCGGTCGGTTTCGCCTCGGAGTTTCTGGAAGAAATCGGCAATCTCCGCGTCACTTGAAACATCGCAGGGAAAAAGCGCCGTGCTTTCGCCAAACTCCGCCACCAATTCCTCGACGTTCTCCTTCAGCCGCTCTCCCTGATAATTAAAAATCAGACGCGCGCCCGCCGCCGCCCAAGCCTTGGCGATCGCCCACGCGATGCTCCGCTTGTTTGCGACCCCGAAAACGACACCGACCTTTCCCGTCAAAACCTGGTTCGCCATCACGGGTCACCATACCCGCCTTTTGCGCGTCGCAAAAGAGTAGCTAGTGCGACGTGACTGATGAATCGGATACAGTTCCGCGGCGAAAGCGAAGTTCTGGGGAGCGCACGCGCCTCGCGTGCGGGCGCTTTGCACCCCGTCAGTGCGAATTTCTTCCGGACGCTGCGGCACGAGCCGACGCCCAAACCTCCGCAGGGGCTCGAAAGTTCGTTGCGGCGAGGCGCCGCAACCAGCACGCGAGGGCGCGTGCGCTCCCCAGATTGCTGACCGCACTGGGGTTGATTTCCGAGTTAAAGCGCACGCGGACACGGCACAGGGAACCAATGATTGCGAGCGGGCCGAAAACCGGCCGGGCACGGTGGATGCTTGGACACTCAGTCGAGATGTCCTTTCCATCGCTCTCTCCCTTTCGCCGGATGGCATGGATTTCCGTAGTGGCTGCCTGTTTCGGCGTAAACGCGGTCTCCAGCTTCGCCCAACCCATTTTCCTCACGGTCGCCTCCACCCCTTACGATCGCCAAATGAGCCCGATTTCGCCCGTCCTGAATTCTCCCGCCGGCCCCCTGGCGGGCCAGACGTCGTTGACCAACATCAACCAATGGATAACCAGCCTGCGCGCCATTCCCTACAAATACTCTCGCCAGTGGAAAACGCCGACGCAGGTCAACTCCGACGTCACCGCGGATTGCAAGGGCAAGGCCATCCTGCTTTACGCCATCTTGCGGACCAAGGGCGCCACCCATGTTCGATTCGTCATCGGCAAACGTCGTAGCACCGATTTGCGAACGCACGCGTGGCTGGAGTGGGACACGACGAGGCGCACTTACCTGCTCGACCCAACATTCAACAAAGCAATTGAACGAATCGAAGTCCAAGATCCGGCGACGTACATTCCCCATTACGCTTACAACGGCTCTCGCAAGTACCGCGCCGGCTATTACCGCCCATCCTCGGCGTCTGTGGTTGCGAGCAACTGACGAAGTTCTCAGGAAGAATTGGCGATAACGCCGCGTCCTTAAGGAATCTCGCCCATCTTCTTTCTCAGGCTGAGCGGCCGCATATCCGTCCAGACCTCCTTGATAAAGGCAAGACACTCTTCCTTTGTTCCACTCTTGCCCGCATCTCTCCAGCCGGCCGGCTTCTCTCGATCAGCCGGCCAGATTGAGTATTGCTCCTCGCCGTTGACGACCACTGTATAGATGGCGCTGCGTTCTTCCTCGTCGGGATCCATTATCAGTTAGATTTTCCCCTATATCGTGTGGCGCGTTGCCATTCTACGGTTCGTCGGATGAAACGGGCTTTGGCTTCTGCGTAAAGGTCGGCAGCTTCGAAACAATCGCGATCATCCCATCAATGTCGGATTGCCGCTTCGATTCGAGCCAGACATTCACCTTCCAAAAACCATGAAGTTTGAGGGCAGCTTCCTGACTGATGGTTCCGTCGGGCGCCACTTTCCTATGCCACGTTACAGGAAACATACCCAGACGTCCGCTAACCTTTGTGCTGGCGGCGCCGCGCTTGAAATGCGGCCAACCGCCAATGTGGATATTCACCGTCCCGGACAATGGCGCCCTCGCTCGGCCCGAGTAAGCGTCGAAGTCAGACCCAACGGTCTTCACCCATTCGATTTTTTTCGGCGAGACCGGGCCCAGGAACTCCGCGAGTTCCTTTGCTGGCATCGGTTTAGCCCCCTCGGCATGCACGGAAACCGCGAGGGCGAGAAGGAGGGCAATAGATGAATTGCGCATTTCGCGACCTTATGTTGCTCCCAGGAAAAGCACGTGACGGTTAGGTCAGTCTGTCTTGGGAGAGAACACAGGACGCGTCGCCTCCTTTTTAAGAACGGCTCGACGCTTGATCGCGCGATGCGGAATCATGAGGCGCGGCATTTACGCGCAGGCGATGGCGTGGCGGCGACAAACGCCGGAAAGCATTTCCCAGAGCGCGTCCAGGACGCGATCGACGGCATTGCCGGTCGACCCAGCGTTATCGTCGGTAATGTAATTGGTGAGCATGGCGCGTTCAGCGGCAGCATGTTCGCGATCGGCTTCGATGTGGACCGTGAAATACTGATACGCGCGAGCCTCAGTCATTTGGTAGTTCTCGACCAGGCCCTTGATCTTCGATTCGGAAACCGCAGGAATCTGGCTTTCGTAGGCATAGAGCGCCGCGAGGCCTTCGGCGGTAGTTCCTCCAGAGCAAACGGAGCGGAAAGTATCGATCAGCTCCGAAGTTTCATTCCACTTTTCGGACGACTGGACGTCTTCCTTCGAAACACCCAGGCCTTCAGCGAATTGGAGCCACAATTCGGGATGATTCGGAGAGCCGGCTTCTTCGTCGATGAGATTCTCGAGGAGTTGCTTGCGCGTGGGCTGGTCGTCGCAGCGCGCGTGCACAGCGGAGAGATACGTCGGGAAGGCGGCGACGTGGTGATAATATTGACGCGCGTAATCGGCCAAAGCACCGACGCTCAGTTCACCGCGGGTCCACGCGAGATAAAACGGATGCGTGAGCAGATGTTTGGCTGCGATTTGGCCATCGATGGAGTCGAGATGTGTGTTCATATAGGTTCTCCGAGTTGGTTCGTATTTATCCGCGTGATGAATGAAGTGCGAATCTTTTTTCTTGTCGCCGTTTCTGTAGGCGAGAAAGACATCATATCGCGGCCAGGATGTGTTTGATGCCGCGAATGGGAATGACGACCCAGTCAGGACGATTGTTCAACTCGTAGCCGACTTCGTAGACGGCTTTGTCGAGGAGATAGGCTTCGAGCAGAACCTGCAGATCGGCTTCGCGTTGCGGGATGAAGGACGCTCCCCGCGTAGCCTTGAGATAGCTCTGCAAAAAGACGCTGGCCATCTGCCGATACCAAAGATCGGCCCACCGCTCGAGGAACGGGATGTCTTCCGGGCGCATGGCCGGCTGCCAGAGCGCACTGTAGGCGGCGTATTGAAATGAGCGCATCATCCCGGCGACGTCGCGGAGCGCGGACCGCTTCAGCTTCCGTTCGCTGAGCGGGCGGGCCGGTTCGCCTTCGAAATCGAGGATGACGAAATCCTTGCCGGTATAAAGCGCCTGCCCGAGGTGATAATCGCCGTGGATCCGGATCTTGGTCGCGGCGGAGCGTTGATCGAGTATTCGCTGTTCCTGGCCCAGGATTTTCTGCTCCGCGGCCAAAACCTCCTTCGCCTCCACGCGAAACGTCTCGGAGAGATCGGGCAGTTTCTTTTGGAGCAAGGCGAACGCGCGCCGGAGCGAGGCGCGCATGTTTTGATAAACGGAGCGCTGGGAAAGTGCGTTGAACGGCTCCGGCGCGAAGGCGCGATCGTCCGGTTCCGAAGCGAGCGCGATGTGAAGTTCGCCCGTGCGCATCCCGAGCAGCCTGGCCCTTTGCGGATAGACGCCGCCGATCAATTCCTCGAGGAGCGGGCCGGTTGGCGTTTTTTCGATTTGCAGATCGGCTTTTCGTTCCAGCACGCGTTCGTAGTAGCGGCCGACGGCATCGAGCGTAAGCGTCCAGGCGTCGCCTTCGTTGGCCACCGCCGCCTGCAAGAGACAGACAACCGTCGGCTCGCCTTTCCCACGTCGATACTCGATCGCGCCGGCAAACGCGGGCACATGGGCGAACCCGCGACGTTCGGTCAGGAACCGCGTGATCTCGACATCGGGATTCACCCCGTCCTCGAGTTTGCGATAAAGCTTCAGGAAATATTTGTTCTCGAAGAGCATCGACGAATTGCTTTGTTCGATGCTGAGAACCTGAGAGGACGGAACTCTATCCGCGGCCGGCAGCGCACTGCCCGGCACTCCGAGCAATTGACCGGAATTTCCCTCCAGGGTTTGGCGATGCGCTATGACCCGGAAGAGCTTCTCCCGGAACGCTGCGTCCCAGATCGCATCATGGAGAATCGCTTCGTCCGCGCCCGCGAACCGGGCGATGACGGCCTGCGGGGCTGACTGGGCCATTGCATGCGCCGGCTCTCCGATCGCGATTTTAACCGGGAGGGCATACGTCTCGGGCGCGCCGTCCGTGTAAGTCGCTTCGAGAAACCAGAAATGCACGCTTTCCTCGCCCGGGACGGCGACTTCCTCCGCGATGCGCAGCTCGCGAATCGTGCGCGCCTTCGCGCCGAACCAGCGGCAATGCCGAATGTATTCCGGCATGATTTCGCGCTCAAACCGCGGCCGCAGTCCGTCCGCGAGCAGCGTCTGCAAATCGGGCGTGGCGTTCAGTGTGGGCACAACGCGTTCCTTCGACGCCCGCGCGGCGCTGGGCTGAGACCGCAGGACGAACCAGTAATGCGAGTGCGGTCCGAGGGTGATCGGATAGGGAGACTCCTTGATCGGCGGGAAATAGTTTTGGCTGAACATCTCCATCAGGCTGCTCCCGGAAAAGCGTGATAGATCGATCTCCGCCGCCTGGGCAAAACGCGAAAGATTAACGACCACGAGAATGGTCTCGTCTTCGAGCCGGCGTAAAAACGCGAGGACCTTGGCGTTTTCCGGATACAAAAACTCAAGCGAGCCGCGGGAGAACGCCTTGAAGTTTTTGCGCATCGCGATGACGCGACGCATCCACCAAAGCAGCGAAGACAAATTCTTCTGCTGGTTTTCCACGTTGATCGCCTCGTAGTGATATTCCGGGTCGATCGTGATCGGCAGGTACAGCTGCTGCGGGTTCGACTTGGAAAAGCCGGCGTTGCGGTCCGGGCTCCACTGCATCGGGGTTCGGACGCCATTGCGGTCGCCGAGGTAGAAATTGTCGCCCATCCCAATTTCATCGCCGTAGTAAAGGACAGGCGTGCCAGGCATGGAGAAGAGAAGGATATTGAGCAGCTCGATCTTGCGGCGGCTGTTCGCG